>Ga0070713_100001512_pt1 | contig 14810 bp, 13 predicted proteins | sample LARL82metaG_FD_65465 | JGI IMG/M metagenome (GOLD analysis project Ga0070713, IMG submission 65465) | Corn, switchgrass and miscanthus rhizosphere microbial communities from Kellogg Biological Station, Michigan, USA - LAR L8-2 metaG | ecosystem: Host-associated > Plants > Roots > Rhizosphere ...
CCGCCTGGCCATCCGCGGCGGCAGCGCCGGCGGGCTGCTCATCGGCGCGGTGCTCAACCTGCGGCCCGACCTGGCCGCGGTGGCGCTGGCCCACGTGCCCTTCGTCGACGTGGTCACCACCATGCTCGACGAGACCCTGCCGCTCACCGTCACCGAGTACGAGGAGTGGGGCGACCCCAACCAGCCGGGCGCCTACCGCGACATGCTCGCCTACTCCCCGTACGACAACCTGCACGCCGCCGACTACCCCGCGGTTCTGGCCACGGCCGGCCTCAACGATCCGCGCGTCGGCTACTGGGAGCCGGCCAAGTGGGTGGCCCGGCTGCGCGATCGGCGCACCGGGTCACGGCCGGTGCTGCTGCAGACGGAGATGGGCGCGGGGCACGGCGGGCCGTCCGGGCGCTACGACGCCTGGAGGAAGGAGGCCTTCGCCCTGGCCTTCGTGCTCGACTATCTGCCGGGCTGGCACCAGCCGGAGCGTTGAGAGGTCAGTCCTTGCGCACGCGCTCGCGGTGGCGCCGGGCCTTGGCGCGGTTGCCGCACGACCGCATGCTGCACCAGGCCGCGGAGACGTTCCGCGAGGAGTCGTAGTAGGCCCAGCGGCAGGTGTCGTCGCGGCAGGTCTTGAGCCGCCGCCAGGTCCCCTCGATGCTGGCCGCGGCGATGGCCGCCAGGATGCGGGCCACCGCGCCGTCGATGCCGCCGCGCGCCGGGACCAGGGCCACGCCGCCGTCGCCGGCGATGCGCACCTGGAGGGGGACGCGCGCAGTCTCCGCGTCCAGCACCGCGGACGCGTGCGGGTCGACGGGGTCGCCGTCGTTGGCGCCGAGCAGGTCGCGCAGCGCCTCGCGCAGCTCGACCAGCCGGGCCCGGTCGCCCTCGGTCACCGAGCCCGCCTCGCCCGCGGCGAGCAGGCCGTGCTCGACCAGCCAGCCGCCCATCGCCGCGGCATCGGTGAAGTCCTCGCGGCCGACGTCGGGCTCGACCGTGTTGACCAGGAGCTGGACCAGCCGCAACTCGCCGGGAGCCGGCTGGCGGGACTCGGTGGTGGGGGTTTCGGCCGTATCCATCGTGCTCATCATAACCATCGTATTCCCTTGACAGGTTATCCATAACCAGCGTAAACTTCAAGGTGGTTACGGAAGCCTTGGAGGACCTGAGATGAACCCGCTGCTCATGGATGCCGTGGTCGCCGCTCGACAGGCCGAGCTGCGGCGTTCCGCCCGCCGCCCCCGCTCCGGCCGGCCGGGTTCTCCGGTCCGGGCCATCGTCCGCGCCGCCACCCACGCCGGTGCCGGCCGCCTGCACCGCGGAGAGCAGTGATGGCCGCCGCCGCCGTGGTCATCGCCGTCGTCGCGCTGCTCTTCCTGGTCAGCCTGATCGGCGCCGCGGACACCCGCGACGGCCGCGACTGGCAGCCCCGTTCCGACTGGCCCGCCCGCCGCGAGGGCGACTGAGCCGAGCCCGCGAGCGCCCCGCGGCCCACTCCCGCGCGGCGGGGCGCTCAGGCCGGCGGCGGCGAGGCCGTCTCTCCCTCCAGGTCCCCGAAGGCCACGAAGCGGTGGTCGTACTGGGTGCCGTTCCAGGTCCCGGCGCAGGTGATGATCGAGATGCGCGCCAGCTTGTCGGCCGGCACCGTGGCCGGCCGGCCGGTGGCCACGTCGGGACCGTAGATGCGCGAGAGCACCGCCATGCCGTTGGCGGTGCGGTCGTCGAACTCGTCGGTCTCCGTGATGCGGTAGTGCCAGACCGTCCCGGTGCGCTGGTCGACGACGCCGACCATGGCGCCCGCGGCGATGCGGTGCAGGTTCCAGAAGGCCGCCGGCGCGCCGCCGACGCGGTCGACGTGGCCGGCCATGGCGAACACCCCCGGCTGCCCCGGCTCGGCGCCGCCGCGATACCAGAAGCCGTCGTCCCAGAGGGATGAGCCGGCCGGGCCCTCGGGCGCATCGACGGCGTTCCTGGGCGTGAGCCCGACGCCGAGCACCGGCACGTCGACGCCGATCGAGGGCGCCTGGAAGCGCAGCGGCACGGCGGCGGCCGCCGCATGCAGGTCGAGCGACGCCTGCAGCGAGCGCGGCAGCGTGGCGCCGGAAACCCAGCCGGGAGTCGGGATCGGCGTGACGGCAGGCGTGGCGCCGGCGGAGGGCGACGGCGGCGGGGTGGGGTGCTCCACCACCGCGACCCTGTCACCGCCGTGCAGGCCGCGGACGACGCCCGCGGTGGCGCCGCCGACCAGGATCAGGGCTGCGACCGCGGTGAGCGCGAGCCGGCGACGACTGCCCAGCACCATGGCGTCGCCCATGGTAGGCGAGCCCCGCCGGCGGCGGCCTCGGCCGTTGCCCACCGGCGACTTGTAGCGCGGCGGGGTGTATACATCGAGGAGCGCAGTCCGCAATCCCGCAAGGCCGGTTCACGGAGGCCCACCGCCATGGCCAGTGTCACCCGAGAGCTCGACGCGGCCACCGCCGCAGCCAGCCTGGCCGAGCAGTCCCTGCCCACCTGGCAGGGCGTCAACCACCTCGCCCTGGTGACGCCCGACATGGACGCCACGGTGCGCTTCTACCACGGCGTCCTGGGCATGCCGCTGGTGGCCACGCTGATGGCCGGGCCGATGCGCCACTACTTCTTCCGCATCGCCCCGGGCAACACCGTCGCCTTCTTCGAGTGGAACGGCGCCGCCACCTTCGCCAAGCCCGCCGGCATGCCCACCCGCACGCCGCTGCAGTTCGACCACCTCTCCTTCAACCTGCCCGACCGCGACGCGCTGCTCGGCCTGCAGTCGCGGCTGCGCGGCGCCGGCGTGGGGGTCACCGAGGTGATCGACCACGGCATGATCAAGTCCATCTACTTCACCGACCCGGCGGGCATCGCGCTGGAGGCCTCCTACTGGGAGACCGACGCCACGCCGCTGCCGGTCGGCGACGAGCGCACCTTCCTCGACGCCGACCCCGTGCCCGCGGTGCGCGAGCTCCAGTCGCAGGGGCGGTTGTCGTCGGTGCCGCAGACGGACCTGGTCGACGGGCCCATGGGCATCGTCTAGCGCGCTGGGGCACCCGCCCCCGACCGGCCGCGGTCTCCCGGCCTGCAACACCCGACACCCCGATCGCGTCAATCGTATTTAGTGCCGAAATCGCCGATCTCGGCTACGATTTCGACAGCACGCGGGAGCGCCGCAGGGGCCGCGGTCGACCGCATCCGCAACAGGGGGGTGCCAGCCGGTCGCAGCCGGCCGGGGCATCCGGAGGTGCTCAGGGTGTCGGCAGAGAACCTGGCGGTGGCTCAGCAGGGGCCGTCTGACCCGAGCGTCGCCACGCTCTCGGACGACGAGCTTCTCGATGCGCTCAACCGCGAGCGGGCCGCCCGCCAGCGCGCCGAGCATCTCTACGTCGAGCGCGACGAGGCGCTGGCCAGGCTCCAGGTCGAGATGCGCGACCTCGGCCGGCTGCGCGACAACTTCCACTCGCTCTACCGCGAGGAGCGCGAGCTGCGCAGCGAGGCCGACCGCATCGCCGAGGAGCGGATCCAGGAGCGCGACGCCCTGCAGGCGCAGGTGCTCCTGCTCCAGGCCGACGTCGACCGCCTCGACCGCATGGTCAGCCGCTACCAGGCGCAGCGCGGCGGCCAGGCCGAGGCGCCGGCCCCCGCCCCCACCGCTGCCCAGCCCGCCCAGCCCGAGGCCGCCGGCGATGCCCGCGCGCACGAGCTGGAGCGCGAGACGGGCGTGCTCCGCGCCCACGCCGCCGAGCTGGAAGCCGAGCTCTCCACCCTGCGGGCCACCCACCAGGCGCTGCAGAGCGGCCGCGGCGACAACGCCGCAGAGCTGGCCGCCGCAGTCCGGCGCGTCCACGACCTCGACGGCGAGCTGGCCGGCCTGCGCGCCGAGCACGCCGACCTGCGCACCGCCCACGAGCGGCTGGTCGCCGCCCGCGACGCGCTCAAGCAGTCGCTGGCCGGCGAGGCCGGGCAGCGCGAGGAAGCGCAGCGCTTCGCCGGCAGCGCCGAGCAGCGCGCCCAGGAGGCGGTCACCCGCGAGCAGGAGGCCGTGCATGCGGCCAGCCTGCACCGCACCGCGGCGGAGCGGGCGGAGCAGGAGCTGCAGGCCGCCAGGGCGACCATCGCCGTCCTCGAACAGCGCGTCCACGACGCCGAGAACGCCCGCGCCGTCGCCGAGCAGCGCTCCACCGAGCTGAGCGAGGAGCTCAGCTTCGTGCGCAGTGACGTGCTCGCCGAGCGCTCCGCGGCGCCGGCCAAGCGCACCCTGCTGCGCCGCCGCCCGGCCGAGAGCGGCAACGGCAGGCACGGCGCGGTGGCGCACGTGGAGACCGTCGGCACCGCCGTCGGCGTGGAGAAGGAGGTCGAGGTCAGCGGCGCGCCCGAGGACGTCGAGGCCGCCCTGCACCGCCGCCTCTTCGGCGGGGAGTAGCCCGGCAGGCCGTTCCCCACGGAGCCCCGCGCGGCTGCGTACCATCCGGCGGCATGGAGCTGCACGAGGCGGTCGCGCCCGCCGGAGTGGTGGCCGTCGACCCGGCTGTGCTCGCCGAGACGCGGGCCTTCAACGAGCAGCTCGAGCGCGTCCTGGCCGGGCTGCGCCGCGTCGACACCCTGCCCCCGGAGGTGACCCGCCAGGCACGCCGCGAGGGCCGCGGCGCCTTCCCGGCGCCGGTCCACCTGCCCCAGGCGCGTGATCTCACCATCCCGGCGCGCGGCGGCGACCTCCGCCTGCGCGTGCTCGCCCCCGAGGACGCGGCGCCGTCGGGCGTCTACCTGCACCTGCACGGCGGCGGCTGGACCCTGGGCGCCGCCGACATGCAGGACCCGCCGCTCTGGACGCTGGTCGAGGCCACCGGCATGGCCGCCGTCAGCGTCGACTACCGGCTGGCGCCGGAGCACCCCTTCCCCGCCGGGCCCGACGACTGCGAGGACGCGGCCCTCTGGCTGCTCGAACGCGGCACCCGCGAGCTGGGCGCGCCGGAGCGCTTCACCGTCGGCGGCGAGTCGGCGGGCGCGCACCTGGCCGCGCTCACCCTGCTGCGGCTGCGCGACCGCCACGGCATCAGCGGCGCCTTCGCCGGGGCCAACCTCGTCTTCGGCGTCTACGACCTGAGCATGGTGCCCTCGCAGCGCCTCTGGGGCGAGCGCAACCTGGTGCTCAACACGCCGATCAGCCGCTGGTTCGGCGACAACTTCCTGCCCGGGGTCGACGCCGAGGCGCGCCGCGACCCGGAGATCTCACCGCTCTTCGCCGACCTGCGCGGCATGCCGCCCGCCATCTTCACCGCGGGCACGCTCGACCAGCTGCTCGACGACTCGCTGTTCATGGAGGCACGCTGGCGCATGGCGGGTGCGCGCACCGAGCTGCGGGTCTGGCCTGAGGCGGTGCACAGCTTCACCGCCTTTCCCACCGCCCTGGCCGTGGCGGCCGAGGCGGAGGTGCACGCCTTCCTGTGCTCGGTCTGACGCTTCCTACGGGAGCGCGGGGGCCGGCGCCAGCGGGTTGGTCACGGTCACCGAGCCGGTCACCGGCGCGGTCACCGTGGCCGAGGTGGGGCTGGTCGGCGCGGTGCCGTCGACCTCCACGCCGGCGGAGCCGAGCGGAGTGCTCGGCGTGGTGATCGCGACCAGCGGCGACGGCGTGGGCGACAGTGGCGGCGGGGGGCTGCCGTTGCCGGCGGTGCCCGGCTGCGCGGGAGCCGCGGGGATGGCGGGAGCGGTCGTCGCGGTGGGCGGCGAGTCGGTGCCGGTGAGGATTCCCCAGCCGGCGTCGAAGCCGCCGGCGGAGACGGGCTCGGCGCCGGGACCGCCGCTGCGTGGCAGGGTGGTGCCCGGCGCGGCGATGGGACGGGCGATGGCGGCGTGGTGCGGCGCGCGGGCGCTGAGGGAGCCGTGGTCGAAGGCCAGCGGCAGCGCCGCGCCCACCGCGGCGAAGGCGACGATCACCGCCAGGCTGGTGGGCCGCATCAGGCCGCGGAGGACCGGCTCCGGCCGCTCGGCGGACGGCGTGCGCTCGGCGCCGCCGTCGTGCGCGCCCTGCGCTGTGCTCAACTCCCTGGTCCCCCTGGGGTGCTGCGGGTGTGCCCGGCCTCGGGGCTGCGGTCCCAGCCGTGCTACTCGGGGGAACGACGCCCCCGCGCCGATCCCTGCGGTGCTCCCGCGCGCGAGCTCAGGCGCTCGTGGCGGTGGGCCGCCGCGGGCGGGCGGCCGACCCGGCGGTGCGCCTGGCTGCCGGGCGGCGCCCGCGCGACGGCGTCCGCCGCTTCGCCGCACCGCCACGCAGCACCGCCAGCCGCTCCGCCGCCACCTCCGCCTCGCGCCGCTCGATGGCCTCGCGGTCGCGACCGAAGTCGGTGTCGCGGGCGAACTCCAGCACGGTGCGCAGGAAGTCGTCGACGCGCGGCGGCTCGATGCCGCGGGGGCCGAGCAGGGCGTCGGCGTGGCGCGTGTCGAAGCGCGAGCCGCGCAGGAAGTAGGGCAGGTAATGGCGGAACGGCCGCGCGTAGCGCGCCCAGGGGCTCAGCGTGCCCAGGCGCGTCAGCACCGGCCAGACCAGGCGGTCGAGCGGGGTCGACACCATCCAGGGCGCGGGCACGCCGAACACCTCGGCGGCGACCTCGCCGATCACGCGCGCCTCGGTGGCGCGATGACCCGCCGCCAGCGCGTAGGTGCGTCCGGGCTCACCGGCGCCGAGCACGGCCTCCACCGTGCCGCGCGCCACGAAGTCGACGGGCACGAGATCCACGGGCAAGTCGGCGGGCGCCGGCGTGTAGCGGAACAGCCCGTCCGCGAAGAGCTTGAGCGGCCAGTAGACGACGTTGAAGCCGCGCGTGGCGCCGGTCGATGAATTCCCCACCACGATGGAGGGCCGCACCACGGTGATGGGCAGGTCGTGCATGCGCCAGCGCACCGCCTGCTCGGCTTCGAACTTGGTGCGCTCGTAGGTGTTGCGGAAGGACTGCCGCGTCTCGATCCAGTCCTCCTCGAAGACGCCGTCGTGGCGGCCGCAGACGAACGCGGTGCTGACGTAGCCGAAGCGCTGCAGCGAGCCCATGCGCGCCGAGGCGTCGGCCAGGCTGAGCATCTCCAGCGTGCCGCGCACGTTGATGGCACGCGCCTTCTCCAGCGACATGCCGAAGCTCACCGACGCCGCGCCGTGCACGATGTGGGTGGTCTCCTCGACGAGCCGCGCCACGCTGGCCGGGGCGATGCCCAGGCGGCGCTGCAGCAGGTCGCCGCGCACCGGCGTGAGGCGCGCCTGCACGGCGTCCCAGCCGCCCTCGCCGAGCATGCGGGTGACGATGCCGCGCAATCGCTCGCTCGCCTCCTCGTCGCTGCGGGCGCGGATCAGGCAGGACACCTGCACGTCGCCGCGGGCCAGCAGCTCGTAGAGGATCTCGCTGCCGACGAAGCCGGTGACACCGGTGAGGAGCACGCTCGCAGGCATGGGGGACCTCCTGCGAATCCGCCACGGCGCGGCGGAGAACTGCCCCGCTACGGCCGCCGCCGTGACGACCGAGCCCACGGTATCGGCGCGTCCCCGCGGTGTCAAACCCACTTGGGCGCGGCGCACCAGGGCCGTGCGCGACCAGCTCGAGGCGGTTCGTGCACGGCGCCCCGCGGCGCGCTACGGTGCGCGCCGATGAACCTCTTCGACTGGCGCTCGCCGGCCATGGACGGGCGGCGGCAGGAGCGCGAGAGGGGCGCCATCCGCGCCCAGCAGGACAGCGGCCTGGCGCCCTCCCCCACCGCGCCGTTCGGCGACCTGCAGGACGCCGCCGGCCGCCCCGCGCTGCCCTCGCTGGGCGCGCAGGACGCCTTCGTCCTCGACGTCGCGGTCGAGCGGCTGCGGCAGCGCGACCCCGGCTTCGATCCCCAGGCGCTGGCCCGCCTGGCGGGCGAGGCCATGGTGGCCGTGGAGCGCGCCTGGAGCACGCTCGACCCGCAGCCGAGCCGGGCCTTCATGGCGCCGTCGCTGTGGGCCTCGCACCGCGCGCGCATGGAGCTGTACTCACTGCACGGGCGGCGCAACGTGGTCGACGAGGTGCACGTGCAGTCGAGCCGGCTGGTGGCGCTCGAGGAGGACGCGGGACGTGACCGGGCCACGCTGCGCATCCGCGCGTCGAGCACAGACTACGACGTCGGCGCGAGCGGGACCGTGCTGCGCGGCGACAGGCTGGCGCGCACCTGGGAGGCGGACTGGGTGCTGGAGCGCTCCTCGTCTGCGACCTCGCGCGACGACGGCGGCGTGCTCGGCGGCCACTGCCCCTGCTGCGGCGCACCGCTGCAGCTCGACGGCGAGGGGTTGTGCTGCTACTGCCATGCCGCGGCGACCGATGCGACACACGATTGGGTGGTGGTGTACGTCGCCGACGTCGGGCGCGAGGACGACGTGATGCGCGCCGTGCTCGGCATCCGCACCCACGTGCGACTCGACGAGTACGACCTCTCGCCGGCGGACGAGGTGGTCAGCCTCAAGCTGCCGGTCGGCAGCCTGGCGCCCGCTGCGCGCGGCAACGACGTGCTGGCGGCCCTGCGGCTGCAGGATCCCAACGCCGACGCCACGGAGATCACCGTGGCGGCGCGCACCGCGTTCGTGGCCCTGCGCACGGCCTGGGGCGCCATGGACGCGGCCAGGGCACTGCCGGTGATGACCGCCGGCGGCGTGGCGGCGCTCTCGGCGGCGATCACCGCGCTGCGGACGGCAGGCCTGCGACGCACCACGGACGACCCGCTCGTCGAGGAGGCAACGCTGCTCGCCGCCGAGCCCGGTGACGAGTGGCAGTCGGCCACGGTGCGCGTGGTGGCCAGCACCGTCGACGCGGACCTCGACGCGACGGGTGCGGTGTCGCGCGGCTCGCTGCAGCCGCGGCGGCTCGGCTGCGAGATGCCGCTGCGCCGCCGCGTGCACCGCGCGGGCGAGGTGGCCCGCTGCCCGCGCTGCGGCGCGCCGCTGCGGGCCAGCGTCACCGGTGTGTGCGACTTCTGCCGCCAGGCGGTGGCGGGCGGCGGCGACTGGCTGCTCGACTCCGTGCCAGAGCTGGCAGAAACTCGCGCGCCGGAGACGCAGGCTGCGGCGGACGTCGAGGCGTCCGGCCACACGGCAGCAGCCTCCCCCGCGACCGGCACACCCGCGCCGCTGGCGGTGCTGCGCGCGCACGACGCGGACGTCAACGAGGCGGAGATCCTGGCCCGCGCCCGCGAGTGCTTCTTCACAGTCGAGAGCGCGCTGGGCCGTGGCAGCGCCGACGCCGCCGCGACCTGCGTCTCGCCGGCGTTCCTCGCCGGCCTGCGCCAGGGCATCGGCACGCTGGCCGCGGCGCACCGGCACCGCGTGCTCGCCTTCATCGATGTCGAGGGCGCCCGGCTGGTCGACGCCTCCGTCGAGGACTCGGGCGACCGCGCGGTGGTGCGCGTCGATGTCAGCGGCGAGGACTGCGTCGTGGATGACGCGACCGGCGCGGTCGTTGCGGGCAGCACGGCGCAGCGGCGCTGGAGCGAGGACTGGACGCTGCTGCGCGCGGGACCCGGCCAGCCCTGGCTGGTCGACGCCGTGGCGGGGCCGCCGCCAAGCTGACAGGGTTGCTATCAAATTTCCTGCACCCATAGACTGGGCAGCTGAGCGGAGGGACCGCCACCGGAGGAGCTGCCCCCATGGCGACGCAGACCCGCACCCGACGATCGCCCTCGACCGCCGGCGCCCGCCCCGGCATCCGCCGCCGCAGCCCGGCGCCGCCGGTGGTGCGCGGCGGCCTGCTCGGGCGCACGGCCGCGTCGCTCGCCCTCGAGGTGCGCCGCCGCGTCCCCCGCGCCGACCTCGACGAGCGCGACCCCGACTACATCCGCGACAACCTGCCCTTCCTCTGGATGCTGAGCAGCGTCTACCTGCGCGGCCAGGTGCGCGGCCTCGACAACATCCCCGAGGAGGGCCCGGTGCTGCTGGTGGGCAACCACTCCGGCGGCAACATGATCGTCGACACCTTCGTCTTCACCCTGGCCTTCACCACCCGGTTCGGCGTCGAGCGTCCCTTCTATCAACTGGCCCACAACCTGGTGCTGGTGCTCGGCCGCCTCATGCCCTGGATACCGGATCTCCGCAGGTTCGGCACGGTGGCCGCGGGACACGAGAGCGCCGAGCGGGCGCTCCGGGCCGGTGCCGCAGTTCTGGTCTATCCTGGCGGAGACTACGAGACCCACCGTCCCTCCTGGGAGTCGAGTCGCGTCGACTTCGGGGGACGCAAGGGCTTCATCCGCCTGGCCCTCAAGAACGGCGTGCCCATCGTGCCGGTGGTGGCCATCGGCGGCCAGGAGACCGCGCTCTTCCTCTCGCGCGGCGAGCGGCTGGCCCGGCTGCTGCGGCTGGACCGGATGTTCCGGCTCAAGGTGCTGCCCATCTCCATCGCACTGCCGTGGGGGCTCAACGTCGGCGACATGCTCACCCACATCCCGCTGCCGGCCAAGATCACCGTCGAGGCGCTGCCGGCCATCGACCTGCGCCGCCGCTTCGGCGACAACCCCGACGTCGACGAGGTGTACGAGCACATCGTGGGCACCATGCAGGAGGCGCTGACCCGGCTCGCCGGTGAGCGCCGCCTCCCGGTGCTGGGCTGACCGCGATGCGCATCGACGAGTCCGTCACCATCCGCTGCCGCCCCAGCGCAGTCTGGAAGGCGATCGCCGACCCGGCGCAGTACGGTGAGCTCATCACCGGCGTGACGCGCTGGGACCGCTGCGGCCGCGGCAGCGCCGACCCGCACCCCGGCTCGCGCTACTCGATGCGCATGCAGGTGGGCGCCACCGAGGTCGGCGGCGTGGTCGAGCTGGTCGAGTACACGCCCGGCTGCGACATCGCCTGGCACAGCGTCACCGGCGTCGACCAGCGCGGCCGCTGGCGCCTGCGCGAGATCGAACCCGGCGTCACCCGGGTCACCCATCGCATCGCCTACCAGACGCCCGGAGTCTGGGGACTGATCGCCGACCGCGTCGCCGGGCGGCAGGTGCGCGACAACGTGCGCAGCACACTGCGCGCGCTGCGCGACCGCTGCGAGCGCAGCGGCGAACGCCGCGACTCCGCGCAGGGCGCCGGCGATCCGGTCAGCGTCATCGCCCAGCAGGTGCAGGCGTTGCGCGTGGTCGTCAGCGCGGGGCTGCTGCGCCCCATGCGTCCTGACCGACTGGTCGGTACCGCGCTGGCCCTGCACCACTGGGGCTTCACCGTGCCCGGCGGCATCGCGGCCTCGGCGATCCGCTCGCCGAACGCCGCGGCCGTCGTCGACGAACGCGGCGTCACCAGCTTCGCGCAGCTCGACGCCGGCAGCAACGCGCTGGCCAACGGCCTGGCCGCCGCGGGCATCCGCGAGGGCGACCGCGTCGGCCTGCTCTGCCGCAACCATCGCGGCTTCGTGCTGGCCATGCTGGCCCTCACCAAGCTGGGCGCCGACGTGCTCTTCCTCAACACCGGCTTCGCCGCGCCGCAGCTCGCCGAGGTGCTGCGCCGCGAGGGCGCCATCGCGGTGATGCACGACGAGGAGTTCACCGAGCTGGTCGGCGAGGCGCTGCCCGCCAACCGCCGCTTCCTCACCTGGTCCGACCAACCGCTGCGCGAGGACGACCTGGAGCGGCTGATCGCCGAGAGCGACCCCGCCGAGCCGCAGCCGCCCGAGCGGTCGAGCCGCCTGGTCATCCTCACCTCGGGCACCACGGGCACGCCCAAGGGCGCCTCGCGCGGGCAGCCGCGCACCGCCGATCCGCTGCTGGCCATCCTCTCGCGCATCCCCATGCGCGCTCGCGAGATCACGCTCGTCGCCGCACCGCTCTTCCACGCCTGGGGCGCCATGCACCTCGGGCTCGGCGTGCTGCTCTCCTCCACTCTCGTGCTGCAGCGCCGCTTCGATCCCGAGCAGGTGCTCGCCGCCATCGAGGAGCACCGCGTCACCGCGCTGGCCGCGGTTCCCCTGATGCTGCAGCGCATGGTCGACCTGCCCGCGCACGTGCGCCGCCGCTACGACACCTCGTCGCTGCGCGTCGTCGCGGTGAGCGGCTCCGCGCTCTCGGGCGACCTGGCGCGCCGCTTCATGGACGAGTACGGCGACGTCGTCCACAACCTCTACGGCTCCACCGAGGTGGCCTGGGCCACCATCGCCACCCCCGAGGACCTGCGCGCCGCGCCCGGCACCGCGGGACGCCCGCCCTACGGCACCGTGGTGCGGCTGGTCGACGAGCGCGGCCGGGACGTGCCGCGGGGCGCCACGGGGCGCATCTTCGTGGGCAACCAGATGCTCTTCGAGGGCTACACCGGCGGCGGCGGCAAGGACGTCCTCGACGGCCTGATGGCCACCGGCGACGTCGGCCGCTTCGACGAGGAGGGCCGGCTCTTCGTCGAGGGCCGCGACGACGAGATGATCGTCTCCGGCGGCGAGAACGTCTTCCCCGCCGAGGTCGAGGAGGTGCTCGCCGCGCATCCCGACGTCGCCGAGGTCGCCGTCGTCGGGGTGCCCGACGAGGAGTGGGGGCAGCGGCTGGCCGCCTATGTCGTGGCCCGGCCGGGGCGCCGCCTCAGCGCCGACCAGGTGAAGTCCCACGTGCGCTCCCGCCTGGCCCGCTACAAGGTGCCCCGCGACGTCGAGCTGCTCCGCGCCCTGCCCCGCAACGCCACCGGGAAGGTGGTCAAGAAGGACCTGGCGCACTCCACCGCTCGCAAGCCCTCCGGCACCCGCCGCAAGACGGTGCGCCGAAGCACTCGCTGAGCTCAGCGACGGGGTTCCCGCGGGGTCAGCTTGACCCTGCCTCTGCACCCTGCCAGCATGGCTGGCGCTCGTCCGCATCCCTCCCTTCGCGCGGACGTCCGTTGGAGGGCAGCCCGTGAAGCAGTCGATCGCGGTGACCGTCAACGGCCGGAGGCGAGAAGACCTGGTCGAACCTCGCCTGCTGCTGGTGCACTACCTGCGCGAGGTGGCCGGCCAGACCGGCACCCACATCGGCTGCGACACCAGCCAGTGCGGCGCGTGCACGGTCCTGCTCGACGGCCGCGCCGTCAAGTCGTGCAGCGTCTTCGCCGTGCAGGCCGACGGCAGCAGCGTGACCACCGTCGAGGGACTCGCCAAGGGCAACGCGCTGCACCCGGTGCAGCAGGCCTTCTGGGACGAGCACGGCCTGCAGTGCGGCTTCTGCACGCCGGGCTTCATCATGGCCACGGCGCAGCTGCTGGAGACGAACCCCACGCCCACGGACGACGACATCCGCAAGGGCCTGGAGGGCAACCTCTGCCGCTGCACCGGCTACGCCAACATCAGGCGCGCGGTGCGCTCCGCCGCCGCCGCGATGAACGGCGGGGCGCAGGCGCCGGCGCCGGCCACCACGGCCGCCGGCCAGCCCGCCGGCACCCCGGGGTCCTGAGCCATGGCCGTCACCCAGATGATCGGGGCGCGCATCCAGCGCCGCGAGGACCCCAAGCTGATCACCGGCCACGGCCACTACGTCGACGACATCAAGCTCAGCGGCATGGCCCACATGGCCGTGGTGCGCAGCCCGCACGCGCATGCGCGCATCGTCAGCATCGACGTCACCGATGCCACCCGCGCCCCGGGCGTCGTCGGCGTCTTCACGGCGCGCGACTTCCGCGCGGTCCTGGCCGGCGGCGTGCCCGTCACCAACTCCTTCGTGCCCAACAAGAAGCAGGTCCCCGAGCAGTACTTCATCGCCGAGACCGAGGTGGCGTACCAGGGCGAGCCGGTGGCGGTCATCGTCGCCGAGGACCGCTACCTGGCCACCGATGCGGCGCAGCTGGTCAGCGTCGAGTACGAGCCCCTGCCGGCGGTGATGGACCTGGAGAGGGCCATGCAGCCGGGAAGCCCGGTGGCCAAGAGCGATCGACCCGACAACATCGCCTGGGACGCCGAGTTCCCCGGCGGCGACATCGAGGCCGCCTTCGCCGAGGCGGACGTGGTGGTCAAGGAGCGCATCACCCAGCAGCGCCTGTTCCCCATCGCCATGGAGATGCGCGCCTGCATCGCCGATTTCGTCCCCTTCGACAACCGCCTGACGCTGTGGACCTCGACCCAGGTGCCTCACTTCATCCGCCTGTTCGTCTCCGGTGCGATGGGCATCCCCGAGGCGCAGATGCGGGTGATCGCCCCCGACGTGGGTGGCGGCTTCGGCTCCAAGGCGCGTCCCTACCCGGACGAGTACCTCTGCTGCGCCGCCTCCAAGCTGACCGGTCGCCCGGTCAAGTGGACCGAGGAGCGCAGCGAGAACCTGGTCGCCACCAATCACGGGCGCGGCCAGATCTTCGACGTGGAGGTGGCCGCGAAGAGCGACGGCACGCTGCTCGGGCTGCGCATCACCCAGCTCCTCGACGTGGGCGCGTACCACGGCGTGTTCAGTGCCTTCATGGTCTCCGCCATCCTGGTGGCCGGCGGCTGCTACAGGTGGAAGGCGGTGCACGGGCGCAGCGTGGGCATCTTCACCAACCGCACCTCGACCGACCCGTACCGCGGCGCCGGCCGCCCCGAGGCGACCCACCTGGTGGAACGCGCCGTCGACCTGGTGGCGCGCAAGCTCGACCTCGACCCGGTGGATGTCCGCCGCCGCAACTTCATCCACGACTTCCCCCACCCCAACAACTTCGGCCTCGTCTACGACTCGGGCGACTACGACAAGTCACTGGACCGTGCCCTGGAGATGGTCGACTACGCCGAACTGCGGCGCCGCCAGGCGGAGCTGCGCGAGCAGGGACGCTACCTGGGCATCGGGGTCTCCACCTACGTGGAGATCTGCGGTGTCGGCCCCAGCGCTCCCACCGCCGAGGCGGCGGGGCT
>Ga0070713_100001513_pt1 | contig 14808 bp, 14 predicted proteins | sample LARL82metaG_FD_65465 | JGI IMG/M metagenome (GOLD analysis project Ga0070713, IMG submission 65465) | Corn, switchgrass and miscanthus rhizosphere microbial communities from Kellogg Biological Station, Michigan, USA - LAR L8-2 metaG | ecosystem: Host-associated > Plants > Roots > Rhizosphere ...
TGACGACGAACTGCACGACCTGTTCGCAGCCGTGCCGGATAACATCCTGGTAGAAGTGTATCTGGACACCTGCCACTCGGGCACCGGCCTTAGGGCGGTCGACCTGATGCCGGATCGCCGTCCCCGCTATATCGCGCCGCCATCGGTGGCCGAATGCGAAAGGGTGCTGCCCCTGATGCCTCGTGGCCTGCGACTTCGGTCCGCAGAGAAGCTAGCCAAGAACGTCATACTCTGGGCCGCGTGCCGGGACAACCAGACCAGTGCCGATGCCAATATCGGCGGCACCTACCATGGCGCCTTCACTTACTACTGGGTCAAGGAAACGACAGCCGCCAATAACAACATCTCGCGCAACAATCTGCTGAAGAAAGTGAATGCCGACCTGAGTGCAAATCATTATCAGCAGGTTGCCCAACTGGAATGTCCGGCGACTCAGCGTGAAATCCTCTCCCGGGCAGCGAAAGCGTAGGCTTCGCTGAGCAACGGCGGGGTGGAGTCAGACACCATAGGCTGCTGAAGGATGAGACGGTCCGGCGCCCGGAAGGAGCGCCGGTCCCGAGGATCCTCAAACTGCCGCACAGTGTCGATACCCGAATCCCGAAATAGCTGTTCGGCAAGCGCAGATCGGTGGGATCTCCCCACATGTTCGGACTCGCGCCGGTTGGCTCTCCGGCAAACAGCGCGTTGGTGTTCAACTCGAGCTCGTCCACGAGGTTCATGGCCGCCGAAAATGTCTGGGGACCGATCAGAACCCACAGGCGCCCCTTCCGATTGAAGCGGTCGCTCTTTAGAAGGGAATGCCAGATGGGCCGGATTAGTGTGTTGTCGCCGCCCCCATTGAGCCGCAGGTCGAGAACACGCGATCCGACTTCATCCGCTCAGCCTGAGCGATCAGCGACGGAAAGAAAGCCGCGATCGGCGGTGACTTGGGATCATCCTGCTCCGCGGTCATGGCGGCCGGAGCGTTGCAAACTTGCGACGCCGCAGGCAAGGAAAGAAGGATCAACGCGGCGGGGGGAATGGCTCGGCGGAACGACACGCCCCCTTCCCATTATTCACACTGCGCGATTTGGAAAACCGGGAAGAACAAGCGAAACGGAAAGGCGAGGCGGCTGCCATGAGGAAGGCTTGAAGATGTAAGTTACTGAAGAACTGGAGCCACCCGCCGGGATCGAACCGGCGACCTGCTGATTACGAATCAGCCGCTCTACCAACTGAGCTAGGGTGGCCTGTCGAGGTGTGATCGAATGCGCCCGCAGCAAAGCAGGCTCTTTTGCGATCATAACACACGGCCCCTGGGACACCCGGTTGCGCTTCATCCGCGCGTCTTGCTGTACCAAGAAGTGATGAGCGGCAACGCAGAGTTCCAGCGGCTCGAGTCGCCGGCCTCTCCATTCGAAACGCCAAGGGCATTTTCCGCACATTCTGTCCGTTTGACAAGTGCAGGCGAGCAGAATTACAATTTGCTCGTCCGCCGTACCGAGATGAACACTCCCGCACCAGATCGGGCAGCCCTGGACACACTTTGGCAGCAACGACTGAACGATGCGAGGATGCGTGTGGTTTTCAGCCGGATCTACGCGCAGGAAATTCTGCAGGACTTTATCTCGGGCCAGATCAACGAGGTGGTGGAACAGTTTTCGTTTAGGCAAGCCTATCGTGTTGAAACCTTCGCTTTACGAAAATTCCGACAGGTGCTGCAAATCTACTCTGACCTCACCGTGAAAGGCGTGATTCCTGACGAGGCTGAGTGGCTCAGGGGAAACGCTTGCGAGGCAAGGGAGTCGGTATGCTCAACCCAAACAGCCAAGAACCTCTCTGCTCCTGACCGCAAAGCACTCGAAGAGATTTGGCTGAAGCGTCTAAAAGAGGCCGGACTCAAGTTGACTGCTGCTCGTAAGAACCTCAAAGAAATTCAGCGGGATTCCCCCCCCGATCGCAACCCGGATGGGCATTATGCTTACGAGAAGGCTCTTTGTGCCGAGAATGCGGCTCTAGCGGAACACAAGCGAATGCTGGAAATTTTTAGCGATCTGTTCTTGCACGGCAAAATCCCAAGCAAAGATTAGAGCGGTCCCTGCCCTATTAGAATACAGCCGAGTCTTACGGATTTATACCGATCTCACCGTGCATGGCAAGATCCCGGATGAGGGCCAGGCATACTTCTGTTTTCTCGTGCCAACGCTGCAATGCTCCATCCCCGCATCATTAAATAGGCAAAACGAGATTTTCGATCCTTACCAGCTGGAGAATCCATTCGGCACGCATTTGGCGCGCGTTGCCTACTGGCTCGACCAGCGGCGCCGGGCACTCAGCAGCAGAAGACAGGCGCCGACTACCACAATCAAGCTGGAGGGCTCCGGCACCGACGAGACGCGGTCGAAGCTTACGTCGTCCAGCGCAAAGTCGTTTCCAGATGCGGCTGTGTTCAAGTCCATAATCGTGAGCTCGGCGCTGGTGTTTGAGCCGGAATTCCAGGTGACGTAAAACTGCTGCCACAGGCCTGTGGTTGTGGACGCGATGAAGGTACCCAGCACCTGGTTGCTGACGTTGCCCTGCACGCCGAACTGCAGATCGGCTGGACTCGTCGGGTACGCAGACGCGACCCACACCGAGAGGTAGTAGTTGGTGTTCTGCTGAAGAGAAGAAAGCCCGGCGTTGCCTGTGTTGGGGCCTTCGGCCCATACGATGTCGTTAGCAACGGTGGCCCCGTTGACGATCATCATGTTTCCCGTGCCCGTGGTGTGGTCTCCGAAATTCGCCCACAGGTTGTGGCAGATGTTGGGGCTGGTGACGATGGAGTAGGTCGTCTCGGGGTAACAGGCACCTTGGTTCACTGGGGCCACATAGCTGTAGCCGCTCGCGAAACCGCTGGCGCCGGAGGAAAAATCTCCGTTGGTAATCAGGTTGGCGGAGGCGACGGAGGCCAGTGTCAGGCCGCCGCACAGCAGCGAAATAATCCGGAATCGTTGGCGCATGGAAATCCTTCTTCTTAGGTCGGAGTATACGCTCAGAGCCACTGAACAATTCAGGAGTTTGTACTGTCGGTTTTCTGTTTGTGTACCGGTACGAGAAGCGACGTTTCGCCGCGGTCATGCGGTGGCACAGCGGCCGGACGGCGCGTTTTGAGATCATAATTCATGGCCCTCTGGCGCCCGATTGCCGCGCTTTTTGTTCTTTGCCTGTGGGGCGGGAGTTGTGCGCGAAATTCGGCGCGGTCCGCACAAGAGGAAATGGAAGCGTGCGTGCCGGAGGGAACGATCGTACTGGCGGGGGTGCACCTCGATCGTGTGCGCGGCAGCGCGCTGTTCCAGAAACTCTCGGGCGATGCACTCGCGGCGTTGGAACCAGTGCGGGACGCGGATTCGGTGCTCGTCGCCTACAACGGATCGGATCTGGTGCTGATCGGGCATGGGAAGTTTCCGAAGGCCCCGGCCGGCGCAACGCTGATCACACCCAATCTGGCGGTGGCCGGAACGACGGGCGCGGTGCAGGCGGCGCTGCGGCAACGTGCGAGCGGGCAGCGCGGCGCGCCGGATCCGGTGACCAAGGCGCAGCCGGTTTCCGGGCAGGCGATCTGGGCGGTGGTGGCCGGCGGGGTCACGCTTCCGCTCGAGGGCAATCTTGGAAACCTGAACCGGCTTCTGCGGCTTACCGAGCATGCCACCGTGGCGGTGGATCTGAACACCGCGGTGACGGTGCAAGTGACTGGCTATGGACGGTCGGCCGATGCCGCGCGGCAACTCGAGGAGACGGTGCGCAGCTTCGTTTCACTCGCGGCGGCGACGACGCGCGACCGGGATGTCGAAACGCTGCTCAAGAAAGTGATGATCGCGCGAGAGGGAACGACGGTGCGGATGTCTGTGGTGGCGACGACGGAAGAGGCAGGGAAGATCGTAGGGGCTTCCCGGCGCTAAGGCTACCGCTCCCTTTGGTCGCGGTTCTGTGTCGGGGCACGCTAGGGCCAATGCCACTTAGTTTTTTCAGATTGGCACGCCTATGCGAATTGTGGGGCGGACCCCCGGTCCGCGGCCGACCCCCTGGTCGGCCTCTTCGTGATCCGCAAACTCCTGACGAAACCAGGAAGCGGGGCGGGGGCGTCCCGCGCAGACCAGGGGTCCGCCCCACACAGAGTCCGCAGAATTGCCCACAATGAGAAAACTAAGTGGCATTGGACATGCTAGATCTGCAAGAGCCAGGCTACGGCGGAGGGGGCATCGGCGGCGGTCGCATCGGGGGAGCAGCGCTGATCGGCGCCATAACCAGTCTGCACCAGAATGGTGCGAACGCCGGCACGGCGGCCGCATTCGATGTCGTCGGCTTTGTCGCCGATGAGAAACGAGCGGGAGAGGTCGACGCCGTGTTCGGCGGCGGCCTCGAGGACCATCTCGGGTTCGGGCTTGCGACGACGCGATGCGGTGTCGGGCGCGTCGGGGCAGAAATATACTCCGTCGATTGCACCGGGTCCGGCCTGGCGCAACATTTCTGCTTCGACGGCGCGGTACTGCGCTTCAGTGATGAGGCCGCGAGCGATGCCGCTTTGGTTGGTGATGACAAAGACCAGATAACCGGCCTGCTTCAAGCGCTGCAAGGCCTCGGGGACGCCGGGGAGAATCTTGACGCGGTCGGGATCGCCGCAATAGTGGGCTTCTTCGATGAGGGTGCCGTCGCGATCGAAGAAGACGGCGGGGCGCAGCGTCATACCGCGGGAAAGGCGGCGCGCAGTTCGCCAGGAGTAACGGTGGCGGTACCGAGTTTTCCGACCGCGATGCCGCTGGCGCGGTTGGCGAGTTCGGCGGCTTCCTGCGGCGAAGCGGCGGCGGCGAGACCGAGGGTGAATACGGCGATGGCGGTGTCGCCCGCGCCCGACACGTCGAAGACTTCCTGCGCATGGGCAGGCAAGTGAACGGGCTCGCCGCTGCCGTGAAACAGCAGCATGCCCTGCTCGCCGAGCGTGACCAGCAGGCTTTCGGTTTCCCAGGTGCGGCGCAGACGGCCGGCGGCTTCGAGCAGCGCTTCGTCGCGGCAAACGGGCTCGACCGGGTCGGAGGGTGGAAGGCCGGCGGCATTGAAGGCTTCGAGGCGGTTCGGTTTAATCGCAGTCGCGCCGCGCCAGACGAGCGAAGTGTGCGGATGCGGATCGACCGCCAGCACCTTGCCATGCTGACGCGCGAGGCGGCAGATTTCATCGGCGAGCGGCTGCGACAAGAAGCCTTTGCCGTAGTCGGCTACAATCACGCCGTCGATTTCCGGCATCACACGGTCGAGGTAGCGGAAGGCGTCGTCCAATTGCGCGGCCGAGAGCGACGTTTTGCGTTCGCGATCGACGCGGACCACCTGCTGGTTGCGCGCGATCACGCGGGTCTTGACGGTGGTGGAGGCGGAGGGATCCTGAAGTACGCCGTCGGTGCGGATACCGGCGGCCTGGAGCAGATCGACGAGGCGCCAGCCGTGCGGATCGGCGCCGGTGAGACCCATGACGGCGGTCTCGGTGGTGAATTCGCGCAGGTTGCGCGCCACGTTGGCGGCGCCGCCAGGATAATAGCTTTCGCTCGTGACGTTGACAACCGGAACGGGCGCTTCGGGCGAGATACGGGAGACGCGGCCCCAGATAAACTCGTCGAGCATCAGATCGCCGATGGCCAGCATGCGGCGGCCGCCGAAACGAGCGATCAGTTGGTGGAAGTCTGTTTGAGTTCCCATTCCGCCACAGGGTTGGCCGCACCGTCGCTGCGTCGCGCCACGACGATTAGAGAGAGCCCGGCCCAAGGCATCAGAAAGTCGGTCCGGCTCCACATCCAGACGGTCTTATCGAAGATCTTCAGCACGAGCTTCCCGATTTTGCGCGAACTGGAGAGTCTGCTGTAAGCCCACCAGGGGGGCGTGCCCGCCTTGTTGAAGTTGTATACCTTCTCGACGGTGAAGCCGCGGGCTTCGAGCAATTCACGTGCATCGCGGTTGCTGAAGCGGCGTTTGTGGCCCATGCTGCGGTCAAGCGATCCGTAGAGCCCGGGGTTCTGGGGAACCAGCGTGACGATAGCGCCGCCGGGCCGGAGCGTGGCGCGCAGGCAATCGAGCACGCGGGCGGGATCTTCCATGTATTCGAGCACGTTGAGGCACAGCACGGTGTCGAAACAGTTTTCGAGGCCCGCGAGATCTTCGGGATTTTCGGGATCGATACGCTGCACCGTGACGTTGGGAGTCCGCAGGAAGCGGTTGCGCAAGGCGTGAAGGTAGAGCGGATCTTTTTCCGCGGCGACATAGAGAAGCCGGCGGCTCATGAGACGACCGCTCATGTTTCCGATGCCCGCGCCGATTTCGAGAACGGCATCGCCCACGTGCGGGCGGAGCGTGCGCGCCAGCCAGCTCAGATATTGCGGGGTGCCGGTGAGGTTGTTCAAAACGCCGCGGCCGTATGGCGTGGCGTAAAGATCGTCGATGAGCCAGTACTTCAGAATGACGCCCAGCGCTTTCAAGCCGTCTTTCCAGCCGATCTTCTTTCCTTCTTCGTACGTGCGGCCGTGGTAGCTGATGGGGACTTCGTAGATGCGCAGCTTGCGCTTGGCGCTCTTCATGACGATTTCCGGCTCGAAGCCGAAGCGGTCGGAGCGGATGGGAATGCTCTTGAGCAGATCGGTGCGGAACACCTTGTAGCAGGTCTCCATGTCCGTCAGGTTCAGGTTGCAGAACATGTTGGAAATGGTGGTGAGGCACTTGTTGATGACGGAGTGCCAGAAGAGCAGAACGCGGGTCTGCTCGCCGGCGAGATACCGGGAGCCGAAAACAGCGTCGGCATGGCCATCGAGCAGGGGACGCAGCAGGCGCGGATATTCCGAGGGATCGTACTCGAGGTCGGCGTCCTGGATGAGCGAGAAATCTCCGGCGGCTTTGTCAATGGCAGTGCGAACGGCGGCGCCTTTGCCGGAGTTCTGTTCGTGCCGGAAGAGGCGGATTTGCGGAAAGGCGCGGGCCAGCCGTTCGAGGATGGCGAAGGTGCCGTCGGTGGAACAGTCGTCGACAATCACGAGTTCGCGTTCCATGTTTTCCGGCAGCGGAGCGGTGAGTACTTGGGAGATGCAGCGCTCCACCACGGTCCGCTCGTTATAGACCGGCATGAGAATCGACAACTTCATGACTGGAAATAGTTTAGCAAGGCGCCCGGAAATGGGGCAAAATGGCGGGGGTTAACTTTCGGGAGCATCCCTAAAGTTCAGCCTGCATAAAAGTCAGCGCCCGCCGGAAAGCCGGCGGCAGGCCGGATTGCCTGCCCCACAGGTCCAATTATTCGTGCATGTAGTCGGAGTACTCGGCGGATTGCTCGCCGTGGAGGTTCTTAAACAGAAGGCGGACGGAATAATTGGCCGATTGCTTCGACGGGAGCCAGACGCGCGGGGCGACGCGCGTGCGCTCCAGGAAAAAGCTGGTGCCTTGATTGATGCGGCCCGCCAGGCCCCAAACGACGGTGACATCGCCGGAGATGCGGACGTCGGCTCTCATGATCTCGGATTCTTCCGGATCGATCCAAACCTTGCCCGCGAGTTTCTCAAATAGGCGCGCGCGCAGGCTGTGGGGGTGATAACCGGGATGCGGGGAGCATGCGACGACCAGCACGGTACGGCCGGCTAGCTTTTCTTCACCGGCGAATTTATAGTCCAGGGCATCGGGAAACTCGCTGACCCACAGATCCTGTTCGGCGCGGCGTTTGCGGCCCTGTTCATCCTGGCGGGCGCGCTGCTCGGGAGTCATGGATTTCAACTCGGTAACGCGTCGCAGCGCGGCCTCTTCGTTTTTCTGGCGTTCGGGTTCGGGAACCGGCTGGCCATCGCGCACCAGAACGTGATTGACGGGCACGCCATCCACGAATTCGCGGCGCAGCGTGACTTCGCGCGTTTTGGCGCCGCCATGGCCGTCATATTCCTTGTTGGAAGAGTTCAGCACGAAAGTATAATTCTTCAGCTGATCGTCGCCTTTGCGAAGATTGGCCAGGGTCTCGCGCATTAAACGGCGCAGGCCGTCCGAAGAGGTGTCGGCGGCGGAAGAGGCCGTGACGGCCAGCAGTAGGATGAGAGCGACGCGGCTCATGGATTTAAGGTAGCAGCGAAAGTCGGAGGCCGGCGCGCTTTCGTGGCCTGCTCAAAGCTATAAGCCAGTTTCAGAAGCACCGGCTCGCTCCAGGCGGCGCCGAAAAAAGAGATGCCGACCGGCAGACCGCTCACGAAGCCGGCGGGCACGGTGATATGCGGGTAACCGGCCACGGCGGCGGGCGTGGTACAACTCGGCCAGTTGGGGTCGCCGTGGGCCATGTCCGTGAGGGGTGCGGGCCCGGCGGTGGGGGCGACAATCGCCTGCACGTTGTGGCGGGCAACGACGGCATCGATGCCTTCGGCGCGGGAGAGGCGCAGGCAGCGGGCACGAGCGTCTAAGTAAGCTTTGTCGGTGAGTGGGCCTTTGGCTTGAGCTTGCTCCATCAGGTCCTGTTCGAAGTAGGGCATCTCCTGCTGGCGGTGCGCCTGATTGAAGGCGATCACGTCGGCTAACGAGCGTGCGCGGACACCGCGGGGCGTGGCCGCCAGGTAGCGGTTGAGGTCGACCTTGAACTCGTAGAGGAGCACCTCGAGCTCCGCGTCCTCGTATTGGCCGTGAGAAGGCAGGAAGGCTGGATCGACGATCTCGGCGCCCTGGCGTTTCATTTCCGCCAGAGCGTCTTCCATTACGCGATCCATGGCGGCGTTGGCGCCGAAGAATCCGCGTTCCACTCCGATGCGCGCGCCCCGCAGTCCGTGGGGATCGAGGTAGCGGGTGTAGTCGGCGGGAAGCTTTCCAGAGGCCGGAGGGCCGGTCATGGCGCTCAAGAGAATGGCGGCGTCGCGGACCGAGCGCGCCATGGGACCGGCCGTATCCTGGCTATGTGCGACGGGGATGATTCCCGCGCCGCTCAGCAAACCGACGGTAGGCTTGATTCCGACGATTCCGTTGACCGAGGAAGGGGCGGTGACCGAGCCATCCGTCTCGGTGCCGACGGCCACTGCGCAAAAATTGGCAGCCACGGCCACCGCCGACCCGGCACTCGAGCCGCAGGGATTGCGATCGAGAGCGTAAGGGTTATGAGTCAAGCCGCCGCGGGCACTCCATCCGCTGATGGAATGAGCCGAGCGAAAATTCGCCCACTCGCTCAGATTGGTTTTGCCGAGGATTACGGCTCCTGCCGCGCGCAGACGCTCCACCACGGCGGCATCGCGAGAAGCGATCGAACCGGCCAGCGCCAGCGAACCGGCGGTGGTGGTCATGCGGTCGGCGGTATCGAGGTTGTCTTTGATGAGAACAGGGACGCCGTGAAGCGGACCGCGAGGACCTTTGGAGCGCCGCTCGCGATCGAGCGCTTCGGCGATCGGAATCGCATCGGGATTGACTTCGATGACGGAGTGAACCGCCGGACCTTTGCGGTCGAAGGCCTCGATGCGAGCCAGATAGAATTCCGCGGCACCGGCGGCGGTGAGGCGGCCCTGGCGGAACCAGCCTTCCCAATCGGTCAGCGTGGCTTCTTCCAAATGCGGCGGCTGCGCGCGCGCGGAGCGAGCCGCGGGAAAGGCCATTACCGCTGCTTTCAATAGACGGCGGCGGTCCATGAGGAAATTATAGGAGGTTTACAAACGCTATTCTGGGTTACGTGCACCTGGGCGTACCAGCATTGTTTGTTGCCGACGCGGCGCGCATCCCGTTTTCGATGCTGGTGGTGTTCGCTTCGGCCAAACTGCTGTCCGAGATCTTCGAACGCCTGCGGCAGCCGGGAATCGTAGGCGAAATTCTGGCCGGGATCCTGATTGGTCCAAGCGTGCTGGCGTGGATTGCGCCGGGCGATGTGTTGTCGGCTCTGGCGGATCTCGGCGTGATGTTCCTGCTGTTCCGCGTGGGGCTCGAAGTGAAATCTTCGGAGCTTCTCAAGGTAAGCGGCACGGCGGCGGTGGTAGCGATTCTGGGGGTCATCTCGACGTTCGGGCTGGTCTCGGCGGTCTTATCGTGGTCGCATACGACCCGGAACGAATCCTTATTCATTGCCGCGGCGCTGGTGGCGACCAGCGTGGGAATTACGGCGCAAGTGCTGGCCGCGCGCGGGTTGATCGACCTGAGGGCTAGCCGGATCATTCTGGCGGCGGCGGTGATCGACGATGTGTTGGGGCTGATTGTGCTCGCGGTAGTGACCAGCGTCGCGCAAGGCCGGTGGAACGTCGGAGAACTGCTGCTCACGGCGGGACTGGCGATCGGTTTCACCATCGTGGTGGCGGTCTGGGGGGCCAAGGCGCTGGGCGCGATCGCGCCGCGTGTGGAGGAACGGCTACGGGTCGCCGAGAGCCAGTTTGTGCTGGCGCTGATCCTCCTGTTCTTGTTCGCGTTGCTCGCAGTGTATTCCGGGATCGCCGCGATTGTGGGCGCGTTTCTCGCCGGAATGGCGCTCTCTGAACACATCGGCTCGCGCGTGCGCGAACTCACGCAGGGGGTCTCCAACTTCCTAGTGCCTTTCTTTCTTGTGAATATCGGGCTGTACGTGAACCTCTCGGATTTTTCCAGCTGGCCGGTGGTACGGATCACGCTGGTGCTGATTCTGGCAGTAGTGGTCTCGAAGGTGGCCGGTTGCGGGCTAGGCGCGATCCGCCTCGGCCGCGTGGATGCGATGCGGGTGGGAGTCGGCATGATTCCGCGCGGCGAAGTGTGCGTGGCGGTCGCCCGGGTGGGACTGGGGATGGGAATTCTACGGCAGAGCAGTTACTCGGTAGTCGTGCTGACCGCGGTAGTGGCGGCGGCCATCGCGCCACCATTTCTCCACCTGGTGTTCCGGAATTTTCCCGCCGCGGTTCCGGGAGAAGAGGAGATTTACCGGCTGGGGTAAACGTCAGCCGGCCCGATCGCGGTTCGGCTACGGGATAATAAGGAGATGCGCGCAGCTCGCCACATTCGATGAGCAGGTATTCCAGGCGCCCTCTCGATCTCCGCGGCCTCAAAACCGTCCGGCTCGCCGAGCGAGGCGGCAAGGTCAAGACCGCCGATTTTGCCGCCGTGTACCAGAAGGGCGCTGGCCTGGCTGGCTGGGTAGACTCGCTGCCGCACATTCTGGCGGGCGATTCATTTCGGGGCATTGTGGCCGCGCTCGCTCAGGCGCGCCAGAGCGGCCGCGCGATTCTGTGGGCTCTGGGCGGCCACGTCATTAAATGCGGATTGGCGCCCGTGCTGATTGACCTGATGCGCCGCGGCTACGTCACCGCCTTCGTCCTTAACGGCTCCGCCGCCATTCACGATTTTGAGATCGCGCTCGCGGGCCACACGAGCGAAGATGTCGAAGCGGTGCTGCCCGACGGCCGTTTCGGATCCGCCGAAGAGACCGGACGTTTGATGAATCAGGCGATTGTGGCAGGCGACCAGGCCGGCAACGGGATCGGCGAGGCGCTCGGCCTATGCCTGGATTCCGCGGCCGCCGCCGCTTACGCCGGCTCCAGCCTGCTCCTTCAAGCCTACCGTTCGAACACGCCGGTCACGGTTCACGTGGCACTCGGCACGGATACGCCGCACACGCATCCGGCGGCCGACGGAGCAGCCATCGGCTCCGCGAGCCTCCGCGACTTTCGCTTATTGTGCTCGTACGTGGCCGAACTCGATGGCGGCGGCGTTTACTTGAACGTGGGCTCCGCCGTGGTGCTACCGGAGGTTTTTCTGAAAGCGGTATCCGCCGTCCGCAATCTCGGCCACCCCTTGACCGGTTTCACCACCGCCAACTTCGATTTCTTGCAGCACTATCGTCCCCGTGTAAACGTCGTGGAGCGGCCGCACGCCCAAGCCGGCGGCGCCGGCTATTCTCTGACCGGTCATCACGAAATTCTCGTCCCGCTTCTGGCCGCCGCCCTGATCGAGAGGGAACCATGACTGGCCAGCAGCCCTTCGAGCCGCTCGGACTCCCTCCCCAACCGGAGCAGCAGCCGCCCTCCGCGCCTCCCATCGTGCCCCCGCGGGAGCCGTTCTGGAGCTACACGGACCTGGCCATCTTCGCCGGCCTCGCCATCCCCTGCCTCTTGCTCGGTGTCGGTCTGGTCCGCGTATTTGAGTTTGTCTTCCACATCCAGGTCCGTCTTCGCACCATGGAACTGCTGCCGGCGCAATTTCTGGGCTATGGCTTGATGTTCGCCGGATTGATGCTGCTCTTCCGCTGGCAGTATGACCGGCCGTTTTGGCGCTCCCTTGGCTGGACTTCTTTGCGGCTTTCGCCGTTCGTCATCGTGATCGCCGGCCTGGTGACTGCATTTGGCGTGTCGGGGATTAGCCTGCTTCTGAAAACTCCGACCACCAGCAACCCCATGACCGACATGCTGCAAAACCGGGCCTCCCTCATTCTTGTAGCGCTCTTCGGTCTGACCATCGGACCGCTCTCGGAAGAATTGGCGTTTCGCGGCCTTCTTCAACCACTCGTGGTCCGGAGTCTGGGGGTCGCTCCCGGTATTCTGGTTGCTGCCGTCCCCTTTGGCCTGCTGCATTTTCAGGAATACGGAAATTCCTGGCGTCACGCCGTGCTCATCTCGCTGGCCGGCGCAGCCTTCGGCGCCATGCGCCAAGTCACTGGATCCACCCGCGCTTCCACGCTCATGCACTCTTCCTATAACGCTCTGTTTTTTCTAGCACTGCTCCTCGACCCGAGCCAGTTGCCCCATCAATAATCTCCACCCGCTATGGTTGAAACGATTCAATGGATTGATAACTCGGTCGTGCTCATCGACCAGACCCGGCTGCCGCTGGAAGAAAAGTACGTCACCTGCCGCACGTATCAGGAAGTCGCTACCGCCATCCGCGACATGGTGATTCGCGGCGCGCCGGCGATCGGAGTCGCGGCCGCGATGGGCGTCGCCCTCGGGGTGCTCCACGCCGGCGAGACGAACCTCGATCAACAATTCGACGCCATCTGCGAGACGCTCGCGCAAACCCGTCCCACCGCCGTCAACCTGTTTTGGGCGATCGACCGGATGCGCCGCCTCTATGCCAGCCTCCACGGCCGCGGCATCGCGGAAATTCGCGAGCGCCTGGTCGAAGAAGCCCGCCTCATCCGCGAGGAAGATATCGCCATCTGCCGCGCCATCGGCCAGCACGGCGCGTCGTTGGTCCCCGATGATCGCACCGTGCTCACCCACTGCAATGCGGGCGCATTGGCAACCGCCGGTTACGGCACCGCGCTGGGTGTGATCCGGGCCGCCGTCGAATCCGGCAAACACATCGACGTTTTCGCGGATGAAACCCGGCCCTTCTTGCAAGGTGCCCGCCTCACGGCCTGGGAGCTCCAGCAAGACGGCATTCCCACCACCTTAATCACCGACAACATGGCCGGACACTTCCTTAAATCCGGCCGCATCGGCTGCGTTTTGGTCGGCGCCGATCGAATCGCCGCCAATGGCGACGTCGCCAACAAGATCGGCACCTATTCCGCCGCTGTCCTGGCTAAGGAAAACGGCGTTCCGTTTTTCGTTGCCGCGCCCATCTCCACGCTCGATCTCACACTCGCTTCCGGCGACCTGATCCCCATCGAGCAACGTTCTGCCGCCGAAGTCACGCATGTCTTCGGCCACCAAGTCGCGCCCGACGGAGTAGCGGTCCAGAATCCAGCCTTTGATGTGACCCCCGCGCGTTATGTGACGGCCATCATCACTGAAAACGGGGTGGCCCGGCCTCCTTTTGAAACCTCCTTGAAGAGGCTCACGGCCCGATCGGCTGTGTTAAGGTAATCGTGAATGCGAACTTTTCTATCTGCTTTATTCTGCGTGATGACTCTGGCCGCGGCCGATTTGCCCCGGCCGATGCAACGTTTTCTGCTGCCCGACACCAAAGCTCACGACCACGATTCCAATGAGTACCGCGGCAAGGCCATCGTGCTCGAATTTATGTCCACCAAGTGCCCGCACTGCGCTAGCTTCAGCCAGGTCCTCAAGGCAGCGGAGCAACATTACGGCAAACGCCTGCAGGTGATCGCCCTGACGAACCCGCCGGATTTGCCCAAGGATGTGATGGCGTTTGAATCGACTTACGCCATCGACTACCCGATCCTGCTCGATCAAGGCCGGGTTGCCTACGCGTACATCCGCCGCCAGGCTTTCGACATCCCTTATATTTTCCTGATCGATCCGAGCGGCCAGATTCGGGAGGAGTTCGAGTTCAACGCGACCAGCGCGAATATCTTCCAGCAATCGGAAGCCTTATTCCCGCACATCGACAAGCTGTTCTCGCCGAGCGCCGCACCCGCGCCCGCAAAGAAATAATTCAGGTGGGGCAGGCATTCGTGCCTGCAGCCGGCTCTTGCTTCTCCTACGCCCCCGTGTACTTGACGAACACCACTTCGTTGCCGCGTTCGTTGTACAGCAGTTCGTCCACCAGGTTGCGGGCCATCAGAATGCCGAATCCACCCGGCCTCTGTCCTTGCTCCTGACGAATTTCCACGTGGCGCGTCGGGTCGTCTTCCGGATTCGCCAGCGCCGAATGCTGCAGCTTCTCGAGAGAAAATCCTTTCCCCGGATCCTGCAGATGCACCATCAGAGCTTTGGCCGTGCGCAGCACACTCACTTGCACCCGCTTGCGCGCATCGGACTTCCCCCCGTGCTCGATGGCGTTGAGCAGCAGCTCGCGAAATGCCGAAGAAACGTCTTCCCAAACCTCGGGCGCCATGTCGATTTCGAGCTCGCCCAGCAGATGGACCGCCCGGTCGGCCGCTTCCAGCTTGCAGCGGACTTCCAAACCGATCCAGTCCCGCCGCGCCGAAAGCACCTTCACGTCGTTTTCCCAGGA
>Ga0070713_100001514_pt1 | contig 14802 bp, 12 predicted proteins | sample LARL82metaG_FD_65465 | JGI IMG/M metagenome (GOLD analysis project Ga0070713, IMG submission 65465) | Corn, switchgrass and miscanthus rhizosphere microbial communities from Kellogg Biological Station, Michigan, USA - LAR L8-2 metaG | ecosystem: Host-associated > Plants > Roots > Rhizosphere ...
GAAGGTGGTACGAACTGATGCGCTCAGGATCCTTGACGAAGCCCAGGCCACTGGTCGCATTCGATTGGGGATCGCAGTCGACCAGCAGCGTGTTGACTTCCGCAGCCGCAAAGGAAGCGGCCAAGTTGATGGCAGTCGTGGTCTTGCCGACGCCACCCTTCTGGTTGGCAACCGCGATTACACGTCCCATTGAATTGTAAGGAGAAGCAGAGCACTCGCAGAATACTTCTATTGACAAGTCAATTCAATGAAGAAGTGCTGTGCAAGCAAGTGAATTGGTGTGCAAAACACGTCCAATGTTCCTGCAGGAACATTCGACGACCTTGACTTATGGTCGTGCTTCATGTTGCGAAGTGTTCCTGCAGAAACACTTCTTACGAACCAGGCTTCGCCGACCAGATACGGACTGCTGCCAGCTCGTCACCCTCTCAAACTAAGTGATGGCTGACATGCGAACCGCATGTCCCCATAGAGGCTTGCAACTCTACGAATGTTCCTGCGGGAACATTTCTCACGATTACAAAAGCTGGGTTGAGTGAAGAGTCTTGGAAGTGTTCCTCAGGAACACTTCTGGCCAAGGCTCTTGTCGGCCAGATATGCACTGCTGTCAACTCGTTACCTCAAACTAAGCGATGCTGATGCGCGAACCGTATATCTCTTAGAGGCGCTGCAAACTGAGCGAACGTTCCTGCGGGAACGTTTCTCACGATTACGAAGCTGGGTCGAGCGAAAAGTTGAGAAGTGTTCCTGCAGGAACACTGTGGAAAACTTCGGTAGGGGTGTGTGCATTTTGCAACACTACGCAATAAATTCCCACTTTTTCATATTAATTGGCTATATATTTACATTGTTTCCATATTTTTCCGTATTTAATCCCACTTGTTCAAAAGGATCTCCGGGAATTGCCTATCGGCGGGTGGCTATGGCGATCACGCGGGATCGCGAAGTGGGGACTGACGCCGGTTCGAGCCAACTAAACAGGGGTAAAGCCGCCTGAGCTGGGCGGAACTGAGCAGAGCCGATCAGGAGTGCCAGGCGACCTCCTGGAGCAACCAGGGTGGAGGCTATGGGGAGAATGGAATCGAAGCACTCGACGGCGCGGAGTGTGACAAGGTCAAAGGCTTTGCGGGACAAGGTTTCGGCGCGGGCGTTTTGTATATTGATATCCGTCAATGTAAGCGCGCGGACGACTTCGCGGAGGAAGGTGGCTTTCTTGTGATTCGATTCGATGAGGGTGAGCGAGATGTCTGGGGCCCAGAGTTTGATTGGTATGCCGGGGAAGCCGGCACCTGAGCCGATATCAGCGACGTCAACACCTTTTACCACAGGGGTCACAGACGAACACTGGGGAAACAGTTGGCGAGCGGCGAAGAGGCTTTCGCCGAAGTGGCGGGTTACAATTTCCTCTTCGTTGCGGATTGCGGTGAGATTAATGCGGGCATTCCAGCGTTGTAGTAGATCGATGTATATCGATATATTATGCAGTTGAGATGGCGACAGGACAGCAGATTCCTCCTTGCCGCTGCGCGGCTTGTCGGAATGACAACCCTCTTTGGAACCGATGCGCAGGAACGGTGTGAGCAGTTCGGCGATATGAGCCGTGTCCATCCGTTGTCGATTGTAGAGTGCCGCTACCTGAATGTGAGCTGAAAACGCAAACGGGCAGCGACGAGGCTTTCGCCGCGGCGAATGTTCCCGAATCCGTCAGCAGTCGTCGTAAGATAACGTGTTTCAATTCCGCCACCAAAATGGACTCTCGAACCATTACCTTTTTTGCGGCCGCTGCTCTTCTGGTTGTCGCACGTATCGTCGAGTGGGTTACGCAACGCCGCGCGAAGACCTCCCCGTCGTCGGAGGCCAAAAGGGTTCTGGACTGGAGCGCATGGCAGCTCTTGCTGGCCAGTTTTCTGACCTTGTTTGCCGAGTTGGCGTTGATACGTTGGATCGCGGTGGAGTTATGGATCTTTGCCTATTTCAAGAACCTCGCTCTGCTGCTCTGTTTCCTTGGTTTCGGACTTGGGTGTGCTCTCGCAGGGCAGACGGTCCGGTGGTCGTCAGCGCTTAAGGCTTTTCTCTTCGTCCTATTGCTAGTGCGGGTTCCGTGGAATGAAGGAACGCTGCTGAAAATGGTTTCCCCCATGCTTGGAGGAGCGAATGACGCTGCATTTTGGAGCGCGCCCAATGCGATGGGATGGAGCTATTTCCTCGCAGCCGCAGCTTTTTCTGGCTGTATTTTTGTTCTGATTGTCTTGGTTTTTGTCCCGCTGGGGCAGGTCCTCAGCCAACAAATCGATCGGGCGGCCAGGCCGCTGCACGGCTATTCGCTCAATCTATTTGGAAGCCTGGTTGGAGTCGCGATTTTCTTTCTAGTAAGCAGCTGGATGATTCCGCCGGTAATTTGGATGGGCGTTGTGTTGCTGGGATTCGCGCTTCTTCAGAGTGACCGCAAGCACGCACTTTTCGTTGCGAGCCTACTGGTGCCGCTAGCGTTACTCGTACAAGATCCGACGCAACAAGGTACTCAAATCCACTGGACACCCTACCAACAAATCCAATACAGACGCGAATACACGCGGAAGGGGGAGCTGCGAGGAGGCTTTCTTCAGATCAACCACACTTTTTACCAACAGACCCTGAACCTTTCACCGGAGTTTCTTGCCCGCAATCCCGAACTAGGATCGGAATCGGATTATACCCGCTACAACGTCCCATTCCAATTTGCGATACCGTCTCCAAAGGTACTTGTCGTTGGCTCTGGAACCGGCAATGACGTCGCCGGAGCCTTGCGGCACGGCGCCGGCAGCATCGATGCAGTAGAAATTGATCCGGCAATCATTGGCCTCGGAAAACGCGAGCATCCGGAGCATCCTTATGACTCTCCAAAGGTGAGAGTGCATCTCACCGATGCGAGAAACTTTCTCAAGCGTACAGACCAGCATTACGATCTGATTCTTTTCGGCCTGCTCGATTCTCACGTACAGTTTTCTGATTTTGCGAACGTGAGGATCGACAATTTTGTTTACACCGAAGAGGCGTTTCGCGAGGCCGCTCAGCTTCTAACACCCGAAGGAGTCCTTTTCGTAAAGTTCAGAGTGGAGCGGGATTGGATGGGGACCCGCCTGCGAGAGATTCTGGATCAGGCACTCTCATCGCCAGCGCTAGTCTTCAGAGCTGAAGCCGACTACTCGGGCGGAGCAACCTGTTTTGTCGCGTCTCGCAACAATCGGATCAGAGATGTTCTTTCAACAGATCGGAAGCTTGCAGAGTTCGTCAACGCGAACCCTGCGTCCTTCGGTGAAGCGACCGTGCCAGTTACAACCGACGACTGGCCGTACTTATACCAGAAGGATCATCGAATTCCGCGTATCTATTATTCCGTCGGGTTGTTGGTCATCGTGGTGGCGTTGGCTTTTTACGCATCGGTCAGGCGAACAACCGGTGCTCCGTCCAGATTTTCCCTGTTTTTCTTCAGCCTGGGCGCTGGTTTCTTGCTGCTAGAGACACAGATCATCAGTCGAATTGCGTTGTTCTTTGGAACAATATGGCAAGTGAATGGAATCGTGATCTCCGCGTTATTGATTGCATTGCTATTGGCCAACCTAATCGTCGAAAGGAAACAACTGGCGCCGAAAGCGTGGATCTGGGCAGGCCTGGTTGCATCGCTGATGTTCGCCTACTGGTTTCCGTTCGATCGAATTACAGCTTCTTCCACCGTGGCGGGAATCGTAGCGATCTGTATCTTCTCCATTCCGGTTGTTTTCGCCGGCATGCTTTTTTCATCCGCTTTCAAGGATGCGCCTTCTCCGAGCGCGGCTCTGAACGCCAATGTATTAGGGGCTGTGACGGGAGGACTGTTGGAAAACCTCTCGCTTACGTTTGGCCTCCGGGCTCTTCTGTTGATCGCCATCGTGCTTTATTGCATGGCTGGGGTTGGTTTATGGAGGGGAAAGGCGAGGGTTGAGGCCGAAGCTTGAATCGATTTTGTCAATCCGCGAAACGAATGCGGCATCGGCCCTTACACATTCTCTTCTACTGCGAATACGGCCTACGCTGTCGTACGGTCCCACGCACGGGCTTTGCCGGTACCCTGGAAGACATCACATTGAACATGTGGAGATGGGAAGCCGACTACTTTTCCTGTACGACTTCGTCGGGGTCGTAGGCGTAGATGCCGCGGATTACGGCTGTGGGCGGCTTTTTGCGGAGCACGTAAACAAATGGACGTGGAGCCGCCGCCTTGCTCTCCGAGACTAGTTCGTAGAACTGACCCTCGTGCGAGATCGAGGTGAGCTGCGTCCAGGGTTTGGGGCGGCAGCTGAAGATCTGCAGGGCTTGTCCGTTGGCGTCCAGCAGGACTTCGTCGCGAATTCTGGCGCCCATCCTTCTTTCGTGGCTCTTTGCGCTGAGCTGCGTGTCGGCGTACTCGACGAGTTTCAAAGGCAAAGTTGGAACGCACTCCTGAGCTGCAACCGCGGCGATGATGCGGACTCCTCCCTCGAGCAGGAAGTAGAGCAAGAGAATGGTCGTCAGGCGGAGGATGTATTCCATCAAGAAGAAGCCGCCGAACCCCATGATGGCGGACTCTCCGCCCTTCTCCCCGACTTTCTCCATAGTTTCGAGAGGAAGCGCGGCCAGGCGAGCGGTCATGAAGGCGTGATAGTCACCGATGAGCAGCCCGAGGCTGAGGAATATTTGCAGGAAACCACTAAGCACAACAGCTCCGCTGGGAATCTCGAAAGGCGTGAAGTGGTCGCGATACCGCTTGGGGAGAAATGAGAGGAGGAGGGCGAAGAAGATATTCATAAGACGTCCTGGAGCTTGCTCTCGCTCCTGGAGAACACTTGAGGATAGGAGCGCACCGGGTGCGAGGAAAGTTACGAGGGTGTAGTCACAGGAACGACTCGCGGGGACAGGTCGCGGGAGATTATAGGATCCTTCGACTCCGTGGCCGCTCCGCTGGCAGCCGCTGCCCTCAGGATGACAAGGTTGGAACCGGCTTCTTCTATGTCCTCGTCTGCTGCAACTACGGCTTACTCAGTCGTACGGTCTCTCGCGCCGGCTTTGCCGGCACTCAGGATCACACTGCAAACAGTATGGATGCCGCATGCTTTCACGCACCAGCGTCATGTTTCGTTGGATGTACGAAGGTAACGGGCAATGGATCGGAGCGGGAGATAGGATCTGAAGTCATCCCACCGGAGGCTTCATGTTGCGTATTGGTGTGCGCGTGCCTGTCCTGGTTCTCGTTCTGCTTACTTTCACCTTTCTTCTGAATGCCGCAGGGCAGAATTCTCAACGGCAGTTGCGAGCCAGCGAAGTCATGGCGATCCAGGCTGGTGGTGCTTTTGCCCGAAAACGTCGCACACGACATCGCGGCCCGGGGATTGAATTTTCATCCCGATGAGGCGTTTCTAGCGCTGATGAAAAAGGCGGGGGCCGACGCCGGTGTGATTACGGCTCTCAAAAACGCGAGAGTCGACGAGCACGACTCGGTCAAACCCGACATGGAGTTGCTCGGTAAGCTGAGCGATGCGGCCGTGTTGATGAAGCAAAGGAAATGCGATGAGGCGTCGACGAAGCTGAGTGAGGCACTCGATACGAGTTTTGCGCGGATGGAAACCGGATTTGTGATGGCGCAGTTGCTGCAGTTGAGGGTTCAGTTCGAGACCTCGGCGGCTGTATATGCGCAGATTCTCCGTGCGCAGCCGGACTTTCCCGAGTTGCACGATAGGGCCAGCTATGCCCTGTACCGGTTGGGCGACGAGGAGTCCGCCCTGAATGAAGCGAAAGCGGCGATCGCGGAGTACAAGGATGATGCAGAAGCGCACATGAATGCCGGGCTGGCGCTCAGCCGCTTGCACAACTTCGATGCGGCGATTCTGGAGTTCCGAGAAGCGCTGAGAATCAAGCCTGATTATGCCGGCGGGCGTTCGGGACTCGGACTCGTGTATGAGCGGATGGGGAACGATGAGGCTGCGATCGAAGAATATAAGAAGGCGATTGCGCTTGATCCTGACTATTCTCTGGCACATTACAACCTCGGCAATACCTACATGGAACTGGGAAACTTCGCCGGCGCGATCACGGAGTTTCGGGAAGCGAAGCGCTTGTGTCCGGATAATCCCGAGTACTGGCACAACCTGGGGGCAGCGCTCTCGCGGCAGGAGCCACGGGCCGCGATCAAACATTTCCGCGAGATGGAAGCGAGATTCCCGAACTTCGAAATCTGCCACGTTTGCCTAGCCAACGACCTGGTCTGGGTGAACGATCTGAAGGCAGGAGAAGAAGAGTATCGCAAGGCGATGAAGCTCGATCCTGCGGACGCACGTCCGCATGTCGGGCTGGGAGAGATCGAGGAGAAGAAGAAAAATTACGATGCGGCGCTGGTGGAGTATCGGATCGCGGAGCAGATGGATGGGAGTGATTCGGACGCATTCAAGAGTGCCGGGAAGTTGCTGCTCGAGGAAAAGAAAGATTTCGCCGGGGCAGCGGGTGAGTTGAAGCAAGCTGAGGCGTTGGAGCAGAGCGACCGGGAAATTCACGAGCTCTACGCCAGGGCACTCGCGGGGGAGGGGCAGCACGATCTGGCGATCGGAGAATTCAAAGAAGCGGTGGCGCTGGATCCGAGTCAGGGGCAAGTGATGTCGGAGCTGGCGACAGAGCTGGAAAAGAAAGGCGACTGGGTCGGAGCGCTGGAGCAGTATCGGAAAGGTGCAGCCGCGGATGAGAACCGCATCAGCAAGGTGCTGCCAGGACAGTCAGCGATGTTTTACGATCCGAGTCCGCGCAAACAGTACACGGAAGCGGAGGTCCGGTTCGCAGACCACTTGGCGGAGCTGAGGGCGGCAGGAAAAAGGGATGAGGCGGGCGAGCTGGAAAAGCAAGTGGGCGCGATGGATGTGGGTGGCAGCGAGAAGGTCAGAGAGATGACCAACGTTGGCGACAAAGCCATGGAACAGCGCAAGACGGAAGATGCTGAGAAAGCGTACAAGCAGGCTGTGGAACTTGGGAATCAGTTGCCGCCGGGCGACGAGAGCATGTTTGTTGCGCTGGGCAAATTGGGAGGCGTTTATGCCATTCAGCAGCGATGGGATGACGCGGAATCCATGTTTCATCAGCAACTGACGAGGGTCGAGAAGGCATCTGGGGCGACGAATCCCAGGCTGATCGAACCTCTCAACAATCTGGGTGGCCTGGAGCGGCGGCGAGGGAATCATGTGATGTCGGAGAATTACTTCAGGCGCGCGCTTGAGATCAACGTCAAGAATTTCGGCGAAAACAGCATTCCGGCGTCAGAAGCCCTGCGGAAGGTCGCTGATGGCTATGAAGCGCAGGGAATGTATGACAAGGCGGAGCCCTATTTGCTAAGGGCATTGAAGGCGAGCGAGATCTCGGCGGGTCCGGATAGTGATATGACGGGGATAGCCGTATGGGGAATGTGTAATTTTTATGATCGGTGGGCCAAGCCGGAAAAATCGCAGCCTTGCTGGCATCGAGCGACGGGAATTCTGGAGAAATTGGAGGGTATAAACAGTCCCGTGCTGAAGGATTCTCTGATGTCGGAGGCGAACGCGTTGCGGAAGTTAGGACGGAATGACGAGGCACAAAAGGTGGAAGAGAGGATTGCGAATATTCAGAAGGCCGCGGCTACGCAGTAGTGCTGCTTATCGGGGTTGAGAGCTCATACTATCGACACCATCGTACCCACCCTCGCCGCCGTTGAGTTTGTGGGGAACCTCCCTGCCTCGCTTCGCTTCCGCGTCGGAATTACAAAAGCCTTTGATTAAGTCGAAACCCCTATTGGACAAGGGTCTGGGACGAAAACTCGATTTTGTCCAACTGGTCGAATTAGAACCGCTAGTAATTGTCAAGGTATGTAACGCAAATTTTCTGAAAATTAACGTGAAGCCTTGGGTTAGGTTATGAGCATCACATTGCGGTATGAGTTATCAGCAGTCGGACATCTTTGATGAGGAGTACCGGGTGGTTGCGGTGGAAAGTCAAAGCCTAACCATTCAAGGGGTCCGTAGCGGCCAGGTATTGACGATTGTGGCGCAGAATCCGGGGGTACCGCTGACTGCGGCGGATTATCCACCGGGGCAGTTGATAGCGCTAAGCGATCCGTGGAGCCGGCCGGTGCACTAGGTACTTCGGTTCGAAATGGTCGAGCAGGCGTCCGCCCTGGATGCGCTGAGTTTTTTCGCGCTTTTTCAAGCTTAGATCAAAATCTTTCACCACAGGGGACACTGGTTCATAAGAACTGACCCCACCGCCTTGCGAGGTTGCGAGAACGGTGGGGTATTGTTTTGTACTCAGTTAATTGTGAATTGGAGCGACGCGGATGTTCCTCCGTGAGGCGCCGGTTTGACTACAGTGATGTCCGCCGTAGCCGGCGAGGCCAGCAGGCCCGCGGGGACGTAGAGGTTCAGTTGCTTTGCGCTCACGTAGTCGGCAAACAGGGAAAGGCCGTTCCACGTGACTTCGGAACCAGGAACGAAATTTGTACCTTTAAGCGTCACCAGCAGATTGCCGCTCCCGTGGGTTGCATGGGCGGGCGAAAGCGACTGCGGTGCAGGAATTGAATTTGAAGTCCCATTCGCGAACATCGCCGGACTCTGCACCAGGATGATCTGCGGAGTCAAATTGCTTCCGCAGCATTGGGGTTGCAAAATGAACGCCAGACCAGCGCTTCCCCAGAGAAGCGCCGGGGATGGAAAGCCGGAGAACTGAGAAAGATCGGCGACCGCAATCGGGGTGAATTTCTTCAGGTCGTAGGTGGTGACACCAAGTTGCGGGAAGAATGGTGTCATACCAGGGACGAAGACGCGATCGATAGCCGGGTCCGGCTGGACTTGCACGTTGCTGTTGAAGCAGCAGCCGGTGTTCCCAACGTCGTAGGTGCCCGCTAAAAGTCCGGTGGCGGGGTTCAAGACTTCCCCGCCATTCCCGTAGATCAAGCCGGCAGCGTATTGGATGTAGGTTCCCTCGACAAGGCCGTTCCATTGCTGGCCCAGGGTACCGCCATTCGAATCCACGTTGATCTGACTGACTGTGCCGTTGTAGTAGCCATAAGCGGTCGATCCATTTACAAAAACAATATCGGTGATCGACGGATAGCTGATGGAGTCGGGCAGCTGGCTCGCGTCTTTGTAGAAGTAAGTACCACCGCCAAAGCAACACTCCGTCGATCTCTGGACCACAGCCAGAGTGTGGGAGTCAGCCGGATCAACAGCGAGCGCTCCGGCGAGGTTCGCGGCGCCGTTAGAAACGAGAGGGATCACGATATCAGGCGTGAAGCTTGGGAGAATAAATCTTTGGACGGAGTCGCTACCATCGAGACCCACGTAGAGATACTTGGAGTCTGCGGAGAGAGCGAGTTGATTGGGCTCGCTGCCCGCAAAGTGATAGCCCGAGATTTTTCCCGACGAAGGATTGATGACGGCGATGGAGTTCCCGCGCGATCCGTAGCTGCTGGGCAACGAGGCGTAGATGCGCTGAGCGTAGGGATCCCAGACAATATCGTTCGCGGGAAGGTTCAACACGACGGCCTTTGCCGGGTATGTGACATTGAAGTTCATCGTTGAGGAAATGCCACCCGGTGGCGGGTTTGAAACAGAAATTTGGGCCATGCGCGCTTGACTGAGTTGAGCCTTCGCCGCAGTGAACTGGAGGGTCTGGCTATCGATGTAGGTAGTGGGAACCGGAAAATTGTTCACCAGCACGCTGGCACCGCTCATGAAATTCTGGCCACTCACGGTAATAAGAGTGGAAGCGCTACCTGCGACGATTGAGGCTGGAGAGAAAGAGTTGAGACTGGGTGTGCGTGCCACCACCGCAAAGTAAAGCGTGCCGGTTTGCGAGTAGTCGGGATTCACTACCCATACGGGGAGGCTGCTCGTCTGGGTCAGAAACGAAGCGGGCACGACGGCGGTGAGTTGTGTTGAGTTCACGAAGGTGGTGGTCAGCGGCGCGTTGTAATCGAAATAGATGGTGGCGCCGCTCACAAAATTCGTTCCGTTGGCCGTTAGCGTGAAGCTGGAACCATTTTGGTAGGCCGATGCCGGAGAAATTGAGGTAAGTGTGGGAATCGCTGCAACTGCTGATGCGGCGATCCATAGAAACAGCGAAGCAGTGAACATACGACTCAGCGTTCTGAGCATTACTCGGTCACCCCGAAGTGAATTCCCCCTCAACGGAAAGGCGCTATTGTAGCCGGGTTTCAGCGATGCGTCTCTTTTTGTTTTCAGCAAGATGATGAAGCTGCAACTTCTTGCACTTGAGAGTGGGCATCATTCGCTTTATTCTGGCGATACTGAAAGGACCGTCATGGCGGAACTTACTGGATTGCAGAAGCAGTACATTCTTCATTGGGGAGAGATGGGGACGCGGTGGGGTATCAATCGAACAGTGGCGCAGATTCATGCGCTGCTGTATCTGTCGCCGAAGGCGCTGCCGGCGGAGGACATTGCGAAGACGCTGAGTGTGGCACGATCGAATGTGAGCACGTCGATCCGCGAATTGGAGACTTGGGGGATTGTGCGCGCAGTACACGTGCTCGGGGACCGACGCGAACATTATGAGTCGATGAAGGATGTCTGGGAGATGTTCCGGCTGGTAATCGAGCAGAGGAAGAGACGGGAGATCGATCCGACGCGGGAGATGCTGCGGAGATGTTTGGCGGAGATCGACCCCAAAGAGGCCGGGGCGGATTACACGCGCGAGCGGTTGGAGTCGATGGCTGGGTTCTTTGAGGCAGTGACGGAGTTGCATGATCAGATGAAGGGACTACCGACGGGGACGGTGAGGAAGTTGTTGCGGATGGGAGCGCGGATGAAAAAGCGGTGAAGTTTTCCGTCGAACGCGCGCGAAAGAGGAAGCAGATTTCTCCTGTCTCGCTTCGCTCGCGCGTCGAAATGACAACGACTTTTACGCGATACTGTTGATTTTCGGCAGTCAGAGATCATTGGGCAGGGATGTTTCGACTGCGCGACGAGGTTCGCTTCGCTCTGCTCGTGGCTTCGCTCAACATGACAAAACTTCGATTTCAGTTCCATGAGATCCCAGCTTCTCTTTCCTGACGCAGTTTGTGACTTCGCTCAACACAAGGGACACAGAGAATCACAGGAAAATCAAAAATAATTTCTGGTAGCGAACGAATTTTCTGGACAAATTTATTTTTCTGGGATTGAGTTTTGAATTGAGTGCACATTTCACGCGGCATTAACTTGTGGGGTACTTGACAAGACGGGCGGTGCAGTTCTGAATAGAGACTCGCGAGAAAAATCCAGCCGATGTTTTTCCACACGACAAAAACTTTTGTGCTAGGATGCCGGACTGGTCCTGCTTTTGAGCTCCATTAATTTTTTGCAGCGCGACGAATGGACAGGCGCAATCCGCAGTAAAATTAACGGTTTCAGCTAATCAATAACGCAATTTCAACAGGCGCTCGCACCCAGCCGCCGGAGCGCCGCGTGGTGAAAATTTCATATATGTCAGCGACAGGCACAACGACCCTATCTCCGAACCCATGGGCGCGCATCCTCGATGCGCTGGAAAAAAAGATCAACCGGCATTCGTACGACACGTGGCTGAAGCCGACACGGTACAGTCACTCGAGTGGAGGGACACTGTTCGTGCGAGTGCCGACGGTGGAGTTCCGTCACGCGGGGGACAAGTACGCGGACCTGATTCAGGAAGCCGTAGATGTGCTGGGCCTCGGGTTCAATGAGGTGAAGTTCGTAACGCCGGAGGACGATCCGGCCGCGACTCCGGTGCGGCATGATGGCGGACTTATGTCTGCAGCAACGGCGCCTATGACGGCTGCGGGGCCGTCGCAGTCCCGGTTCGATTGGGATGGCGCCGCGCAGTTGAATCCCCGGTACACCTTTGATGCGTTCGTAATCGGGAGCGGGAACCAGTTTGCGCATGCGGCCTGCCAGGCCGTTGCGGAGCGTCCGTCGAAGGCCTACAACCCGCTCTTCTTATATGGCGGCGTAGGAATGGGCAAGACGCACCTGATGCAGGCGATCGGGCATGAGATCAAGCGGCGGATGCCGCATGCGGCCATCTGCTACGTGTCGAGCGAGAAGTTCACAAACGACATGATCAACTCGTTGCGCTACGACAAGATGACGTCGTTCCGGGACAAGTTCCGCGGAGTGGACGTGCTGCTGATCGACGATATCCAGTTCCTGGCGCAGAAGGAGCGGACTCAGGAAGAGTTCTTCCACACTTTCAACGCTCTGCACGAGTCGATGAAGCAGATCGTGATTGCCAGCGACCGGTCGCCGAAGGAGCTGGCGGAGATTGAAGATCGTCTGCGAAGCCGGTTTGAGTGGGGATTGATTGCGGACATTCAGCCGCCGGATCTGGAGACCAAGGTCGCGATTCTGCAAAAGAAGGCGGAGCAGGAGAAGGTGACTTTGCCGACTGACGTCGCTCTCTATGTGGCGTCGAACATCCGGTCGAACGTGCGCGAATTGGAAGGGGCGCTCATCCGGCTGGTCGCTCATTCTTCGTTGATTGGAGCGGAGATCACGCTTCCTTATGCCCAGCAGGTACTGAAGAACTTTATCGATTCGCAGGCGCGGAAGGTCACCATTGAGTCGATCCAGAAGATGGTGGCGGAGCAGTTTGGGCTGCGGTTGGTGGAGATCAAGGCGAAAAATAACTCGCGGGCGATTGTGTACCCGCGGCAGATCGCGATGTATCTTGCGAAGCATCTGACGGAAGCGTCGCTGCCGGAAATTGGAAGACAGTTTGGCGGCAAGCATCACACGACGGTGCTGCACTCGGTGGAGAAGATTGAAGAGATCCGCAAGAACGACAAAGATTTGAACAGGCTGATCAATAAACTCACCGAGCAATTAGGCGGATAAATCGCGGGTACGCGAAGGATTTCCACTTTGCAATCGGGTATTCCTCGTAGGTCGCTGTGAATGCGATGTGGAAGTTGTGAATGGATTGTAAGAAATCAGAGTCAGGGGCGAGATTCAGTAGGGGCTCCGAAGCCGAACGGACCGATTTCTAACATCAAGGGTGTGGCGGGAAGTTGGCGGGAACAGGGGAGTTGAGAAAGTTTTCCACGTTTCCGCAGGACCTACTGTTACTGCTGGTTTTAATGGTTTTGCATTTGATATAAGGATAAGAAGAAGTAGCAGGAGTTTCCGCTTCTCGCAAAGGTGGCGAGAAACGGGGCATCCCAAGTTCTTAAGTTGCACTTCGGGGAGACTGACTTATGCCGGTGGAGGCCGCCGTTGCCGCGGGTACCATGGAGATCACGGTCAGCAAGTTTGAACTGCTGCGCGAATTGACTGCCACCCAGGGCGTGGTTGAGCGCAAGACCACGATCCCGATCCTATCGAATTATTTATTTGAGGCTGCGGGAGACCGGCTGTCGTTGACGGCGACCGATCTCGATCTGAGCCTACGCACTTCGTGCAATGCGAAGGTGAAGAAGGAAGGGTCCTGTACGATCCCGGCGCGCAAGCTTCATGACTATGTGAAGCTGCTGCCGGATGCCGACATCACAATCAAATTGCTGGAAAATCACTGGGTCAGTATTCGGTGCGGGCGGTCGAACACGAAGATGGTCGGGATGGCGAAGTCGAATTTTCCCAGCTTGCCGGTCTTTCCGACGTCAGGTGTGATTTCGATCCCGGCGCAGGTGTTGCGCGGGTTGATCGCGCGGACCGGATTTGCGATCTCAAATGAAGAGTCGCGCTACACGCTGAATGGGGCGCTGATGCTGCTGAAGCCCGAGTCGATCACAATGGTGGCGACGGATGGCCATCGTCTGGCGCATTGTGAGCGGGCGGGAGAGAAGTTTGAGGGCGTCTCGGGCGAGATGAAGACGCTGGTCCCGAAGAAGGCGATGGATGAGTTGAAGTCACTGCTCGACTCGACGGATGCGGAAACGATCGAGTTTGCGAAAGATGAATCAACCCTTTTCTTCCGGATTGGACCGCGGCTGCTGACGTCGCGTCAGTTGACGGGGCAGTTCCCGAATTTCGAAGCCGTGCTGCCGAAGGACAATAACAAGATCGTTCCGCTAAATTCGGACGAATTGAATGCGGCAATTCTGCGCGTGGCGCAGTTTGCCGATGAGCGTTCGCGCGCGGTGCGGATGCGGCTGGAGAAGGGTGAAGTGAAGATTTCGGCCTCGTCGACAGAGGCGGGTGAGTCGGAAGATTCGCTTGAGGCTCCGTACACCGGAGATGCGATGACGATCGGGTTCAACGCGTCGTACCTGGTGGAGTTCCTGAAGGCGGCGGGGACCGCTGAGGTGCGGTTGGAGTTGAAGGATCCGCAGTCGGCGGGGCAGTTGCGGCCGGCCGAGGGGGATGATTACAAGTATCGGTACATTGTGATGCCGATGCGGATTTGAGGGGACTGGCCGTCCTGGCGGGCGCGCTTCGCGCTTTTGGATTTTGATTCAGCCCGGTGCTTTTTGCCGGGCTTTGCTTTTGGATCGATAAGCTTGCGGCTGGCTCGATGTGGTTGGGACAAGCAGGTTCCTCGTCGCTTTGCTCCTCGGAATGACAACGGTTCGAGACGCCGGCGCTCCGGAGCACTCCGCCAGGATTGGCGAGGCGCACGGGCTTGACCGGGCGTTGTGTCTGGCTTAGAGTGGCGGCACTTCAAGATTGGAGGCGCTATGCTCGACGGTTTCAAGAAGTTCATCCTGCGCGGAAATGTTGTGGATATGGCCGTAGGCGTGGTGATTGGTGCGGCTTTTGGCGGGGTGGTCGGTTCTTTGACGAAGGGGTTATTAACGCCGCTTATCGGAGCGCTGGTGAAGTT
>Ga0070713_100001519_pt1 | contig 14788 bp, 15 predicted proteins | sample LARL82metaG_FD_65465 | JGI IMG/M metagenome (GOLD analysis project Ga0070713, IMG submission 65465) | Corn, switchgrass and miscanthus rhizosphere microbial communities from Kellogg Biological Station, Michigan, USA - LAR L8-2 metaG | ecosystem: Host-associated > Plants > Roots > Rhizosphere ...
CAGAAATATTGGGCGGTTCCGGGGCTGCTCGACCCCCGGATGGAGGCGCTCGACGTCGGCGGGTCGATCCTCGGCGGGCTCGCCAGTTCGCGCTTCGACGACATCCTGGTGCGCAAGGAGAAGCTGGCAGTTGCAGCAAGCGCCAGCTTGAGCGCTTACCAGCGCATCGGCGTGTTCGACGTCAGCCTCTACGTGCGGCCGGGAGTTGACCCGGCCAAGGCCGAACGGCGCCTCGATCAGATCATGGCCGATTTCATCGCCAAGGGACCGACCAAAGACGAGGTCGAGCGTGCGGTCATGAGCGAGGTCTCGGGGCGGATCCGCGGGCTCGAGCAGGTCGGGGGCTTCAGCGGCAAGGCGGTCACGCTCGCCGAAGGGCAGACCTTCGCCGGCAACAGCGATTTCTACAAGAAGACGCTGGCTTCCTACGCGGCGATCACTCCGGCTGCGGTCCGGACCGCGATGCAGCACTGGCTGCGCCGCCCGCCGCTGACCATTACGCTCGCGCCGGGCGAGCGCGAGGCTTATGCCGAAGCCAAATCCGCCCCGCCGCCCAAGCCCGGCGCGGACAAGACCGCCGGCGCCGTCAAGGGCAACCGGCCGCTGCCGCCGGTCGGTCAGCTCGCGGCGCTCGATTTCCCGAAGATCGTCCATGCCCGCCTGTCGAACGGGATTCCCGTCGATTATGTCCAGCGCGGCGGCATTCCCGTGACCCAGGTTGCGCTGGCCTTCGACGCCGGCAGCTCGGCCGACTCGCCGCGGGGGCGCGGACTCGCCGCCATGACCATGGACCTGCTCGACGAAGGCACGTCGAAGCTGAGTTCGCAGCAGGTCGCGGAGACCGAGGAGCGGCTCGGCACCGACGTCAGCACCAGCAATGGCGCCGATCGCTCTTACGTCATGCTGAATGCGCTCTCGCCGAACCTCGCGCCATCGCTCGACCTGATGAGCGATGTCGTCAAAGACGCGGCGTTCCGGACGGACGACATCGACCGCATCCGGGCTCAGGAGCTGACAGCGATCGCGCAGACGCAGAAGGATCCGCAGCGGGTCGCGCGGCGTCTGCTGCCAATCGTGCTCTATGGCGCCAACCACCCCTACGGCGCTCCGGCGGGCGGCGATCCCAAGGCGATCGCCGGCTTCGGCCGCGCCGAATTGATCGGCTTCGCCCAGCGCTGGCTCCGGCCCGACAATGCCAAGATCTTCATCGTCTCGGACCGGCCGTTGAGCGAGGTCCAGCCTTTGCTCGAAGGACGCTTCGGCAATTGGGCGCCGCCCGCCGCCGCCAAGGGCGCGAAGAGCTTCCCGGCAGCGGCGCCGCGACCCACCGGCCCGCGCATCCTGCTGATCAACCGGCCGGGCGCGCCTCAGTCCAGCATCACGGGCGCCGAACTGCTGCCGCTCGACCCAAGGGGCGACATCGTCCCGTTCGACGCGGCCAATGACGTGCTTGGCGGCGACTTCAACGCCAGGCTCAACATGGACCTGCGCGAGGACAAGGGATGGTCCTACGGAGTCGGCGGCAACGAGTCGGTGCTGCTCCACGCCGTGCCCTACACCGTCTCGGCTCCGGTCCAGGCGGACCGCACCGGCGATTCGCTGGCCGAGCTCAATAAGGTGATCGGCGATTTCCTGACCACCAGCGGCGTCACTCCGACAGAGCGCGACCGGGTGATCACCAAGAGCATCAACCAGCTGCCCGGCGAGTTTGAAACGTCGGGCGCCGTCCTTGGCGCGATGATGAACATCGATATGCTGGGCAAGCCGGATAATTATTACGAGACGCTTGCGCCCGAATATCGCTCACTGACGGCAGCGCAACTTGATCGGGCTGCACGCGCGGCGCTCGACCCGAAAGGCTTCACCTGGATCGTCGTCGGTGATGCGGCCAAGGTCCGGCCGCAGCTCGAGAAGCTCGGCATGCCGATCGAGGTGGTCGAGGCGCCTTAGGCGTCAGCGCACGACCCTCGTCACGTGACCCATCTTGCGGCCGGGGCGCGCCTCGCCCTTGCCGTAGATGTGGAGGTGAGCGCCGCGCTCGACGACCAGGTCCGGCCAGCGGTCGACCTCGTCGCCGATCAGATTCTCCATCATCGCGCCGCCGCGGGTGAGGCCGGTCACGCCCGGCGGAAGTCCGCAGATGGCGCGAATGTGCTGCTCGAACTGCGACGTAACCGCCCCCTCGATCGTCCAATGCCCGCTATTGTGGACGCGCGGCGCGATCTCGTTGACCACAGGACCGTCGGCGGACGCGAAATACTCGACGGTGAGCACGCCGACATGGCCGAGCGCCTCGGCGATGCGGAGCGCCGCCGACCGGGCCTCCTCGACCTGTGAAGCGATCAGGTCGCCGCCGGGCACAGTCGATCGTCGAAGGATGCCGCCTTCATGCTCGTTACGTGGCGAATCCCAGAAGGCGTGGCGGCCATCGTCCCAGCGCGCGAGGATCACCGAATATTCGGCCGCGAAGTCGACGCCGGTCTCGGCAACGGCGGGCTCCTCGCCGATCACCGCCCAGGCCGAGGCCGCTTCGGACGCGGCATGAACCCACGCCTGACCCTTGCCGTCATAGCCATAGCGACGCGTCTTGAGCACGAGCGGAGGTCCAAGCTCGGCAAGCGCGGCTTCGACCTCGGCTAGTGACGCCACTCCGCGCCATGGCGCGACCCGAGCGCCGCAGCTTTCGATGAACTTCTTCTCGATCGCGCGGTCCTGCGCGATCGCGAGTGAGCGAGCCCCCGGTATGAGCTTCTCGCCTAGCGACGCGAGCGGGGTGACCGGAAGATTCTCGAATTCATAGGTGGCGACATCGACCGCGGCGCCGAACTCCGCGAGCGCGGCGAGATCGTCGAAGGCGGCACGGGTGTGGAACGCCGCGACATCCGCAGCGGGTGGATGCGCGCCAGGATCGAAAATGTGACATTTGTAGCCGAGCTGCGCCGCCGCCATGCTGAGCATTCGGCCGAGCTGACCGCCGCCAATGATTCCGATCGTTCGTTCGGGCGCGATCATTGCGGCGCTTCGGCCACCGATCCCGTCTGCGCCTCGCGCCAGGCGCGCAACCGCTGGCCGAGCGCCGCGTCCTCGTTGGCGAGGATGGCGGCAGCGAGCAGCCCGGCATTGATCGCCCCGGCCTTGCCGATCGCGAGCGTGCCAACAGGGATGCCAGCGGGCATCTGGACGATCGACAGCAGGCTATCCATGCCCTTCAGCGCCTGGGTTTCGATCGGAACGCCGAGCACGGGGAGGTCGGTCATCGATGCCGTCATGCCAGGAAGGTGCGCGGCACCGCCGGCGCCAGCGATCACGAGCTTGAGGCCGCGTTCCTTGGCCGAATGGGCATAGTCGTAGAGCCGCTTCGGCGTCCGGTGCGCCGACACGATCTTCGTCTCATGGGAAACATCGAGCTGGTCGAGCACGTCGGCGGCATGGCGCATCGTCTCCCAGTCGGACTTACTACCCATGATGATGCCGACGAGCGGCTCCGTCATTGTCCCGCCTTGGATCAGTTCTAGGAGAGGCGTCGTTTAGGGGGCCGACTCGGCCTAGGCAATCGGAGCTTTCCCACTGTGGGGAGCGTTGAATGTGCAGTTGAGAAGTTCCCGCGTTTTCAGGACAGCAGAATCACGCTATGACATCCAGACAAGAGCAGAGACTCAGGGGCAATGTCTGAGAATCTAACGGACGTCGTGGACGTCGACGATCGCGAGCGGCTGATCGAAGAGATCAGCCTGTTGCGGGCCAAGGTTGCCCGCTTGCAGGAGCGTGTCGAGCAACTCGACCAGCTCGCCCACCAGGATTCGCTGATCAGCCTGCCCAACCGCCGGGGCTTTATGCGCGAGCTCGAGCGGCTGATCGGGCGGGTCGACCGCTACGGGATCAACGCGGCGATGCTGTTCGTGGACCTCGATGGCCTGAAGATGATCAACGACACCTTCGGTCACCGCGCGGGTGACGAGGCGCTGATCCAGGTCGCCAACCTGCTTGCCAGCGGCGTCCGCCACAGCGACGTCGTGGCCCGAATCGGCGGTGACGAGTTCGGCATCCTACTCGAAGCTTCGGACGAGGATGCCGCACACGAGACCGCTTCGAGGCTCGTCGACCTCATCTGCAGCTGCGAGTTCGTGCACGACGGCGATGCGCTTCCTCTGAGCGTCGCGATCGGCGTCGGGATGATCGACGCGCTCGACACTGCCGAAGCGGTCATGGAGCGCGCCGACGAAGCCATGTACCTGCGAAAAGCTGCGGCCTAACCCTCTTCCAGATAATAGCGGCGCACGACCGACAGGCTGTCGCTGAGCTCGTACACGATCGGTTTTCCGGTCGGGATCTCCAGGCCGACAATCGCATCGTCGCTGATGTCCGACAGATATTTGATAATTCCCCGAAGCGAGTTGCCGTGCGCGGCAACGAGGACGCGCTTTCCAGCCTGGAGCGCGGGCGCGATCTCCTGCTCGTAATAAGGCAGGGCCCGCGCGATCGTGTCCTTGAGGCTCTCGGTGCGCGGGACGCCGACGCCGGCGTAGCGGCGGTCGCGGCTCACGTCATACGGACTGTCGGGTTCGAGCGGAGGCGGCGAGATGTCATAGGAGCGGCGCCAGATTTTGACCTGCTCGGCCCCGACCTTGTCGATCATCTCCTGCTTGTTGAGGCCGGTCAGCCCTCCATAGTGGCGCTCGTTCAGTCGCCAGTCCTTGGTCACGGGAAGCCACAGCCGGTCCATCTCATGCAGCGCGAGGTGAAGCGTGCGAATCGCGCGGGTAAGGACGCTGGTGAAGCAGCAATCGAAGTCGATGTCGCGGTCACGCATCAGACGGCCGGCGGCGCGTGCTTCATCGACGCCGGTCGGCGACAGGTCGACGTCCCACCAGCCGGTGAAGCGGTTCTCGAGGTTCCACTGCGACTGGCCGTGCCGCAGTAGGACGAGAGTCGGCATCAGGCGTCGACCTTTTCAACCTTGGACTTGTCAGCCTTGGCCATGTTCAGCTCGGGCAGGATCGCGTGGAGGGCGTCGAGGCAGGCGAAAGCGAGATATTTGGAGCGCTGCGGCGACCAGCCGTAGACCTCATCGGGCAAGTCGAAATTGTCCTTGAAGGGCATCTCGAGAGTCATCGACACGCAGCCGTAGCGCTCGGCGAGCTGGGTCGTGGACATCGACATATTGGCTTCGCCGGGCTTGGGGATTTCATAGCCCTGGCTGCGCTGGAAATCGGGCGAGAGGCGCTCAAGCGTCTCGCCGAACAGGTTGAACAGCCGCAGCTGACTGTCCTTCAGCGACGGAATGCCCTCGAAGCCAGCGAGGAAATTGGCGGGGATCGCCTCGTCGCCGTGAACGTCCATCGCGAAATCGACGCCGGTTTCGTCCATCGCGTTACGGACGCAGAGCACTTCGGGGCTCTTGTCGGCGGTGGGGGCATGCCACTCGCGGTTGAGATTCACGCCAACGGCGTTGGTGCGGAGGTGTCCGCGGCGCGAGCCGTCGGGGTTCATGTTCGGCACCACGCGGAAGGTGCAGTCGCGCCGCAGCACTCTGGCGACCGGGTCGTCCTCGTCGGTCAGCTTTTCGAGCGCACCTTCCATCCACCATTCGGCCATGCTCTCGCCGGGGTGCTGGCGGGCGTAGAGCCAGACATTCAGGGGCCCCTCGCCGATTGTCAGGCAGTCGAGGTCCTGCCCATCGAGGCTCTTGCCGAGTGAGCGGTAGCCGACGCCATCGAGCGCTGCCGTCTGGGTGACGAGGTCGTGGTGCCGCTCCATCGAGTAAGGAGCGAAATACGCGATCCAGACGACGTCCTGCGGCGGGGTCAGCTTCATCGTCAGCACGCCGCCCGAGTAACTCGTATTCGAAATGCGGACCCAGTCCTCGCGGTCCAGGCTCATCACCGCTTTGTAGTCGGGCCAGCCGTGCGGGTACGCGGAGCCCGCGCAGTTGGTGATGCGCAGCGTCAGCTCGCGCCCAGCGCCGCCGGCGACGCGGAAATAGAACCATTGATAGAAATCGCTCATGTGATCGGTGACGATCTCGAGATCGACGCTGTGACCGTCCTGGCGGATGACGCGGATGTTGCCCGCGTCGAACGAGCTGGAAATCGTCAATGTCATGCGCTGCTACTCGGCTGGTTCGGAAAGTCGGCGGGGTGAATAGCCGAAAATGGAGCACCCGCAACCTCAAGGAGGCTTGGCAGCAGGGGATTGCCTCCTCTAGCTGCTGAAACATGAGCAAGCCCAACGTCCTTGTCACCGGCGGCGCCGGCTACATCGGCAGCCACGCGGTGCTGGCGCTGAAGGATGCCGGGTGGCGCGTCGCGGTCATCGACGATCTGTCCAACGGCTCGCGCGAAGTCGTGCCGGCGGACGTCCCTTTCTATCAAGGCTCGATCGCCGAGCGGGTGCTCCTCGACAGTGTCATCGACGAGCAGCAGATCGGCGCGATCATGCATTTCGCGGGATCGATCGTGGTCTCGGAATCGGTTGAGCACCCGCTCAAATATTATGCCAACAACACGCTCGCTTCGCACCGGCTGACCAGCGCTGCGGTCGACGCCGGCGTGAAGCACATCCTGTTTTCCTCGACTGCGGCGGTGTACGGCGCGCCCGAGCGGGTGCCGATCGTCGAGGACGATCCCAAGCTTCCGATCAACCCTTATGGCGCGTCGAAGCTGATGACCGAGCGCATGCTGAAGGACGCGTCGGCTGCTCACGAATTCAACTATGGCGCGCTGCGCTATTTCAACGTGGCGGGTGCGGACCCCGGGGGCCGAACCGGGCAGATCGGCAGGGGCTCGACGCACCTGATCAAGATCGCATGCGAGGCGGCGGTCGGAAAGCGGCCGCACGTTGCAGTCTATGGCGACGACTATCCAACGCCGGACGGCACCTGCATCCGCGACTATGTCCATGTGAGCGACCTCGCGGCGGCGCACGTTGCGACGCTGGACCGGCTGGTTGCGAACCCAGACGACAATCTGGTGATGAACTGCGGCTACGGCAAAGGGCTGTCGGTGCTGGAGGTGCTCGATGCCGTCGACCGGTTGACCCACGTGCCGGTGAAACGAGTGATCGAAGGGCGGCGAGCGGGCGATCCGCCCGAATTGATCGCGGACAACCACCGCCTGCTCGAGACGCTCGAATGGCGGCCCGCCTATGCCGATATCGACCGGATTGTCGGCGACGCACTGGCATGGGAGCGCAAGCTCGCCGAGAAGGCGGCTTAGCCCCTTCTTTACCCTGGCGGGCCTATCTGCCCGTCATGCGCGCACTGGTCGCCTTCGCCTTCGTGACCGCCTTCGTCGCGACGATGGTGGCGCAAATGGCGTCGCTGTCGACGACCCGGCACGCTTCGCCAGCGCCCACAAACATCGAGACTTCAAGGGCCGTCGAGTCTGTTAAACCCACAACAGATTCGCCACAGTTTAGCAGTGAAGACGGGAGCATCGCGCTCGATCGGGCGGCCGATGGGCATTTTTATGCCGAGGTCCGGATCAACGGAAATCCAGTTCACATGCTGATCGATACCGGCGCCTCGGCCATCGCTTTGTCGCGGGACGACGCACAGGCTGCCGGTCTCGCGACGTCAATCGGAATGAACGACGTCGTGGGCGAAGGCGCAGACGGCGTGGTGCGCGGCGAATATGTGAAGCTCGATCGGGTCGAGCTTGGCCCGCTCGCCGCATCGGGTCTCGACGCGGTCGTGCTGAACAGCGGTCAGCAGTCGTTGCTTGGCCAAAGCTTCCTCGGCAAGTTCTCGAGCGTGCAGATCGAAGGCGACCGGATGGTGCTGCGCTAAGGACTCAGTCCTGGCGCACAAGCACGGCGCTGGGCTTGCCCAGATGGGCGGCAGCGAGGGCATCGAAAGCCAGGGCAGCAGTAACGGCGCAGGCGAGAGGTCGGGTGCAAGCCTCCCCCCGGGAGCACGGCTGCTTCTTGACTTGGCGGCCTCCCCTCTCTAGGTGGGCGCCGGCTCTCCAGGGAGCCAATACCGACAACTCAAGCACGAGACGAGCAGGCGCCCGGCCATGAAGATTCGCAATTCATTGAAGTCGCTCAAGACGCGCCACCGGGACTGCCGAGTCATCCGCCGCCGCGGCCGGACATACGTCATCAACAAGACGAACCGGCGCTTTAAAGCTCGGCAGGGCTGACCAGGTCCTTTGCTTGTGCTTTGGCGCAAGCGTCACGACATATCCTCGAGCAACAACGCCTGGGCGTTCCGGAGCGGAAACGAAGATCAGCTTCGGTTCACTTGGCTCGGGCTAATGAATGGCGTGAGGAGTATTGTGGATATGGCGACGGTCAGAAAAATGCTGGCTCTTGGCAGTGTTGCCGCGATGGCCGCAGCGGACTTCGCCGTCCCGGCCTACGCACAGGGCCAGCCGCAGACCCCCAGGAATTGGAGCTACACGCTCGACAAGAACGGCCAGCGCGTGCCCAAAGGCAACCGCGTCAACAACTCAGACGGCAGCTGGCGCGAGGAAATTCGCCAGGGCAATTGCATGACCATCAAGGAACGGTCGGCCACCGGCGAGTATAAGGAAACTCGCCAGTGCAACCCACAAAACCCGCGTTGAGCCCTACTTCACGTCGGTAAAGCTGCCCTTCGGGCGTTGGGTGATCCTGCAGTCGGGAAGCCCGGTTCCCGGAATGTCCTTGCAGTCTCGCACCTGAGCGCTTCCATCGGGGCCGGCGAAGATCGCCCAGTCGCGCGTGCCGCCTTGGTCGTAAGTGCAATGCGCCGTCCACATTTCGAGGTTCTGCCAGTTGCCGACGAAGCCCGCGTCGGTGATTCGCTTGCAGGTGAAGCCCGCGTCGTAGATCGCGTGTTTGAGGCCGATGGCGAGGTTGAAGGCATCGAGCTGGTGGAGCTGCTTCTGCTCCTCCGATCGCACCCGGATCGTTTGCTGCTGCACCTCCGGCTGGCTCTTGTTACAGGCGGTCAGCGCGGCGAGGCCGGCCAGAGTCAAAATGGGGCGCATGGGCTCCTCCTTCAGCCTTGATAGTCGATGCGGATGCGCGCCGCCGCGGCCTTGGCGCGCTCGAGCGCGTCCTCAACGCTCGGGCCGCGGGCGAGAGCCACGCCCATGCGGCGGTTTTTGAGTGTTTTCGGCTTGGCGAAGATCCGTAGATCGACCGGATGGCCGGGCGCGCCGAGCGCCAAAGCCTCGGCGATTCCAGAAAACGTGAACCTGTCGCTTTCCTCCGCGGCCAGAATCACCGCCGAGGCTGAAGGACCGGCGAGCTCGATCGAAGGGATCGGTAGGCCGAGGATCGCCCGCAGGTGGAGCTCGAACTCATTCGGGAATTGGCTGATCAAGGTCACCATGCCGGTGTCGTGCGGGCGCGGCGACAGCTCGGAAAAAATCGCCTGATCGCCGCGAACGAAGAATTCGACCCCGAAGATACCGTGGCCGCCGAGTGCATCGACAATCTTGCGCGCCTGGGAGCGAGCCGAGTGGAGCGCCTCGCGTGGGATATCCGCAGGCTGCCAACTCTCGCGATAGTCGCCATGCTCCTGACGGTGACCGACCGGAGCGCAGAACAAGATGCCGTCCCGCGTCGCCACCGTCAGCAGAGTGATCTCGCTGTCGAAATCGACGAACTCCTCGACGATCACGCGCGGGCGGTCGCCGCGCATGTTGGCGACGGCATAGTCCCAAGCCTGGCCGACCTCGTCGGCCGTTTTCGCGATAGTCTGGCCCTTACCCGAGCTCGACATCACCGGCTTTATGACGACCGGCAGCCCGACCTCGGTTACGGCGGCGATCGCCTCATCGCGGCTCTCGGCGAAGCGGTATTTGGAGGTGGCGAGGCCAACCTCGTTCGCCGCGAACTCGCGGATCCCGTCGCGGTTCATGGTCAGCTGCACCGCTTTCGCCGACGGCGCGACCCGCCAATCCTCCCGTTCGAGGGCCGCAAGCGTCGCCGTGTCGATCGCCTCGATTTCCGGAACGATGACGTCCGGCTTGTACTTTTCGACCGCGGAGCGGAGCGCCTCACCGTCAAGCATCGGAAAGACCTCGAAGTCATCGGCGAGCTGCATCGCGGGGGCGTTCTCGTAGCGGTCGCAGGCGATAATCCGGCAGCCTAGCCGTTTGGCTGCAATCGCAAACTCGCGGCCAAGCTCGCCGGAACCGAGCAGCATCAGCGTCGCGAGGTACATGTCAGCGCGATAGCGAGGCGGCCTTGGCTCGGCTAGAGCAGCGACAAAGGGGAGGAATGGATGCGCTCAATCTTGCTTGTCATCGCCGCTCTGCTCACCGCCGCCGCGCCTCCGCCCAAGCTGCCGACGCCTAACGACATCGTCGCTGCGGCACCTGCGGCTGCATGGAAGACGATCCCCCCAGACGAGCTGCTGGTCATCGACCTGAAGAATGGCGGACGGGTGGTGGTGCAGCTCGCCCCGGCCTTCGCGCCGGTCCATGTCGCGAACATCAAAGCGCTTGCGCGGGCCGGCTATTGGAACGGCGCCAGCGTCTATCGGCTGCAGGACAATTATGTCGCGCAATGGGGTCTCAACGACAGCGGCAAGCCGTGGCCAGCGGGTGTGAACCCCAAGCCGCCGGCGGAATATGTGCGGCGGCTCAAGGGCCTTAGGATCACGCCCCTCGGCAGCCCCGACCCTTATGCTCCGGGCGTTGGCTTCGCCGGCGGGTGGCCCGTCGCCTATAACGCCAGGGCCGGCTGGGCGACCCTCGCCCATTGCTACGCAAGCGTCGGCGTTGGGCGCGACCTTGCCCCCGATACCGGAACCGGCGGCGAGCTTTACGCGGTGATCGGCCATGCGCCGCGCCAGCTCGACCGCAACATCGCGCTGGTCGGCCGAGTGGTCGATGGCATCGACCGCTTAAGCTCGCTGCCGCGCGGAACCGAGGCGCTCGGCTTTTACAAGGACAAGGCGCAATATGTGCCGATTGCCAGCATCGCTTTGGCGAGCGACATGCCGGTGCCGCGCCGACCAGCCTACGAGGTGATGGACACGGCGAGCGCGACCTTCGCGCGTTATCTGAAGCTCCGCGCCAACCGGCACGACGCTTTCTATGAAGTGCCGGCGGGCGGGGTGGACCTGTGCAACGTGCAGGTGCCTGTTAGAAAGCAGAACCCCCTACCCTAGCCGCCGACGCCGCCCTCAGGCCGCAGCCAAGTGGCCGTCGCGGTTCTTGTGCTGGATAATCACCGGCGCGTTGTGCGAGCGCATGCTGGCCTCGGCGAGCGGCAGCGCAGTCGCGCAAAAGGCGCATTCGGCCGACATCCGCCCGATGATCCACTGGGTACGGCCGCAGCCGGGGCAGTGGTTGACCTCATGCTCGCGATAAACGACGTGATAACCGCGCTCGTACGGCTTCCAGGCCTCGCTTGTGATCGGCATTGCGACCCTTCCTTTCAGCGGGGGTCAACGAGCGACCATCGGCGCGGTTGCAGATGTCGATGCAGATTGTGTCCGATGGGAGAGCAGCTTAACGGCAGGGCGCCACGGGACGCCGACGAGCGGTTGCGTCAGGCCCGGAAGAGTTCGAGCGACACCGGCTCGGCGAATTCGGCGCCGAGCCTATCCCCGGCAATCCATTTGACGACGGCGTTGGCGCGGTCACGGCCGCCGGGAAAGATCAGCCAGACGCGCGCTCCAACTTCGAACTGACCGTCGGCGATGGCCATGAAGCCGCGCTCCGAGACGTTGATCACGGTCGCTTCGACGCCGCCGGCGCCGAGCTCGCGCATGGTCGCGCCGACTTCGACCGGCGTGCGCTCGCCTCGCCGGCGCTCACTGGCGTCGGCAATTCGTGCCTTGAATGTCGTAAAGCTCATTTCCAAGGGGCCGCTACTCCCTCGTGACCGCGAACGACAAGCCGATCCGCCCGTCGCGGACCCACCGGACCTGGGACATCACCACGCCTCGTTCGAGCAGCTGCAGCGGGAGTCGCTCGCCGATGTTGGGAACGTGCGGGAAGAGCAGCATCGCGCCCGACGGTGAGATGTTGATGAGCTGGACGACATGCTTGCGACCGCGAAACTCGAGCACCGCAGTATTCGACAGCGCCGGGCTTCGACCCTCGGAACGCTCGTCGATGCTGCGCTGCTCGCTTCGCGGGATCATCGTCCCATGAAGAAAGAAACCCGACGCCACACCTGCTCTCCCACTTGGGCGGTGCCAAGCTTAGCCATGCTCGCTTAAGGATTGGTTTGCGACGATGCGGCCGGCGATCGCGATTTTCACCTGCTGTGTCGCCGAGGCGACTGGCAAGCGATCGGCAAGCGTTGTAATGGTTGAACAGCCGAGGGGTTCTCGTTTTAAATGAAGAGGTTGAGGTCGATGTCGCTGGCTTGGCGAACATTGCTGTTGACGAGCATGCTGGTCGGCGTGGGCGCCGGCCCCGCGCTGGCACAGGTTGCGCAGGTGGGCAAGGTCCCGCCGCCCCCCGCGAAGGCGCCGAAGACGGGCGTTGCGCCCGCGCAGGTCAAGCCGAAGCAAGCGCCATCAATCGGCAGGACTGCCCCCGACGCGCTCGCTCCGACCAACCCGGATTTCAAGGCCGATCAGCCCACAGTCCAGGCGGCCCCGGTCCCTGCCCCACTTCCGCCGGCGGTGTGGGACGTGGCCGATGCCGAGGAGTTGCTGCGGTACATCGGCGGTGTCGGCGGGGAGGGACTGCAACCGACCGACTATGATCCAGCGGGACTGCAGGAGGCGATCCAGACCGGCGACGTCGCCGCGATCTCGGCAGCCGCAACGGACCGATTCAACCGACTCTCATCCGACCTCGCGCTCGGCCATGTGAAGAAGCCGGGGCGGATCGACTGGTGGGTCGCCGATCCGGACCTCAATGCCGCCAAGCAGGACGCGCTGCTCCGCTCCGCTCTCGCCGCGCACGATATCCCGCAGGCCCTCGATGGTCTGCTTCCGACCCATCCGCAATATGCGGCGCTCAAAGCGGCGCTCGCCGCGACGCCGGCGAGCGAGGAAGCGCAGCGCGACCGTATCCGGCTCAACATGGATCGCTGGCGCTGGCTGCCGCGCGATTTGGGCGAGAAGTACATCATCGTCAACGTGCCCGGCTTCCACGCAACCCTGGTGCAGGACGGGGTCAACCGCTGGAAGCAGCGGGCGATCGCCGGCAAGCTGTCGACGCCGACGCCGCAGCTCAATGCGACCGCGATCGGCGTGATCCTTAACCCCTGGTGGGAAGTGCCCAAGAGCATCGAGCATGAGGCCGCGGGGAAGAAGGGGTTCGTCCCGGTCAAGGGCCCGGATGGCGAGATCCAGCGCTGGCGCCAGCCGCCCGGGCCGAGCAACGCGCTCGGACAGATCAAGTTCGTGATGCCGAACTCCAAGGCAATCTACCTCCACGACACCAACGCGCGCAGCCGGTTCAACAGCGACACTCGGGCGCTGAGCCATGGCTGCGTCCGAACCGAGCATATTCTCGACCTCGCGACGCAGCTCCTTGGTGACGACAATGGCGAATGGACGCCGGACAAGATCCAGGCGGCGCTCGACAGCAAGAAGACGGTGCAGGCGAACTTCGTGAAGCCGGTGCCGGTCTACATCGTCTATTTCACCTCGGCCGCACTGAACGATGGACGCATCGTCGACTATAAGGACCTTTACGGCCGGGACGCTAAAGCGATGGCGGCCCTGATGATGAGGGACGGCGGCGCGAGCCTGGCCGTGCCCAAGACAGATGAGGATGCGACGGGGCTGCAGCCGAAAGCGAAGGCCAAGCCGAAGCCGACTGATCAGGTGGCGGGACGCTAGGGGTCAGTCGCTCCGTTCGAACGCGATCTGCCGCTTCGCAACGTCGACCATCGTCAGCTTGACTTCGATCCTGTCCCCAGGCTCCGCGCCCTTTGCGTCGACGCGCGAAATCACCGCCGGATCGGCGAGCTGGATGCGCGCGCCGCGCTCGTCGATATCGGTGACGACGGCATCGAAACGGCTGCCTTCGCGGCCTTCGAGCATGACTGCCTCGGCGAGGCTTAATGTCGCCCGATCGATGTCGGCGGCGCGGGTGTCACCCCGATCCATGACGGCCGGCAGCTGCTCTAAAATCGTGCCGAGTTCCGCGGAGACGGCCTGTCCCGCTACGATCTGCAGCGTTGTCTCGATCACATAGCGATCGGCCAGCCGGCGAAGTGGCGCCGTCGCATGCGCATAGGTCGCGGCCATCGCGGAATGCCACGGGACCACGCCGTTACGATACGGGGCGTAGGTCGCTCTGGGGCCGGCTCGACGGACCGCTGAACGAAATGCGATGTGCCGCGGGTTGAGGCTGTCGAGCGTCCGTTCGAACTGCGCGAGGGTCGCATTGCGCGGCCAAACCAGCCCCAGCGCCTTGGCTGAATGACGTAGCCGCTGGATCGCTCGAGCATCGGGATCCGGCATCACGCGGAACAGGCCGGTGTGGTGCGCGAGCAGCGCGTCGGCGATGGCGAGGTTGGCGGCCAGCGACATGGCCGCATTCTGCTTTTCCGGCTCCAACTGGGCTCGAAAGCGGAGCGTGTAACGACCGGTCGAGTCCTCGACCAGCTCCTGCTCCGGCGCCTCGACCCGCTCTGCGCCGCGAGCGTCTTCGGCCTGCTCGATGCGCCGCGACAGTTCGGCGAACCCGGCGGGCAGCTCGTGTGACGTGACGGTCTCGTAGCCGAACTTGGCGCGAGACCGGATCACCGCTCGAACCGCACCGTCGAGCGACGCGTGGCCATTGGGATCGATGCGGATGGTGAACACGACCGCCGGTCTATCCACGTCGGGAAGCAGGCTCGCCGCGCCTTCGCTGAGCAGCGGCGGGTAAAGACT
>Ga0070713_100001520_pt1 | contig 14783 bp, 14 predicted proteins | sample LARL82metaG_FD_65465 | JGI IMG/M metagenome (GOLD analysis project Ga0070713, IMG submission 65465) | Corn, switchgrass and miscanthus rhizosphere microbial communities from Kellogg Biological Station, Michigan, USA - LAR L8-2 metaG | ecosystem: Host-associated > Plants > Roots > Rhizosphere ...
CCCCGCGAGATGAGGAGCGCGCGAGGTTGGCGCAGTGTCAGCGGCTGAGAGAAATGAAGCTCCCCTGCGTCACCTGCATGAACATCTATGGATAACTCAACGTCACCGACGGCAGTGAGACCGGTGGCTATGCTCACTCGGTTCACACCCTGCTCTAGAAAGACGTGTTTTGAATCCATCTGCTTACCCTGGGACGACACGACAATCTCTGCGGGAGCGGATCGAGGCGATCTGACAACAAGGTCGATCGGAAAACGCGCGTTGCTAAAGACGACCGTCGGGGTTGCAGCCATTTTCAGCTGCAAGGTAGGCGCCACGCGGTCCATCACTGGAATCGTGTCGATTGGAATGCCCAGTTTGCTTGCCTTCCCTGCGGCGCGAAGCACGTTACCGACGTTCTCGCGGCCGTCCGAGAGAATGACCACGCGAGGCACTCGGTCCACAGGCAAAGTTTCGATTCCGAAGCGAACTGCGCGTTCGATATCTGTGGCGTGACTATCTGACTCGGACGTACGAGCTAGGTTCCATGATTCGATCCGAGCATTCTTCGCGATTCTAGCGGATAGAGCGAACTGTATAACACGGAGCATGTGCTCTCCGCGGGCGGTCTCCATTTCGTGAATAAGATCGGATTCGTGCTTTAAACCCTGATCCGATATGCTGGCCGAGGTATCCGCCAACACCGCTACCGCCACCCTCGAGCTGCGGTACACGAGAGCAGGCTTAGACACAGCCAGAACGAACGCGCAAAGGCACAGCGTTTTTAGTACCAATGAGCTGTGCCGTGAACTTCGACGCCAGTTCATTATCATCCACAGTTGTGGCACGATCAGCAGCAACAATAACCACGGGCGCTCGAAGGTCATATATACACTCCTTCATTTCGGTAAAGCAGATGCGATCGAAGCAGCGTGGGCGTATTTTATTTCACACCTAACTCCGCCGGCATCAGACGAAAAAATACTGCGCAATACCTTCTGGACGCATCGACCCGCAAGAAGGAGTGGAGAGGTATGAGATTCCCGGATGAGGATTACGGTCGCGCGCCTAGGATCACTCGGCGAACGTTTATGAGTATCCTGCTTTGTTGCTGTTGTTTGTTATTCACGTGTGGACTGGGGTTGGCTCAGACTGGCGGCAATGACATCCAACTACACCTCAAACCTGAGCCGCTCTCCTCTATTCGCGTACATTCGGACCTGGTGCAGATCCCGGTGACCGTGCTTGATCACGATGATCAGTCTGTCGCTGGGCTGGAAAGAGAGCGGTTCAAGGTATTTGAGGACAGGGTTGAGCAGGTAATCAGTCATTTCGCGATGGAAGACGCCCCGATTACAATTGGGTTCGTTTTGGATGCCAGTGCGAGTATGCGCGACAAACTGCCGCAGTCGCGTGAAGCGGTTGTGAAGTTCCTCAACGCTGCGAATGCCGGTGACGAGTTTTTTCTGGTCCAATTCAACGATCAAGTCGAGCTGGCCGCCGATGTGACCACATCGACGGAAGACGTTAAAAGGCAGCTCATGTTCATACGGCCTACCGGACGGACGGCACTGTTGGATGCGATTCAATTTGCAGTGCGCGGCATGCGGAAAGCAAGCAACGCGAGGCGAGCGCTCATAATCGTATCTGATGGCGGAGACAATTGCAGCCGTTACACTGTGTCTGAACTCAAGAACCTGGTGCGCGAGGCTGATGTCCAGATCTACGCTCTTGGGATCTTTGATTTATCGGGGGGACGGTCGCTGGCACCAGAGGAACTCGCTGGACCGGCACTGCTTCGTGCGGTGGCTAAACAGAGTGGCGGACATCTCTTCGAGATCGAGAATATAAACCAGTTGCCCGAGGTTGCCGCGAAGATCGGCGAAGCGCTGCGCACTCAGTATGTTCTGGGTTACGCGCCCAAGGCAGTGCAACGCGATGGTAAGTATCATCGTGTGGAAGTGAAACTTGCACAAACCAAGGGCTCCCGGAAGCTGCAGGCCTCGTGGAGGCGTGGGTATTACGCTCCGGTCGAGTGATCAGTTGTTTGGTTTCGGTTCAAACCGAAACGATTACGCCCTGCAACGACGCACAGCATCAGAACCCGTGGATGCCTTAGCTCTGGCAACACTTTTCACTCGGCGCAGCCTACACTCTTCTTTTCGCTATACAGGCGCAGAACCAGACCGAAGAGGGTAAGCTCAACTTCAGCGCAGGGGGCCGCCTCCGGTTTCGCTAAACCCTACTGTCCAAGTAAGCCGGAGTTGGCGGTGGCTTCGTCGGCGGTGGCGGCTATAACATCGACAAACTTAACTCGATCGGGGGCAATTCAAGTGGGATGGTTGACACCACAGGCACGCATCGATTTCGAGGGGCACGTTTATAGCGACAACAACGGTGTGTCAGCCGATCTGGTACTGGTATGGTTACACCTGCGGCGACGGATACGTTAACACTGTCGCCGTTAGGCGCGGGACCAGTTCTTTCGGCGTCAACGGGGGCGTCGGTTTGACAATCAGGATCAAGAACACGTCTTGGAAATTCTTCGTGGAATCACGCTACAACTATGCCGCAAGCCGCAACATCGCCACGCAGGTAGCGCCCGTCACTCTTGGCTTCGAGTATCAATGAGGAGCAGTTCATAAACTTACTACGCTGGAGCAGCTGACGATTCGGCGTAGTTTATTCAGCACTTTAAGCGCTACGTGTGTAGGCCAAGCGGGCATACGTTGGCTTGTGGGTGAGGGTGCTGAAGCCTCGTCGCCCACAATACTTTTTTAGGCGTGCCCGCAATTCAACTCTTGCTCGGCCCAACCTCGATTTCGCCGCCGGAACGGTGAGACCCAGTCGAGCCGCCACGTCTGGCATCGGGAGACGTTCCACATCGCTGAGCATCATGACGTTTCTTAGTAGCGGCGGAATTCGCGAAATCTCTCTTTGCACTAGAGTCTCGACCTGCTGATCGCCGAGCTCGTCTTCAGGGCCAGGTACCTGAGCGATTAGTTCAGCGCGAACGTTTGCTTCAGTGGAATCATCCAAGTAAAGGAACCGTGCCCTTCGGTCTTCACGAATGCGCATGAGGCATTGATTCTCGACGATGCGGCTCAACCAAGCAGAGAAACTTCCGTCGCCTCGAAACTGCGGCAATCGCTCGAAGGCTTTCCAACAGGCATTCTGGACCTCGTCTTCCGCGTCGGTCAGGTTACGGATGAACGACGACGCCCGTTTGAGACACATTTTGTAGTGACGTTTGATGAGTTCGCCGAATGCTGCAGTATCAGCTCCGCGTGCCCGATCGATTAGGTCTTGCTCGCTGGCAGCCGTGCTCCTGAGTTCCCCGTGGTTATCGTTTGCTTCTTCGGTCTGAACCAAATTCGCGTTCAGTCGTTGTACCATGCCTAGCGGAAAGGCATCTGAAAGACCAACCAACAGTGCCGCGCAGTCGTTCTTGAAATCACATAGTTACGTGACCTTCTATGAGCCTGGGATCTGGGCCTTCGACATTTTGGTACAGGGCCGGTCGCGTGCAACTAACGTTTTGGAACGGTCCATGCGTCGGGCGCTTGCGATTCCACGAGCGCATTTTGTTGCGTCAAATGACCATTCCAAGAATCCCCTCCTGCATAGAGATAAATTGTGCTAGCGCGATCAAAGGTGTGATTCGCGGCGTTGATAGTCACAGGCCTTTCCATCACTTCCCTGCCTAGCCCATGTCCAGAAGCTGGTGCCGGTGGATTCAAACGGGTCCGGGCGGCGTGCTCCTTCGCTGGAAATGCTGCATACCGGGCATGAAGACATGGTCGATCACTGGCTTAACCCATGGGCAACGAGAGCAAGTCGAGCAGATTACCGCGGGCGAAGCACCGCAGCTTCAGATGACTCGTGAGAATCCCAATCTATCAGGAGCACAAGGAGTTAAAAGAAACAGGAGATACGGATCCGCCTCATCGAAATCTTGTGAGAACTTGAGGAAGAACCCCGGCATGCCTCCGAAAATGCCTCACGACGAGGCCCTTCGCATCGCACCCTATGATGCCAGTGCTTGGCGTGAAGGTGTAAAGAATCTGGCGCGCTCTACCTGGGGCATCCGATACTGCTGACAGGTAGATCACTAGCCGGCTGATAAATCATTGATGTGGATGGAAGTTGCCCATCTTTGGGCACAAACCACACCTCAACGCGCCTCATCTCCGCAGTGCCGGATGCACCTCCGCGCACCGAAGAACTGCAGAAGCCGGGCTCGAAGCCAACTCCATTTTGATTGACGCCGGGCGAGTTCATCAGTACTTGCGACTGAGGAATCGCCAGGCAGACTCCTGTACCGGCAGTAATTACGGCTGCGGCATTCATAGTGCGCTGATCAGCAATATTCGGGGCCGTCTCGTCACTGGAGGAATGGCCGACCAGCACGACCTTGCCGGCCGAGTCCCTCTCAAAATAGGCCCGCAACTGCTCCAATAGAATGCGCTTTCCGCAATTGTTCACACGCGCGCTATTGGCATCGAACAGCACATCGGGCAGCCGGATGGGCGTAACGACTGCCTTCTTGATCACTGTAATCTGTGTGGTTGTGGTTCCAGTGCTTCGGTTGTCCACGCAAGACGCGGTAATGGTGACGGTCTTTCGCTGTTCGGCGTTGTTTGAGGGATCAAACCGCACGCCAGTCGAGTCGAATTGATCTCCTTGAACCGAGCCCTCGGATGCCGCGAAGGTAGGTGCCTGGATCGTGCCACCACATTGGCCTTGACAACTCGCCGAAAGCGTCGACTTCTCTCCGAAGTAGATTTCGGCCGGACTTGCCTGAGCCGTTCCAGTGGGCGCGCGATACTCACGTACCGTAATAGCTGTCTGTGCCGTGGATGCGTTGAAGCTGGCGCCATTGACAGTCAATGCAACGGTATATGTCCCGGGTTCTCGCCCGACAGTTCCGAATACAAACGAGTGTCCTTGGCCGATCGGCTGGCCGTTGATCGACCATTGGAAGCCCAACTGGGTACTGTCCGCGCCCACGATGGACGCGTTCACTTGCGCAGTCTCTCCCTGGCACAATTCTTGCGGCGTGGCGGTCAGACTGACAGTCACATTTCGTTTCGGACATGCTGCGTCAGCCGGGACGATGGTCCCATCTGGGCACGTTTTTTGCGGCTGCGTTGGAGGGGGAGTCGGTGGCGTTGGCTCCTCGCCACCAAAAGTGAAGTTGAAGCCGGCCGAATACCGGATATTGTTCTGGCTGTTGTCATTGAACGTGCGGAGATTTTGCAGCCTGGTCAAGAAATATTCAACTTGGATCGGCCGAAAGCTCACATGCTTGCTGAGCTTGATATCAAGCCCGCCACCGGCCGACATGCCAAAGGCCGTTTCCTGTCGCGTGGCGCGGATTGCAGTGCCGTTGGGTATTTCACCGGCGTCTTGTGCTATCAGCGCGAGAGGTGCTGCTGTGCTGGTGGTCGCGTACACTCCACCGACCAGAACCTGGAAGTAAGGCGTGACCCGCGAACCTCTGAGGACACTGACGCGCGGGCCAGCAAGATAGTTCGTAATTGTGCTGTCCAGGTGAACGTTGTGAATATTGCTGTTGTGGACGGCTCCGAGGTCTACCAACCCGCCCAACCACCTGTTGAAGTTGTAAGCAAACTGGCCGCTGCCGCCGTTCGCCCTAAACGCAGGCACGTTCGTCGCCGAGTTAAAGCGAGTAAACGTATAATTCAGTGACGTTTCATACTTAGGCCAATCCTGAGCAGCCGCGGTTGATACAAGCAGCATGGCAGCTCCGATAACACTAGTGCACCGCTTCATTCGAGATGATCTCCTTGAAAACAGATTTCGGGTTTTACTCACGGCCTGCAGGTCCCAGTGGGACCTTTCTGAATCGACCCCGAGACTACATCGTTGATGAGTTGAGCGCACAGCTGCCTTATTTTTTTCCAGAGCGACTCTTTCTCTCCTCCGGTTGGATTTCGTGAAGCGTGCTATCCGTTGTCGCATCTCCCCCGATGTTGCAGGCTATGCTTTCCAACCAGCTTCCGTTCACCATTGCCCGATTGGCGGTTCTCGCCACATCACCTTGGCTCTCCCCTTTGCATGGCGAGGCTGACGTCGCGATCGCTGGTCCGGTAACGATCGTTCGGGCGGATCCCCACAACCACGGGACGCTCTTGGCTGGTACGGCCACGGCGCTGCTATACCGGTCGCGCGATGGGGCTGCTTCCTGGACCAGACTTTCTTTCCCGGCGGAATTGCGGTGTACCCTGCATGCGCTGATGATTGATCCAGCTAGGGCCAATGTCTACCTGGCCGCTGTCACCAGCGAGGAGCCGCAGTATGCTGGACTATTTCGAAGCCTTGACGCAGGCGCCAGCTGGGAACAAGTGCACGATCTCCGCCATAAGCAGGTATGGTCGCTGGCGGAGTGGTTGAACGACAGGCAGGTTATCGCAGCTGGCACGGAAGACGGCGTGTTCCTGACGCATGACAGTGGGGACAACTGGACGCACATCTCTTCGTCCAGACTCGTCGGACCCCGGCCCGTGGTTGCATTGGCGTTTGATCCGGGAAACCGCAACATCTTATACGCCGGTACACCCCATCTGGCATGGAAAACGACCGACGGAGGGGATACCTGGCGGGTCATTCACAAAGGCATGCCAGATGACTCCGACATATTCTCGATAGACGTGGACATGGACCGACCCAGGCGACTGTTCGCTGGTGCATGCAGCGGCATTTACCGTAGTGTGGATGGTGGCAACACTTGGGCCAGCCTGGAGCAAGCTGTGGGCGCTCAGTTTCGAACGTACGTGATCGCGCACACCCCCGGCAGCTCCAACGCCTTGTTTGTAGGAACCAGCGCTGGCCTCCTTCAGTCGCGGGATGGCGGAGTGACCTGGCACTGGCTATCGCCGCGAACGGCTCGGTCGATCGCTTTCGATCCAGCCGACCGTCAACGTGTCTTCATCGCGACTGACCAAGGCATTCTGCGAAGTCAAGATGGCGGCGCTCACTTCACGGAAGCAAACCAGGGCCTCTACGTCCGGTCTCCTGCTTTTGCACTCGAACAGCACGACGACGTCTCGCGGGAGTCCCCTGCAGGCATCCGGACCAAGCAATAAGACTGTTTTTAAGCCCGATTCCGTTCGTGTTCATCACCAATAGCGTAGGAGGTGTGCTATGTCCTTTCTAGCGTGGATCGTATTGGGTCTGATGGCAGGTTTCATTGCCAGCAAGATTGTGAATAAGCAAGGGGAAGGAGCCATTCTCGATATCGTGCTGGGTATCGTGGGCGCAGTCGTAGGTGGATGGCTGTTCGGGCTTTTAGGCGCGAGCGGTGTGAGTGGTGTCAATCTATACAGCCTGCTTGTTGCTGTCGTCGGCGCCGTCGTGGTGCTATTCACATACCACTTGATTCGCCATTCGGTTTGAGCTCGAGAACACTAGAACAAGTCCTGAATCGAGGGTGCGAGGCGGAACGCTGCCTGAGCAATGGCTGAGAACATGCGTGCATGGAGCTTTTTCAGGCGAGCGTCGAGTTTGGTTCTCATCGTTTTCCTGCGAAACGCGTTACCGGGAGCCGTGGTTTCGTACCAACTCGAGAATGAGGAGCCTCGCATCATCTTCAGCAGTACGCCGGCTGTCTTGGCCTTAATTGATGGCGAGCCGGCGTTGCGGCCTGCCGGTCACAACCTGCAAATGGTCATCAACACTCGCGCGATCATTGTCTCTAACCAGGCCACGCAGACTTACTACTTGGCTCTGATGGACAGTTGGGTACAGGCCACTGCGGAAAATGAGTCATGGTTTCCAGCAAGGAACGCGCCGTTCAAATCGCTTCACAGATTGAGACGGGCCGCAGAGTTGGCTCGTCGGAATCACGTGCTCGGTAATCCAAAGCAGTCTCTCAAGCAGGCCTACGAAGAGCGGAAATCTCCGACGGTGTACGTGAGCTCGGTTCCGGCTGAGTTAATCCTGTCGGAAGGACCGCCGCAGTTCACGCCGATCATAGGCACGAGCCTTCTGTACGTCGAAAACTCTGGAAACGACATCTTCCTGGACAGCTCCACCCAGGTATTTTACATTCTGGTATCCGGCCGGTGGTTCAAGTCGAATTCCTTGCAGAAAGGCTCATGGGCCTATGTGACCGCTGCTGATTTGCCGTCGGACTTCGCAAGAATTCCTACCTTTAGTCCGAAAGCAAGTGTCTTGGCTTCTGTTCCCGGGACGCTGCAAGCCAGAGAAGCCTTGATAGCAAACCAGACTCCACACATAGCCGCAATCTCACGAAGTGCGGCTAAGCTCCACCTGAAGTATGACGGTACACCTGATTTTCAGGTTCTTGAGGGCACGCACCTGTGTTACGCCGTTAACACCACAACGCCGGTCATTTACATACCGGGCAGCCACATGTACTACGCAGTCCGGAATGCTGTGTGGTTTACATCGGGGAATGCCGACGGCCCTTGGACCCCGGCGACGTTTCTTCCTCCGGCGATTTACACAATACCACCGAGTTCTCCGATTCACTACGTCACTTATGTTCGTGTTTACGGCTACACCCCGACTACTGTTTACATGGGTTATACTTCCGGCTACTTTGGCACGATGGTTTCTTGGGACAACGTTGTTGTCTACGGTACAGGCTGGAGGTACCCACCTTACGTTGGCGCGTCGGAGTGGGTGCCTCACCCATCCACCTATGGCGCCGGTGCTATGCTCAGTTGGACCGCAGCGGCTGGTTGGGCCCTTAGATTTCGGATTCGGTGATCAATGATGTAGCGGCGACCGCGTTGGAACCCTCATTCTTCGGGGTGGCTTTGTGATGCGAGCTGTGATTGGACGGAGGAAACCCACGCTTCCAACTCCTGCCGCTCGCACTCGTGAGCGGAAGATTGCAAATACGCCTTAACTTGATCCACCGCGAGCATGGGTTTGCCAATCTCGGCCAGGGCACGCGCGGCGAGCAACGTAATAAAGGGGATCTCCGTCGCAGCCTGTCGTAGGTGATCTAGGGCCTCGTCAAGGTTCCGTCGCTGACCGATAAGGCTGATCGCAAGCACGCCATGGAGTTCCGGAAGGTAGGACGGCCCATTGAGTAGACGTCGCGCCACGGTTTCGGCCTCGGGATACCTTTTCAAGCTCACCAGCAACAGGGCAAAGTTGCAGCCGACCTCGGGAAGTGCGGAGTTCAGCCGGAACGCCGTTTCCGCGTGCTGCAGTGCTTCGTCGATTCGGCCCATCTTTGCGTATCTAGCGGCGAGATCGCTCTGGGCCTCCGCAAAGTCGGGATCGATCGAGAGCGCTTCATTCAAGCGCTGAATGCATTTCTCGGTGTCACCGGCGCTGCCCGCTTTTTGAGCCGCTCGGAACGCGTCCCATGCCCGAGAGGGCGCTTTGTGTTGCAGCGCTGCGAAAGACACGGTGTTTCGGGCGGAGTCTTCTGATCTTGAATCTGGAATGAGAAGAAGCACAAAGGTCGGCTTGCCACCCAGCGACTCAGTTTGTTCGTGGATCAGTGTTCCAGTGCGATCGATTACGCGGAATTGATATCCTCCTGGCGCCACGGGCTGGAAGTCAAAATTACCGTTGCTTGATACATGAACTCGCTGTTTGGCGCCTTTATCCCGGCCAACAAGCTCGATGTCCAGACCGTCCTGAAGCCGGCGCGTATCTCCTGCAACCTGGCCCCAGATTTCGCAGGGCTTTTGTTCATTCATCGCTAACTGGGTTTGGGATTGGGCATCTTGCATCAGTCCAAACAAAACAAGTGCAACTAACGGAACCGGTTGGTACATCTGACGTCTCCCGAATTGCGCTGACCCGGTTACGCCGTTGCGTTCGAATCAGTCTGAAAGCAACGATGGACGTCGGAGAAAGTGAGGCGTAGATTATTTGCTTTGCCTGAGGCTAAGTCGACTCCGGTGGGCGGCCTAGTGGTTCAATCGCAAGGGCTTCTGAGGATTTATCCTCATGCTCTGCACGTATGGTCCGCTACGAACGTCATGTAATTTGTAACCGCAAAATCTAGAACTGGAACAATGGATGACGTTTGCTATATCCTGGCTGCTACTCGTGTGCCCAACGGTTGCTTACGAGCCTCTCTTCCTTTCAAACATAGGTCTGGTGTTGCCCGATCGCGGCTTCTCAGTACCCGCCGGCAGCGTGCCAGCGCCCTCGGCGGGTGACCCGAAATTTGCTCAGCTTGTGGATACCCACGCCCTCATTCGTGGCGCCGCAAAGAAGCATGGCGTGCCTGCGGCATTCGTGAAGAGCATTGTAGCCGCCGAATCGAACTTTAATTGCGCCGCCATTTCCTCGAAGGGCGCCATCGGTCTCATGCAATTGATGCCGGACACGGCCAGGGAATACGGAGCCGACCCGAGCATCCCGGAGCAGAATGTCGATGCCGGAACGCACTACTTGCGCGTGTTGATGGATAAATACCACAGGTACGAGAATTCATTACCTCGAGTGATTGCGGCATACAACGCCGGTCCAGGCATGGTCGACCGCTATCACGGGGTCCCGCCCTTTCGTGAAACGCGCCGCTACGTGCTTCGCGTGCTGCGCTTCATGCGCCGCTTTCAAAGGGAACGCGCCTAGGCGACGACGAAACTACGCTCGATCGTGCAATTTAATGAATCCAGAAACCGAAACAGAGATCTCTGACTATGGCTGTAGAGCGGCCCGGGATAGACCGTCATGGATTCGATCGGTGATACTCTGCGCCGCGAACGTTTGCGCCGCGGTTTGAAACTGGAGCAGGTTGCTGCTCAGACCAAGATTGGACCACACCTTTTGCGGGCGATTGAAGAGAATCGATTTGACCAGCTTCCGGGCGGTCTCTTCACGCGCAGTTTTCTTCGTCAGTACACGCATGCACTCGAGTTGAACGAAGCCGATCTCGTAGCGTCGCTCAAGCAGTTCGAAGAACCAACCATTCCTGTGCCAGAACCGCCTCGCCAGTACAAGCCATCACACCTTCCGCACATGCCCACTATCGCTTGGTTTGTAGTGGTAGTGTTCGGTTGTGGCGCCATCTATGCCATGTGGGAAAATGTTCGGCGCAGTCTAGTGGAAACCGACGTGACTGTCCAGCGGGAAGTGGGGCATGGAGGACGTGATGCATCAAATCAAAAGGCCTCTCGAGCTGCGCAAGCCACTCAGTACGCCGAGGGTCACAAGGCGGTAGACGTGGCTCCCGCCCGCGATGCGGGCCATCTCGATATCGCGTCGGGCGAGGCCGTCATGCGCGTGATGTTCGTCGCAAGCGAGCCGGTTTGGCTAGCGATTAAATCCGATGGAATTAACACCTTTAGCGGCACGCTCCAAGGCCAAGAAAGTAAAGAATTCGATGCATCCACCAAAATGACGGTTCTGGTGGGGAATGCGGGTGGCCTGGCAGTTTCTGTGAACGGAAAGCCGGTCGCATTGACAGGCGCCCGGGGTGAGGTCCGATCGTTGGTATTGACACCAGCGGGTGTCCGGGTAGTGCCACGCACGCCAAGCGACAAGAAGTATTAAACAAGATATCCGACTCGCATAACGGTCGACTTGTTTGGTAATTTCTTTGCTCGCTCGTCAAAACGTCGTAGGTTCCTATTGCTCTGTATTAAGCAACTGGACTGCTTCGCGCATTGCGAGCACCCCAGCTAGCTCAGACTCACTCCTCGAAGAATGGCGTCGAGTTCGGCGGATGCGGCCTACAAACCTCCGTGAGATTTTAGCTCCTATGCATTTGTAGAAGCGTATAAGCTATTCCGCCTAGCAGCGCGGCGCCAGCGGCCATTAGCATGAGACACACCGGCCAGCTAGCCCCAATTAAGAGGCCGAACACCAAGGCTACCGTTGCCCCCGGCGCCATGGGCAGCAGACATTCGAACGACAATCCGTTACTGGGGTTCTCGGTCTCGACGTGTCTGCCGAAGCTGGAAGGAAATCCATTCCCCACGGCCTGTTTAAGTTCTGGGAAAAACAGCACGGCGTAGATGAGGACCGGAACGGACCACATCACAAGTATGCGTATCAACATAGAAGATGCCGGCATAGCACTTGCTCCTTATACTTCTCGGGATGCCAACGCCCCCTGCAGGAACGCCACCAAGTCGTCAAGTTGAAACGGTTTCTGGATGAAGTGCCTGACGCCCAGTCCGGCGAAGGTGGCATCGACAGTTTCCTTGCCATAGGCGCTGGTGAGGGCGACCGTCAGGTCCGGTCGAATGCCACGGGTCTCTTCAAGGACCTCGCGGCTTGATAGTCCCGGTAGTGTGACATCGAGCAAAAGCAAGTCGATGCTCTCTGTGTTCGCGCGAATCAGATTCATGGCGGCAGATCCATCACTGGCTTCGACTACGGTAAATCCTCTTTTGCGGAGAGTCTTTGCGACGGCGAGCCTTAGCAGGTCTTCATCCTCCACTACGAGAATCGTCGCTCCGCGTGATTCGATTTGTTCCGCCGCAGCAGGGGCGATCTCGCTATGAGCCTCTGCCCGCTTTTCCACACAAGGTAGCAGGACCTGAAAAGTCGTGCCTTGGCCGGGCGCGCTCCTGAGACTGATCCCGCCACCGTGGGCTCGTATGATTCCTTGGACAAGTGCGAGGCCGAGGCCGCGGCCAGCGCCTTTGGTTGTGAAAAACGGATCGAAGACCTTGGCTTGCACGTCAGCTGTCATCCCGCAGCCTGTGTCGGAGATCTCTAGCCCCAGGTAGTTGCCCTCGGGCAGGTTCTCCGCAGAAATCACATCTGAGTTCCGACCTACCTTCACGCGCCCTGTGGTAACACGGATCACTCCATCCCTCTCTCCGATTGCCTCCGCTGCATTGGTGACGAGGTTCATAACTACTTGCCGGATCTGTGTGGGGGCAGTCTGCACAGTAGGAAGGTCCTTACCGAGGTCTGTCTTCAAGGTCGCGTGTTTCGAGATCGAAACCTGCACTAGCTGAAGCATCCCTTCAATGAGGAGCGAAATATCGACCGGCTCGCAAGTGAGACTCTCGCTCCCGCTATAGATCATCAATTGACGGATGATTTCCGCAGCGCGAATTGTCGCAGTACTGATCTTCTGGAGTCCATCTACAACAGGCGAGCCATTATCACTCTCCGTCAGCGCAAGTTGTGCCGAAGCAAGAATACTGCCCAGCAGGTTGTTGAAGTTGTGGGTGATGCCGTCGGCCAGCCTTCCCAGGCTTTCCAGCTTGTGCTTTGCAAGGTCCTCCTCACGTCTGCGCTTTAGTTCCGTGATGTCACGAGCCACCATCGACGCCCCGGTTATTACGCCATTGCGGCCCTGGATTGGGGAAATAGTCACCGAGACATCAATGATCTCGCCGTCCTTGCGACGTCGCTTTGTTTCGAAATGATTTACTTTCTCACCGCGCCGGATGCGTTCCATAATTGCCGCCATCTCTTCCTCGTGGCCATATGGGGCCAGGGTCGCTATTGGCCTGCCAATCATCTCGTGGGCAGCATACCCGTAGATTCTTTCTGCCCCGGAATTCCAGCTAACAATCGTGCCATCCAGTGTCTTGGAAAGGATAGCGTCGTCTGAGGACTCAACGATGGCGGCCAACCGGAGTTCCCGCTCCCTGCGGTCGGTAATATCATCAATCGCGAGAAGGATCAACGGGAAACCGTCAAGCCGCCTACCGCTGAGCAAAAGAACTCTGTCTCCGATACCGGGAAAGTCCTGCTCGATTTCAAGGTCCTGGAACGGCTTGTCGTCGGGTAGAACGTGCTCTAGCATGGCGCGAAGGTCCAAAATGTCCCAGCGGGCGCTAGAAAGTGAGAAGAGCTGTTTGCCTTCGGCTTCATGCGGAGGTATTCTGAACACTTGGTGGAACGCTTGGTTCGCAGTTCTAATCCTCATCGTGCTGTCGAGAACCAGGAGAGGCTCTGCGACTGTTTCTGCCACTGTTTCAACGATCGACAGTGCCAAGTTGCGTGTCTCGGTCATCGCTTTCATTTCGACTCTTTGCTTCATTACAGTTGATGTTCGCGACCCGCTACACGGCTTAGCATGTTTCCGAGCTTGGCAAGTCGGGATTGATAAGCGCGTGAACAGTGGGAACCCGGGTCTCAGGCGACTGAGCGACGGTGGAGCCGCATTCGCCCAGATGCGTGCGGGCTCAGGAAGAAAGGCTATCGCAAACCAAGCCAATAAGGTCGTCGAGTCCAAAAAGCTTCCGAATGAAGTGCTCCACCTTGCCAGATAACGCTGCTGCGGCCATTTCCTCGTTGTTCGCGCTTGTAACAATCACCGACAGGTCGGGTCTTAGACGCTTGGCTTCCTCCAAGACCTCCCGGCTGGATGCCCCAGGTAGAGTGATATCGAGCAGGAGCAAATCTATGGGGTCTTTATTTGCTCGAATCACTTCCAAGGCGGCTGTTCCATTGGCTGCCTCAATAACAGAGAACCCTTTCTTTCGGAGTATCTTGGAGGCAGCTTGCCGTATTAGATCTTGGTCTTCCACAACTAGGATGGTTGCCTCCCGAGACCCGGGTGTTTTCTCGAAGGCACTGGAGATCGTGATGCGGCTAACATGAGTTGTTTCTTCGGCACAAGGCAGCAGAATCTGAAAGATCGTACCTTTGCCAGGTGCGCTCACCAGACGTATTGTCCCGCTGAGACTCCGAACGATCCCTTGGACGACTGCAAGCCCCAGCCCGTGGCCCGCGAGCTTGGTCGAGAAGAACGGGTCGAAAACCTTAGCCTGCATTTCGCGTGTCATGCCGCGGCCGGTGTCGGAGACCTCCAGTTGTGGTAGTCACCGTCGGCCAGGCGCTCTGACACACCAAAGGGCAAGTCGCGGCTTACT
>Ga0070713_100001522_pt1 | contig 14780 bp, 16 predicted proteins | sample LARL82metaG_FD_65465 | JGI IMG/M metagenome (GOLD analysis project Ga0070713, IMG submission 65465) | Corn, switchgrass and miscanthus rhizosphere microbial communities from Kellogg Biological Station, Michigan, USA - LAR L8-2 metaG | ecosystem: Host-associated > Plants > Roots > Rhizosphere ...
GCCGCGAAACGAACGGCCGTATCGGGCAATCGCGATCTTCCCTTTCACCGATACGCCCATCGAATCGAGCTGGACGTAGTCCTCGATCAATCCGTAGTTCACGTACACGACGTCGCCGGTCACGTCCCCCTGACCGCTGTATCCGTTCACCGTCGGATACTGCGCGAGCTTCGACGTCGGATCGTCGGCGACGACCGGCTCGGCGAGTGACAGGTCTTTCGGCTGCGGCGAGACGCGGGCGACGTGCACGGACGTCGGTTGCGGCATCCACACATCGTACGCACGCACGTCCGTCTCGAGGCCCCATCGTTTCATTTGGTCGACCACGTAGTCGCGCGTACGAGCTTGCGCCGGAGTTCCGGCGACGTGCGTCTCGCGAGACAGTTCCTTCGAGTGCACGGACGCACTCGTCGGTGACGGACGCTTGATCGCGCTCGCTTCGATCTCTCGCTCGCGTGCCGCGCCACCAGCGGTGTATCCAACCATACTTTGCTGCGCGGCCGCGGACGCGCCGGCGGCGAGAAGGAGCCCGAGAGCAAGACGAAGTCGCACGTGAGATTCCGGATGTGATGGGTGAATCAACCTAGCACGGCCCGTTGATGGTCGCTCACTCGTGCTGATCGAGTGCCGCGCGAATGGCCGTCCGAAGGCGCGCTTCGCGGCCCGGCGCAGTACCGACCGTCGCGGCGATCGCGCCAAACTGTCGAAGCATCTCGCCTTGAAGAAATGTCGCCGTGTCCTTGAGGCCAAGGCCTTCGAGCGAGCGCTCGGCGAGATTGCGAAGCATCGTGCGCGTCTCCTCGTCCAGACTGTCGAGCGACGGAGGCGTGGTCGGCGGCCGCGCGATCCCGCGCCCGCCGTTTCGGCGTGGCGACTCCCACAGTGCGGAGAGCGGCGCCGGCGTCACGACGAATGACCCGGGCGTGTGCTCCGCGTGGCCGACGATGACACCACGACGCTTGAGCACGTGCAACAGACGAATCACCGCGTCGCGGACGACGGGCACCCCGCCCTCGCTCTGATTTCCACGCCCCGTGATGATCAGCACCTCGTCGGCACGATCGACCTGTTGCTGACGCAACCACGCTTCGGTGCGAGCCGCCGCGTCCTCGGGGGTCGGTAAGGATTCTCGCAAGTTGAGCGTGCGCTGCGCGCCGAAACGCACGTCGTCGAACGCCTGACGAAGTCCCTTGAGCCCGACGCGACGACTCGGACGATGCATGATTGAAATCTATGTCAGGCGCGGCCGCGCAATCACCCGCGCCGACAGTCGTTCACGCCGCCGCACGCGCCTCGAGCCGCAAATTCTTCGCGAAACAGATCTCGTTGCAGGCAAAGCGACGCGTGCAGGCCAGGCAATCGCGCCGAATCTTTTCCGGATACCGCGCCCGATCGACGCGCTGGTAGCCGATCGCCGAGAAGAACGCCGGTTGCAGCGTGAGCGCGAAGACGTCAAAGATGCCTCGCTTCAACGCGAGCGTCTCGACGGCGTCGACGATGGCGCGTCCGACGCCACAGCCATGCACTTCGCGCGAGACGGCGATCGCCGCGATCTCGGCCACCGACGGCGAGTACTCCTTGAGCGCGCCGCAGGCGACGATGTCGCCGCGACGCGTCGCTCCCACGACGTAGTCGTCGATCGCGAGCTCCACCATCTCCGGCGTCCGACGAAGCATCAATGCCTCGTCGGCAAAGATGGCGATCAGCCGAGACACCGCCTCCGCGTCTTCCGGACGGGCACGCCGGATGACGATGTCCGCCGTCATCAGAGGATCTCTTCGAGCATTTGGAGCCCGATGGCCAGCTCGTCGCGCGTCGCGACGAGGGGCGGCAGCAATCGGACCGTGTAGTCGCCGGCCGAACACGTGAGCAGACCGGCGGAGAACGCCTCAGCGACGACGTGCGCCGCAGTCCCCATGACGTCGATCCCCCAGATGTACCCAAGTCCGCGCACAGCGCGAATCCGTCCCGTGCGATGGGCGATGTCGTTGAGCTGCTTTCCGAACCATTCGCCGTTTTGTGCGACGCTCCGAAGCAGCGCCGGATCCGACAGCCGACCTACGACGTAATTCGCGATCGACGCGACAAACGGGCCGCCGCCGAACGTGGTGCCGTGATCGCCCGGCTTGATCGTCGACGCAATATCGGCATTGACGAGCACCGCACCCATCGGCAATCCACCGGCGATCGGCTTGGCGAGCGTCAGCATGTCCGGTTCGACATCGTACTGCTCGTACGCGAAGAGCGTCCCCGTGCGTCCGAGTCCGCATTGGATCTCGTCGAAGATAAGCGCGACATCCCGTTCTTTCGTGAGCGCGCGAAGCTCGCGAACGAAGCCGGCATCGAGCACGCGCACGCCGCCCTCGCCTTGCACCGGCTCGAGAATCACCGCCGCGGCGGTCTCCGGACTCAGAGCAACGGCGAGGTCCTCGATGTCGCGCTCGACGATCGAGATGCCCGGTGCGAGCGGCCGGAACGGAAGCCGGTACGACGGCCGATCGGTCGCCGCCAACGTTCCGAAGAGCCGACCGTGGAACGAGCCACGCAGTGCAAAGATCTCGTGCTTCGTGTCGCCACGCGTGCGGGCCCAGCGCCGCGCGAACTTGAACGCGCCTTCGTTCGCTTCCGCTCCCGAATTGCAGAAGAACGCTTTCGATGCGAACGACGCGTCGACGAGCGTTGCCGCGAGCTGCTCGCCGGCCGGCGACGCATAGAGGTTGGACACGTGAATGAGTCCGTCCGCCGCCGCGTGCAACGCCGCGCGCAGTCCCTCATCGCCGTAGCCGAGCGCGTTGACCGCGATGCCGCTGACGAAATCCAAGTACCGCCGTCCGTCGGCATCGACGAGATAGACACCCTCTCCGTCGACGAACTCGACGGGCGCGCGCTTGTAGTTTCCGAGCAGGGCGTGGGCGACCGGCATTGTAGAAATCGTCATGTCAATTCTCCGATACCACGTAGTGTCGTTCCCCGTTCGGGGTCGGTGATGGCGCCAAGATCTGAAATGCGAACCGTCGGGACTCCGCCTTCGATCGCGCGAAGAGCGGCCTGCAGTTTTGCGCGCATGCCGCCCGCGGCGGTGCCTTGGGTGATCAAGCGACGCGCGTCGTCCGCCGTCAACTCGGGAATCACGCGGCCGTCGCAGAGCACACCGGCCACGTCGGCCACCAGCAACAGTTCGACCGCCCGCATGGCGATCGCGATCGCGGCTGCGGCGTCGTCGCCGTTGACGTTGAGGGCGCCGCCCGACGTCACGCTGCTGTCGCGGCTGACTGGCGAGACGACCGGCAGGTATCCGCCCGACAGCAAATGCCGCAAGAACGCGACATTGATCGTCTTCGGAATCCCAACGTAGCCGAGTCGCTCCAGGTCCACCGGCGCGGCCGCGATCAGCGCGGCGTCTTCGCCCGAAAGACCGACGGCGTCGATTCCGTTCCCAACAAGGAGCGCAACGAGCCGCTTGTTGGCGCTTCCCGACAGCGCCATCCGCACGAGATCGATGTCCCGCGCGCTGGTGACGCGCCGGCCGTCGACGAATGAGCTCGTTTCGCCAAGGGCGGTTTGGAGCGTCGTGATCTCGTCGCCACCGCCGTGAACGAGCACGAGTCCACCAGCACCGTCCTTCCAACCCGATGCAATGGCAGCCGCCAGCCGCGGATCGGTCTGCGGTCGACCGCCGATCTTGATGACGCGGGTCATGCCGGCAGCCCCGCGGCTTCATCCAGATCGAGCATGAGATTGGCGTTTTGTACCGCTTGTCCTGCAGCGCCTTTCATCAAGTTGTCGATGGCCGACGTGATCAGCAGCATCGGCGATCGTGTTCCGTCGAGCGGCGTCGCCGAGATTCGTACCACGTTGCGATGGAGCACGTCTCGTAGCGACGCCGGCGTCTCCGAAACTTCGATGAACGGCTCGGCGGAGTACGCGGCGCGCCATGGCTCCAATGCGTCCGCAAGCGGCCGGACGAGAGGAACTGTGATCGTCGAGAGAATGCCCCGCGCCACCGGAAGCAGATGCGGCGTGAACACGAGGTCAGCGTTTGCGCCCCACGCGTCGAGCGTCGCGCGCATTTCGTTGAGATGGCGATGGCCGTTACCGACTCCGTAAGCTCGATAGTCGTCGCTCACCTCGGCAAAGAGGAGTTCGCGCTTTGGCGAATTGCCCGCCCCAGTGACGCCGCTTGCCGAGTTGGCGATGATCGCCGCGCCATCGGCGATCAGTCCCCGGCTGACGAGCGGCGCGAGCGCCAGGAGGATCGACGTCGGGTAGCAACCGGGGTTCGCGACGACGTGCGCGCCTGCGATGCCTTGACGATTGAGCTCGGTGAGGCCATAGGCTATCCCTTCACACCCGTTGCCGGGTCGAAGGTCGGAGGACAGATCGACTCCGCGCGCTCCGGCCGCTTGAGCGCGCACAATCCACTCCTTCGACGCGCCGTGGGGCAGTGCACTGAAGATCAGTTCGACGTCGCCCAGCGGGGCGTCGTCGGCCGCGAGGAATTTGACGTCGTGTCCCAGGATACGACTGGTAGTGCCGCGCTGTTCGTTCGCCGTTGCAAAGGCGAGCGACAGCCGCGGATGGCGTAGGATGAGTGCACAGAGCTCGCGACCGGCATATCCGCTGGCCCCGAGCACCCCAACTGGAATCTTATTCACGAATAATGCATAATAATGCATATCCGTGAAGTCAATCCCGGGCCACGCCGTGAGGCCAAGCGGGCGACCGTCGACCACGTGTTCACAAGGCCGGAATGAGCAACAAGCGCGAGCGCCAGAACGCCGTCCAGCAGTTGATCGGCGGCCGCCAGATCGCCAGCCAAGAGGAGCTCCGGCAGTTGCTGTCGGCTGCGGGTTGGTCCGTCACGCAGGCGACCTTGTCGCGTGATTTGCGCGACCTCGGCGTGGTTCGAGCGCCGTCGGGTGGTGGCGCACGGTATCTGCTTCCCGAGATGGTGGTCGACGACTCTAAACCATCTCTGGATAGCTTGTTACCTCAGCTCTTCTCGCGAATTGACGGCGTCGGTGAACTCATCGTGCTGCACACGCTGCCGAGCGGCGCGCAGCCGATCGCCGAGGCCGTCGACTCGCAGGGGTGGCCGGAGATCATCGGCACTCTCGCCGGAGAGAACACGATCCTCATCGTCTGCCGCTCTGCCGAGGCGCGCCGGACGCTGACCGAGCGAATCGTCCAGCTCGCCAATGCGAAGACATAGGGACCCGCATTTTCGTATGGCGGCAATCTATTGACTCGGCGGTGACTTGTGATTAAATATGCGCTCTGAATGCATAAACTTGAGAACCGAGGAGCGCGCATGCCCCGCACCATCGTCCTGGCCTATTCCGGCGGACTCGATACTTCGATCATCGTTCCCTGGCTGAAAGAGAACTACGGCGGCGCCCGCGTGATCTGTGTTGCCGCCGACATCGGTCAGGGGAGCGAGGAGCTCGCGGGTGTTCGCGCCAAGGCCATCGCCTCCGGCGCCGACGAGTGCTACATCGAGGACCTCCGCGAGGAGTTCGTCGAGTCGTTCATCTATCCGACGCTGCGTGCGGGCGCGATCTATAACCGCAAATACCTGCTCGGAACGTCAATGGCGCGACCACTGATCGCGCGCCGCCAGGTCGAGATCGCACGACAGGTCGGCGCGGACGCGTTGGCGCACGGCTGTACGGGCAAGGGAAACGATCAGGTTCGCTTCGAGCTGACGTTCGCCGCCTTCGCACCTGATCTCCCGGTGATTGCGCCCTGGCGCGAATGGGACATTCGCAGTCGTGAAGACGCGATCGCCTACGCCGAGGCACGCGGAATTCCGATCGCCGCCACGCGACAGAAGATCTATTCGCGCGACGCCAACCTCTGGCACTTGTCGCACGAGGGCGGGATCCTCGAGGATCCGAATGCCGCCCCGCCCGATGATCTGTTGATGCTCACGCGTCCAGTCACCAAAGCACCTGATACGCCGGAGACCGTCGTGATCGGCTTCGAGAGCGGCACACCTGTTTCCGTCAACGGAGCTCGACTTGATCCAGTCGATCTCATTGCCGCGCTCAACGCCATTGGCGGAAAGCATGGCGTCGGCGTCGTGGATCTCGTCGAGGATCGACTGGTCGGCATGAAGTCACGCGGCGTCTACGAGACGCCCGGCGGCTCGTTGCTCTACGCTGCCCACTCGGAGCTCGAGCAACTCGTGCTCGATCGCCGCACGCTCGCGGCAAAGGATCTCATCGCCCCGCGGTACGCTGACCTCGTCTACGAAGGTCGGTGGTGGACCACCGAGCGAGAGGCGTATGACGCGTTCGTCAACGTGACCCAGGAGCGCGTGAGCGGAACGGTTTCGCTGCGACTCTACAAGGGCTCGACGGCGGTCGTCGGACGTCAGAGCGAGCACGCACTCTATGATGAGCGTTTCGTCACATTCGGTGAGGACGACGTCTATCAGCAGAGTGACGCCGCGGGCTTTATCCGGTTGTTCGCGTTACCGGCTCGCGTACGCGCACTCAAGGATCAGGAGCTCGGGCTGATGCCGGCCCCGCCAATTGTCGAGGAAGCGCCGACGGAGCCGGCGCTGCAGATCGCGTGACGACCGTGGCATTCGCCACGGCGTCGGCGAAATCGCACAAGCTGTGGGGTGGCCGGTTCGCCGACGGTCCGGCACCCGAGTTCGATGCGCTCAATAGCTCGATCGGCATCGACTTTCGCCTGTGGCCGTTCGACATCCAGTTGTCGAAGGCGTGGGCGATGGCGCTCTACAAGGCGAGCGTCCTGAGACTGGATGAATGCAACGACATCGAGCACGGTCTCGATGCTGTTGCCGCGCGACTCGACGCCGGCGAGCAGCCCGGTGCCGGCGACGAAGATGTGCATACGCTCATCGATCGCCTCTTGCATGACGAGATTGGCGACGTCGCTTCGAAGCTTCACACCGGACGAAGCCGGAACGATCAAGTCGCGACGGCCACGCGACTCTGGGCGATGGAGGCGGTCACCCGCCTGGACGCCGCAGTCCGCGCGCTGCAGCAGGTCATGATCGACCAAGCGCACGGTCTCGAGACGGCGTTGATGCCGTCGTACACGCATTTGCAACGCGCCATTCCGGTGTCGGCGGCGCACTGGCTGCTATCACACTTCTGGCCGCTCGAGCGCGATCGAATCCGGTTGCGGGCCGCGCAGCGCGCGGCCGGCGTTTTGCCGCTGGGCTCCGGCGCCGTCGCCGGATGCGCGTACCCAATCTCACGCGTGCTGCTCCAGGGAAGCCTCGGCTTTTCGGCGTTGACGCCGAACTCGATCGATGCGGTCAGCGATCGTGACTTTGTCGCCGAACTCGTATTTTCGTCGGCGATGATCGCGACGCATTTGTCTCGCTTCGCCGAAGATCTGATCATCTACGGGTCGAGTGAGTTCGGGTTCGTGCAGTTCGGCGATGCGTATTCGTCGGGTTCGAGCATGATGCCGCAGAAACGAAATCCCGATGCGCTCGAACTCACGCGCGGATCCGCAGCGCGCATGCTCGGAAATTTGACGACCTTGCTCGCGACGTTGAAAGGCTTGCCGAGCAGCTACAACAAGGATCTGCAGGACGACAAGCGCGTGTTATTCGACGCCGTCGACACGCTACTGCTCGTACTCCCTGCTGCGGCCGGAGCGCTGGCGGAATGCGAGTTCAACACGCATCGGATGCGCGGCGCGCTCTCGAGCACGATGATGGCGACGGATCTCGCGGACTACCTCGTCCGAAAGGGCGCGACCTTCCGTGAGGCGCACGGCGCCGTGGGTCGACTCGTTCGCCAATGCGATGACGGAAGAACGGATCTGCACACACTCCCGCTCGCGGCGTTCACCGCGGCGCATCCGCTCTTCGGTCAGGACGTGTTCGACGCGTTGTCGGCGCTTCAATCGGTCGAGCATCGCGAAGTCGAAGGAGGCACGGGGCCGAGCGCGGTGCGCGCTCAGCTTGAGGCCGCGCAAAAAGCCTTGGTGTGAGTGGGGCTCTGCGCGCCCTGGCTAGAACACCAAGCCGAAGCTGATCGGTATAAACCGTATGTCGGTGTTCGAGATCGAGTGGTAGCGGGCCTCGACATACGCCGAGAAGCCGGTGAGCGGAAACTCGAATCCGCCACCAACGTTCCAGCCGAAGTTTGACTGACTCTCGCTCGAGAAGAACGGCTCGCGCGTGTTGTAGTAGCCGACGCCGCCAATGACGTACAGGCTGCTCGTGTTGGTCCGGCTGTTGGTCGAGAGATCGTACAGCGCGTTCGCCGTGATGCCGCCGGCGTGCGACTTGTCGTTGGTGTCCTTTTCATTGAACTCGTTGTAGATCCCTTCGGCGCGAAAGCCGAGCGGGGATCCATGCTGCCTCACGCCTAGTCCGAAGATGAGGTTATAGCCTGCGTCGTTCCTGTCGCTGAAGGTTCCAGTCGGCAGAGTGACTCCGGCGGCCAGATTGAAGTGCGTCGTGTTTGACTGTGCATCGGCACATGCGCCCGAGGCGGCAAGTCCGAGGGCTACGATTCCGACGGTGAGTAATCGGGTCACAAGACTCTCCAGGGGTATGTCAGGCTGAACAGCACATCGAAATCTGTGCCAAGGTAAGCCGTTCGAAGGCTATGGCGAAGTCGGGCGAGTGCTCATCAAGCGCCGGGATAACCCGCATCTTTATTTTCCTTTTCTACAAGGGTATTATCTACTGGTGAGATTTCTGAAAATTATCCTATCGTAGACAGATAATATGTCCAGGCTCTATCATGTTGAAATTGCGAGATTTGCTGCTGACACCGATCCGAAGTGGATCGACAATCTTCTCTCGCACTTCGACATCCCCGGAGTCGAGCGCAGCAAGCAGGGCATCTCCAGGCGAATCACTCTGGACGGCATTCTCCACATTGCCCTAATTCGTAGGCTCAATCGCGAGCTACACATCTCCGTTGGGTCGGCCGTCGCCCTCTCGGCCCGGCTGCTCGCCAGCCATTCCGCCCGCGCCGAGGTCGGCGCTAGTCTGGAGTTGCGGGTCGACCGCCCCGCCCTGGAGCACGAGATTGGTCGCCGCGTCAATGACGCCGTGGAGTCCAGCATTCGACCGCGGCGTGGGCGTCCGTCCAAACGAGCGATCGAATAGCCGGTAACAGAAACGGGGCGCCTGCACGAGGCGCCCCGTCTCCGAATCAAGAGTGGTACGCGGTCAGCCCGCGGCCACCTTGCTCACGTTCTCCGCGGCAGGTCCCTTCTGACCTTGAACGAGGTCGAACTCGACGGGGTCGCCCTCGGCCAGCGTCTTGAAGCCGCTGCCTTGGATGGAGCTGTAGTGGACGAAGCAGTCCTTGTCTCCGCCGTCTGGCGTGATGAATCCAAACCCTTTGGCGTCGTTGAACCACTTCACCTTTCCGGTCGCGCGCATGTCCCACTCCTGAAAGAACTCTCCGTCACAACACCATGTTGTGCGGGCTCAAAACACCGAAACCCATTGTCCGGTCCCCCCGGATTTCTCAGGTTCAGGCGCCGGCCAAGGTAGCAATGGCTGGAATGTCGGTCAAGCGCCGCCGGAGCGATTCGGGGTTCGGCGCTATCTTTCGGTCGCAATACATTGGGAGGCGTTAGGGTGCCATTCGAAAATCGACGGCGGACTGTGACAACCATGGTCGGACGAGTGCCCGTTGGCTCCTCGGCTCCGATCGTCGTGCAGTCGATGACGAACACGGACACCGCGGATGCCGCGGCAACGGCCGACCAGGTCATCGCCCTCGCCGGCGCGGGATCACAGTTGGTGCGCATCACGGTGAACAACGAGGAGGCGGCTGGCGCCGTCGCCGAAATCGTCGCACGCGTCCGAGACGCAGGCGTCGACGCCCCGATCGTCGGCGACTTTCACTACAACGGGCATTTGCTGCTCGCAAAGTATCCCGAGTGCGCGGTCCGCCTCGACAAGTACCGCATCAACCCGGGCAACGTCGGCGGCAAGCGACGCGATGAAAACTTCCGAACCATCGTACAAATCGCGGTCGACAACGCGAAGCCCGTGCGCATCGGCGTGAACTGGGGCTCGCTCGATCAAGATTTGTTGACGCAGATGATGAACGACAACGCGCGACGCTCCGAGCCCCTCGACGCCAAGGACGTGTACATCGAGGCCATGCTCGCAAGCGCGCTCCGCTCCGGCGAGTTGGCCGAGGGTGTCGGGTTGCGTCACGATCAGATTATCATCTCGGCGAAGGTTTCCGGGGTTCAGGATCTCGTCGAGGTATATCGCCGATTGGCAGCGCGTTGCGACTATCCGCTGCATCTCGGGCTCACCGAAGCCGGCATGGGCACGAAAGGCATCGTCGCCAGCACCGCCGGGCTCTCGATCCTGCTCGCCGAGGGAATCGGCGACACCATTCGTGTCTCGCTCACACCGAAGCCGAACGGTGACCGCACCGAGGAAGTGCTCGTGGCGCAGCAGATCCTGCAGTCGTTGGGACTCCGCAGCTTCGCCCCACAGGTGACGGCATGTCCGGGGTGTGGACGAACCACGTCGACGTTCTTTCAGCACATGGCCGAAGACATTCAGACCTACATCCGCGAGCAGATGCCCGTGTGGCGCGGCCGCCGGTCTGGCGTCGAACACCTCAAGGTCGCCGTGATGGGCTGCGTCGTGAACGGGCCAGGGGAGTCGAAGCATGCGAACATCGGCATCTCGCTGCCCGGGACATTCGAGGACCCCAAGGCACCCGTATACGTCGACGGCAAACTGTTCACCACGCTGCGCGGCGAGACGATCGTTCGCGACTTCTTGACGATTCTCGAGGAGTACGTCACCACGCACTACGCGCCGCCAGCGACCGTGACGGCGTAGGCAACCTACGGGGAAGCCGGCACAGAGTCGTCCGTCCAGGCTTCGAGAGCCAGCACGACCTGCCCCAGCTCGTGCATGATCTCTCCGTCGAAACCGACGTCCTTTAAGCGATCGTAGACGCGGCGGTACCACCGGATGGTCGAATCTTTTCCTCCGGTGAATCGACTCCAGACGCTATTGGGATCGATGGTTCGCCGAACGTCGGCGAGGATGGTGCCGGCGTTGTGAAGCTTGTCCGCGGCGCACACCCACCGCCCAGCGTCGTTCGCATGATCGAGTCGCGACAAATAGTCCTCGCGTCGATCGTCGTGCGAAAGCTCGACGCCGTCATCGTCGAGCCGTCGGAAGGTCACCGTCAGGACCGTGTCGAGGATCTCGACGCCGAACTTGTCGCCGATACGCCGCTCGAGCAGGTCGCGGGTGTAACCCTCGCGAACACAGTCTTCAATCACGTCGTGCAGAATACCGCTGACGATTGTGTGATCATCGCGCCCGTACCGGGTCAGAATGATCGCGACGTTGGCCGGGTGTGTGAGATACGGCGGTCGCGTTCCTCGTCGCACTCGCTGGTCGTGGTGCTTGGCCGCGAACGCGAGCGCGTGGTTGATGCGATCCGAATACCCGGTAATTGTCATGGCAGGATCACCAGCCTACACCCCGCGACTCGGCGCGTCAACCGCGCCCTTCACCGGCGAACCACCGCAGCATCTGCTCGAGTCCGTCCGTATCCTGCTGATCGAATGCCGCGCGTCGGCTCGCGTCCACGTCGAACACGGCGATCAGTGACCCCGCGCGGTCGAAGACGGGAACGACAATCTCCGACGCCGAGCGTGGATCGCACGTGATGTGGCCCGGGAATCGCGCGACATCGGGAACCACGATCGGGCGACGTTCGGCCGCCGCTGTTCCGCACACGCCGTGACCAAACGCGATCTCCAGACAGCCGACCGTTCCCTGATACGGACCGACGCGCAGCAAGCTCGGGCCGACGACACGGTAAAACCCGGTCCAAAGATGAGCGAAGGCGTGGTGGACCAGTGCGCTCATCGTCGCCATGCCCGCGATGTCGTCGTCGATGCCTGCGAGGACGGCGATCATGTGCGCGCGAAGCTGGGGATATGCGCGATGCTTCGGCTCGTGACGAAGGTCCAACGTCGATTCAGCCATTCTACCTCGAAATCATCACAGCGAACTGTAGGTCGATGAGCAGCAATCCGAGTCCTTGGACGACGATTCCGACGCCGGCGCCCACTGCCGCCGAGTTGCGTGCTAGAATCTGGCCGCACGCACCGAGAACGCAGCCCATGCCGGCGAAACCGACGTCGAGGCCGATGTTCATCCAGAGCGTTCGCTCGGTCCGGGCAGCTCCCGAGACGTCGCGCAGGTGCAAGCCGTGCCATTCGAGTGCAGCGATGGCTCCGATTACGATGCCCCACAAGGCCATCTGCACAGCGAAGTGTGAGAGCAGGCCGGAACGAATGCGGCGGACCGTGATGACGACGAGTATGACGGTCGCGGCGAGCACGGACAGCGCGGCCCACAGCAACAGCCTCAGCAAATGTCGCTGCTCGGCGTGAAGAAACGTGTCTGACCACACGCGTCGGATGCTAGTGTCGCGTCGACGCGCGAGGAAGTGGCGACTAGTGTTGCGACGTGATTGCCTTCATTTCCGCCGTGCGCAGCGGACGCGGTGCAGTCGCGATTCGCTCGGGCGTCGGGAGCGCCGGCGGCAGCGCGTCCCACAAGACGATTCCCAGAGGCGCACCACCCGCGGCGCGAATGCCATCGAGGGCGGTTTGCAGATCGGCGAGGCGGGTGTGCCCTACGCGTGCGCAGAGAATCGTGTCGGGGATTGGAAGCGCGCCGGGAACGCCCGCCACGGCCTGGTCAATCGTGGCGACGACGATGATTGCCTCGTAGTGTCGCGCTAATCGGGCTGCTTCGCGCCGAAACAGCGCCGTCACGCGCGTGCCGTCCAACCCGTGCGCCGACAGTCCGCTCGGTATGACGTCGATGACTCGATCTCGCCCGACCATTGCTTGGGTCGTCAGCTCGGCCCAGTCGACATTGTGTTCGACGACGTCGATGAAGCCCGGCTCCGCGCGGATTCGAAGCGCGGCCGCAACCGGCGATGTGCGCGCCTCGGCGTCGATGATGATGACGCTGCGCGCCTCATCCGCCGCGATCGCCGCGACGTTCGCCGCGATCACGCCGACGACGCCCATGTCCGCACCGGCGATAGTGAGGACGAGGCGACTTGCCCCGGCCCGGGCGACATGCAAGTAGGTCAGCTGGTAGCCGTCCGCACCGGGATCGAAGTACGGGGGCGCGTCACGATCGGAGGCGCGGCGGCGGCGGTCGGGGTTCCGCGGGCGCGGGCGAATTGTCGCAAGGACGCGCGCACCCGTCACCCGTTCGACTTCATGCTCATCGCTCACGCGCGGATGGCGCATCTCTCCATAGAAGGCCGAGCCGAACCCGAGAACGACGCCGAGGACAAGCGCCGCGCCCAGGAGGGCCAGTGGCGGCGCGGTGAAGCTCGCCTCGTCGGCCGCGCGCGCGGTCGCGCGGTCATAGTCTTTGGCTTTTTCCCGAGCTTGCGTCACGGCGGCAAACGCCTCGCGAAGCCGCGATTGTGCCGAATCGCGCTCAACGATCCATGACGTCGTATCGACGACCGGCGCTCGGGCGGCAGTCTGAGGACTGGTCGACGCGTTGAGTTGTGCGATCGCGAGCCGCAGTGAGTCGCGTCGTGCTTGACCGACAGTCTGAATGCCTCGGCCGATCTCCGCCGCTCTCGACGTGAGCGCGACGTATACGGGATCCGCGCCCCCGGTGGTGCCGAACGCTTCTCGCTCGTGCTCGACTTCGGTGAGTGAGTCGAGCAACACACGCGCGCGCGCGCTCGACGCCAGTTGGCGCGACTCGGCAAGTGCTCGATATGAACCCGCGACGGGCGCCGTTTCGACACGCGACAGCAACGCGTCGAGATCGCTCACGTCCGTCGACAGCGAGTCGCGACGGACGCGGAGTCGAGGATTGAGCGTGTCGGCGGCCGGAGGCGCGGTCGCGACGACGTGCGAGCGCGCGAACGTGAGCGACGAATCAGCGGCAACGAGGCGCGCCCGTGCCTGCGCGAGGGCCGCCACAAATACCATCGTATCCGGACGCATCCCGACCGACCGCTGTTGCGGCGACGCCGAGATGTGCTTGGCTTGCTGCGGAGCGACGACGAGCGCGACGAGGGCCGCTACGAACGTCCCGAAGCTGACCGCGCCGATGAATACTGGGCGATGCACGGTATTTCGCGCGCGCGCAGTCAACCAGACTGCGCGCGGGATCGCCCGCGGAAACTCACCGGTCATCTGAGGCATGTCGCGATTCTCTCACCCGTCCGGATGTGGCGCAAGAACGTACATCGCTATGACGCTCTACATCCGATGGTGGCACGGCGCGGGCCAAGACCCACGCGGAGATGTCGCAAAACGCAGAAGGAGCGGAGCCGTGTGGGCTCCGCTCCTTTGTACATGCGATCGGATCGGTGTCGAACCGACTACTGGACGGTGATCGTGCCCTTCATGCCCATCGCGAGGTGCGGCGTGCAGTGAAACGGATAGACCCCCGGCTTTACACCGCCGAACGAAATGATGTATGTCTCGTTGGGGTTCATCAGCATCGGGCTCGAAAGCTCGGAGATCTTCTGATCCATGTTCGCGTCCAACTGGTTCTTCGAATCGGCCGGAACCGTACCCGGATCGAACGCGACGTTGTGCGGTCCACCGCTGACCATCGTGAATCGGACGGCGTCACCGGCTTTGATCGTCACTGTCGCCGGCTCGAAGCGATATCCCTTGTCGTCGCCGATCATCTTGATGTCGTGCGTCGCGCCTGTCGGGGCAACCTTGGCGACAGCGCCGGCTGGCGCAGCGGCGCTTGGCGCCGCACTTGGCGCGGC
>Ga0070713_100001528_pt1 | contig 14769 bp, 17 predicted proteins | sample LARL82metaG_FD_65465 | JGI IMG/M metagenome (GOLD analysis project Ga0070713, IMG submission 65465) | Corn, switchgrass and miscanthus rhizosphere microbial communities from Kellogg Biological Station, Michigan, USA - LAR L8-2 metaG | ecosystem: Host-associated > Plants > Roots > Rhizosphere ...
CCGGAATTCTTTTATGAAGTGGGACTGGTCAAAATAACCGGACGCATGAGCCACTGTGGTGAGGTCAGCGCCGGTTGCCTGAAGTCGCACGGCCCGCTTCAGCCTTGCTAAAGAGTAAAATTTCTTTGGTGACACTCCGATGACCCGTCTGAAGCGGCGCTCTAATGCGCTCTGACTTAATCCGATGTATCGAGCGAGATCGTCAATTCGCTTCAACGTGGTGCCCCGCTCTAACCAGGCGACCGCGGCGGTCATCAAGGGGTCGGGCGATGAACCTTGGACCCTGGCCAGTAAGAATTGCTCCACCAAGCCAATTCGCTGGTGATGTTTTACCGTGATGTTCAGGCGCTCTGTTAGTCTGAGCAACTCATCCGGACGACCCACAAGATCAGCGAGGCCCACCGTGGAACCAGCTAGATCATCGAGTGGTGATCGTAAAAAGGAGTAGGCGCCGACTGGAGTAAATATTGCCAATAGCACCCTGTGACTGTGGCAGTGCTCATGGGTCCGCAAAAACACGCGTGGGCCTGTAAAAGCAGCTGCTGGCGCTAACTGGACTCCATCGATCTGACAGGCTCCGCGAAAAGAGAAGGCTGCCACTGCCTCGGTCTCCGGCAGATGAGCGTCACGGTGGAGTGAAGGAAATTCGATTACCAGAAAGTGCTTAATGATCCGGCGGAGCGCAGCGCAGGGAGCCTGTTGATGGATCCGTAATGCGCTCCGTGAAGTTGCCGGCACGCCGTTACTGATAATTCAAAACGTGCCGGAAATCCAATGCTGCACCGGTTCCGCCGAGATAGAGAAAGCCCGAGCTGACTTTTCTTCTTCCAGCTAAACTCATAAACTGCGGTTATAAGCCCGCCACTCTGAGCCGTTCTAGCAAAACCGCGGTGGTCCTTTCAGGCTGTTCCTTGGGTACGAAGTGTCGCTCGTTCGATTATCTCGGCAAGGGTACGGAGGCCGGAGAGTTAGCAATTACTATCACCGCTTACATCGGCATTGCTCGCATAGACATTGGCGGCAGAAAATCGGGAGCTCGATTAGAAGCCAACTCCCGGCACCATTGTTAACCTAACACTCTCTCGGCTGACATCTTGATAATCAGAAGTCAAGCTTATAAGCAAGAGTGGAAGACAACATGAAATCTAGAAACAATAATTACTGTAAAATACTACTTGGACAACGGAGCCACACAAATTGCCAACGGCACTAAGCGGAATTGCGGCTGCAGAGGGTCTGAGTGGTGGCATTTTTGTGATTGGCGGCGAGAACGGAGCAAAAAACATTGCTACAGACCTCACCAACGCCTTTCCGCCGATGAATGACACCGCGCACAGTGTGACATACTATGGGCACTCCTATGATGAGCCTTACGTTAATGGCAAGTTCTCCATGGACCAAATAGCGCCGATACAGGGGCTTGGCCTTTTGAATCTCGGACTCTTGAGCACCACCAACTTCTCGGGCTACCCGGCTGTGAGTGGCACGATCGAGTCGGGCGGCAGCGTAACGGTGAATATTCCGGCTACCGTCATCCTCGGCCTCATCAACGGAGTGACCGTTTCTGCTACCGACCAGGACGGAGGAAATGCGCAGGTGCTCGGGACGGTCAGCTCGTTACTCGGACTTAGCGGGGAAATCAACGTTCCGGTCCGGCTCACGAACAACAAGGTGTTGGTGTTATCCATTGCGTCCCTTCTAGGAGTCGATTTGAATCTCGGGGGCCGGTTCGTGACCGTGACGCTCAACGGCTTAGTCGGCAAACCCAGCAATCCTCACTAGTAGAGGCCTTACAGCGCTAAGGCCTTGGAAAAAGCCCCGGATCTTTGCAGGTCCGGGGCGTTTTGTTTAAAGGAGTGGCTACGGATTAAGAATGCCTTGCGTTTTTCTCGATCTGTCCGAGCTTAGCGCTCCGATAGGTCTAGTTTATTGCCCGGTGGATCGTCAGGTGGGGTTTCCTCAGTGGTGATTTGAAACCCGATGTTCGGGAACGGCTGCGTGACTTGGATACATCGTAACTGAAGATATGAAATTATTTGTTGGAAACCTGTCTTTCGCGACCGTTGAGGACGATCTGCGGGACTTATTTTCTCAATACGGCACCGTGACCGACGTATTCGTGGCGACCGACCGTGTTAGTGGACGCTCACGTGGGTTCGGCTTTGTGACCATGGGCAATGAAGCCGAAGGCCAAGCCGCGATTAGCGCATTGGAAGGGCACTCGCTCGACAATCGCAATTTGACCGTGAACGAAGCGCGCCCGAAGGAGGAAGGTCGGCCAAGATCGTTCGGCGGAAATAAGCGACCGTTCAGCGACCGCCGTCGTTAAGCCAGAGCGTATAAGAGCAGCGCCGAAGTCCTTTAATTTGTGGACCTACTGGCGCGATTTTAGAACCAGGCCGTCTCGGTTGGAAGGCTTGATAAACGGCAAGGGAGCCGGTCAGTTTGCAGGCGAGGTACAAACCTCGCCTGTTCTGCCAAAACGAAAGTGTTTTAGTCTCAACTACAATCTATTGCGCGATCACGACCCGATTTATGCCGACTGAAGACTCCATAGTCACTGAAGGAAAAATTGTCACGGTTCTCCCAGGAACGATGTTCCGCGTTGAACTCTCCAACCAGCACCAGGTTCTGGCCCATATCTCGGGCAAAATGCGCAAAAAGTTCATCCGGCTTACGGTTGGCGATCGGGTAAAACTAGAAATGTCACCGTATGACCTGGGCAAAGCCCGGATCGTTTATCGGTTGGGATAAGCATGAAGGTCATTGTGACAGGCTCGCTCGGGAGCTTTGGTCGGAGCGACTGTTGGCAGGTGCGGGTCGTCATGAAGTCGGTCTTCTACCCAGTTCGGGCGATTAACCCTCAAGCCGACTGAGATTAGTCCAAGCGAGTGTTTCATTGGACCGACATATTGGCCCTCGGATACCTCGGGTTTGAGCTTTTCATTTTAGCTACCCGCCGAGGAAAGGTAAAGGCCAAGTCGGCTAAGTCCGCTGACCGCGGAACCATTTACGCCGCTTGGAGCTTGATCCTCGGCAGTTGCGTGATCGGCTTTTTCGTAGCTCGCCACATTACGGCCCTCAATTGGCCAGCGCATTCGCTGGCCATTATCTGCTTGGCTGTCTTACTCGAGGTCAGCGGTGTAGCTCTGCGCATCTGGGCGATCCGGCACCTAGGGAGATTCTTCACGGTTGCTGTCGGTATTCAACACGGACACCACGTGATTCAGGATGGTCCTTATCGTTTTGTTCGCCATCCTTCGTACTCCGGCTCGCTGCTAGCGCTGGTTGGGCTTGGGTGTCTCACTTTCAACTGGCTTGGACTCATCCTGATAGCAATCTGCGCGTTCTGGGCTTATGCGATACGGATTCCAGTCGAAGAGAAGACGATGCTCGCCGAGTTTGGTGCCGAGTATGAGAAATATGCAGCTCGCACCAAACGGATGATCCCTGGGATCTACTAAATAGCGGTAGGGGTCAGCTCTCGACCGCGCAAGGCCTACGTCGCGACCATTTCTACAAGCTCATCTCTGTTGCCGGGTATTCTCCCGCGACCGCCCTAAACCAATCATTCGTGAATTTGTTCTCCGGGTCGCGTTCTCGTTTCTCCTTCAGCCAAAGGTCGAACTCGGGGTAGCAAGTTCGCAGTTGCTGGTCTGTCGCGTAACGATGGTACGTCAGATAGTAGGTTCCACCATAGACGATCGATAACTCGATCAGACCGCGAAATTTGTCGATGGCACGCCTGAGCCCCACCGGGTCGTGAATCATCTGCAGGTTGAATATGATGCAGGCCATCCGGGTCCGGGCCCAGGGCAGGAATGTCTCTCGATCGGCCTCGATGGTGCGTACTGTGCCATAGATCACCGGGGCGCCCGGTTTTTGCAGGAGTCCAGCCGCTGCCGCCATGAATTCGGAGAACGTTGCAATTGGACAAAGAGCTCGGTAATCATGAGAGTAGAAAGACGAGATGTTGGTAAGCGCGATGCCAGATGCCGGCTGTAGTCGCTGAGATAGACCCCGAATGCATGGAGGTCCGAGTCGTAAATCTGGCCATCTGTACTTAAGTAAAAGGCGCGATACTTCTCGTAGCCGGCCTTTCGGTTAGTATGCGCTAACTCGAGGAATGCGAGCCATTCCTGATCGGACAGGTTTCTTTTGAACTGGTGAGGTGTCGCATCGGTCGGAGAATAGGTGGCCAAGATTCCTTCGCGGAGAAAATCCGGACTGTTTCTGGTGGATTCCCCAAGACCCGGCAACGCTCTCTTGCTTGGCATGAAGGAACCGGATGAGCTGTTTCCAAGTGATGCCGCATTCAACGGTAACCGTACCGGCAAGTGTGTCAAAGTTGAGGACGTCCGCGAGTTTGGTTGTATCCAAGCAAAGCGTTTCTGCTCCATAGGGTTGTCCGCCCATGGAATGTCGCCGGCCTGAGATCGAGACGCGACCAGGCCACCTAGAAATCAAACTAGCAGCTTCATCCGATGATTCTGGCAAAGCCAACTGTTGGACTCGGCATGGATTAAGTCGGCTATGAACGTCATTGAGTAGGACTGGCTCCATGCCTCGAAAATAGGAAAATTCTTTGGCGGGGTATCATTGATTAAATTGTGATAGGATCTGCTTAAAGTGATGATGATGGCAGGCCGTCTACCGCTTGGCGGTCGATCTGGCCGATTCTAACCCCGGTTCCTCCACATTTGCGATTGTGCTCTGGCAAAGGGTGAGTATAAGGGATCGCCGTGGATCGGTTTGCCAGGCTGTTTGGTAACGCCTTTCTGTTAGCTTTGACCTGGCCAGTCTCAGCGGCGAGCCCGGACTTTTGGCGAACGATAAATCCGCCGAAATTTTACCGGCATTGGGACTAACGATGATCGTTACCTTGCTCACCGACTTTGGTCTGGACGACTATTATGTGGCGGCGATGAAGGGAGTGATTCTTTCGCGCTGTAGCCAAGTGCGTTTGGTCGATATCAGCCACGGCATCGCGCCCCAAAATCTACTCTCTGCTGCGTACGTATTGCTGGGCGCTTACCAGCAATTTCCGGCTGGAACCGTTCATCTGGGCGTGGTCGATCCTGGCGTGGGCTCAAGCCGGCGCGGCCTCATCTTGCGAACTGACCGGTATCTTTTTGTAGGCCCGGACAATGGTCTATTTTCATTAGTCACACCCGAATTTGCAGAAGCTTTTGCGATTCAACCGTCTGCCTATCTGCCGGCAACGGTAAGCAACACTTTTCATGGCCGCGATATTTTTGCACCCGTAGCGGCGGCCCTGGCTGCTGGTGTTAAGCCGGAGGCGCTCGGCTCTCCGATTCGTGATCCGAAACGGTTCGCGACCCTCTCACAAACCACCCGCGCAACCATCAAATCCCAGATTATCCATCTCGATCGATTCGGAAATGCGGTGACCGGCATCGAGCGTCGCCATCTTGGTTCGGAGCTGCTCCCTTCGTCGTTCTCATTGCGAGCTGGTGCTGCTGATATTCATCTGCAGAAACGTTTTTATGCCGAGGAACCGGTAGTCCCCGGCGAGCCATTTTTGATCTGGGGTAGCTTGAACTTTTTGGAAATATCGGTCACCAATGGTTCTGCGGCGGAGCTGCTGAACTTGAGTTGTGGTCAGGAAGTGACGCTGGAGCTCGGCTACTAAATATTTTATATACGGGCGTTGGGATCATGCAGTGGAAAGCCCGGTGCTGGAGGTGAAGGAGCTGGGAGCTAGAATCTAGGAGCTAGGAGAGGGGCGGCGCCAAAAATCGTTCTCGTACTCGTCGTCGTCCTCGTTCTCGATAGCGCGTGTCAGACCCCTCGTGAGTTAAATCGGTGCGGTGCGAAAAACATCTGGGCGGGCCCACGAGAACCAAGCCCACGAGGTTTTATCGAGCAATCACGCTCAGAACCAAAGTCGAGGACGAGGACGACGACGAGTACGGTTGTCCGCTCCCGCGGCCGGTCCTAGCCCCCGGATTCTACTTCCTGACTCCTCGCTTCCGGTTCCTCCCCTTTTCCCGTCTTCTTCCGGTAGTATCGTTTCGCCTTGGCTTTGCTCCCGCAATCGTTCATGTCGCACCAGCGCCGGCTATGGTTCTTTGTCATATCCAGAAATAACCAGCCGCACTCCTCTCCGGAGCACTGCCGGACCTTGGTCAACGACTCGCTGGATCCGAGCAACTCAGCCGCAGACCAGGCAACAGGCCCTAGTAGCCGCGCTTCATCTAACGTGCAGCCGGTCCGGAAACAGACCAATCGTTCGCGCTCTACGCCAATTTGCAGCGTGATCGGTGTGCGAGCTAGGAGGCTATTAATAACGTCTAAATCGCATTTTGATGGTTGCCGGTCCTCACTCACGTCACAAAATGCACGGTAAAGGGCGTCCCTGAAGTGGACTGCCACGTGGAGGAGCCGTTCGCCTTGAGCAGGAACCACCGTCCCCTGGCGCAGCATTTCCATGCTCGCGGATTCATCCAGAATGCCCGCCTGTCGGCACCAAGTTATCAGGTCCTTGAATGAACCGAGTTTTTCTCCGGGGTGTATACCCCGGTGATTCGAAACGGTATTCGTAAAGTCGAGACAGAGAGCGCCGCCGATCCAGCCGAAAGTCGGCTCAACCTTTTCCATATTACCGCCAAAGTAGCACTTGCATGGTAATAAACAATGGGATAGTTTCTACTACCAAAAAGGCTATTAGAAGGCAATATGATAAAGAGAATCCAATTTTCGAAGGGCACCGATCCAGGTGCTGCTGAGGTGTGGTCTCCTCTCACTGGCCAGGTTCGCAGGGTGCATCGGCTTGCAGGCGCCGGCTATCCGAAATCAATCGTTCTGTTCCCAGGGAACGAGCCTCAGTTGATGAGGGTGCCGCAGTTAGGGTACTCCTTAGAAACGCTGGCATTTGCCATCTGTGGCGCCGCATCTTTTGCGCTAATGCTAATGATGGTTTTAGGGGTGAATTGATCAGAAGTATACTGAGTGCAAGTTTACCATGAAAACGTCCTATAGATAGTGCGCTTCCCTGGAACAGCCGATGAGTAGAAACCCATTTAGTCATATCGATTTACGTGTGCGCAGCTTCGCCAATGTGACCGACTTCTACCGAGCTCTGCTGCCTGAGCTCGGTTTTACGGTCTGGTGGGGTGAAGAAGGCGGGGAATGGCGCGGCGCGGCGACCGCAGAATCGTTTCCGGGTAAGGCCTTCTTTGGCTTTACAGAAGATCCGGCGCATAAGCCAAACGCGACTTGTATCGCGTTTTGGGTCAACACACGTGAAGAAGTCGATCGAATCGGTGAAATAGTGAAAAGGGCGGGAGGACGGAATATCGAGGGTCCGGCCCATTGTCCCGAGTACAGCGAGGAGTACTACGCGGTCTTTTTTGAGGATCCGGACGGCAACCGGCTTGAGGTCGTCCATCGGACCAGATAAACGCCGGACTCCCGTTGTCTGAAACTCTAGACTTCGCCTCGTCGTTTAAACTCCGAAAGGGTAGGTCGGGCAGCCCGGTAGAATGCGTGTGCCAAGCCGGGAATGAGTGGCGACAGTCAGGCGATGGCGCAGGTCAAAACTGTCGCCGAAAAAACGCACGCGCTTTTTTCGGCCGGGCAAGCTAAAGATTGCATAGCGCCTCGTGAAAAACATCGCCCAAATTGCGTTGCTGTTTACCCTGCTTCTGAGCTCGTGTACTGAGTCGCCCCTATCGTCCCTATTGCCCCCAACGCCGAGACAATACGGCACCAACGATTACGCGGTGGGGGAAGCGCAACCGTATCCCCAAGAAGTAAAACTAGCGAAGAAGCGGCTAGCGAATTTTATCCGTAGAGCGGGCGCGAACCAAAGACAGCTGCTCGACCGGAATCCCTATGTGGCCGTGCAAGCCAACGAACTGGTGGCCGGAGACGTCTGGCCGTTGTTGCGACAACTTAGCTCAGGGCGGGTGAAAACGATGCAATACGTGCAGGACCTCCAAAACCAACCCAATTATTGGGTGAAATTCTTGCTGCTTTTTGATGGACGGACCCAACGTCTTTTAAGATCCGACGGCGTACTGATTATGGATGAGCCGCAGAGGGGTTCGGTGGCCAACTTTGCCGGCACCAAAGCAATATACGCTGGAACTGGATGGTGGTAGGGCGGTTCTAGGTTCCAGGTTGTAGGTTTTAAGTTCCAAGTTTTAGGTCCTACGTTCCTGTACTGGAAAACGAAAAGGGCCCCACTCATCGCGGGGCCCAACTTCGAACCTAAAACCTAAAACTTAGAACCTAGAACTTAGAACCGCTCAAACGGTTGCGGGCTCCAAACCCTCGGACTGAGATGGAACTTTAGCGGATTCTCTAGACTGCTGACGGAATCGATTAACTGCGTTTAGGTAAGCGCGGGCGCTTGCATCGATAACATCGGTGCTTGCTCCCTTTCCGGTAACCAGGCGGCCTCCTCCAAAATCGCATTTGACCGTCACCTCCCCAAGAGCGTCCTTCCCGCCGGACATCGACTCAACCAGATATTCGACCAAATGACCGCTCTGGTGAAGGATCCGGTCGATGGCTTTCATGGCGGCATCGACTGCGCCGTTTCCGGGAGCAGAATCTTGCAGCAACTCATCCCCTTTTCGCACTCGGACGGTAGCGGTGGGAACAGTGCTTGTACCGGACGTGATGTGCAGATACTCGAGCTGCCAGGTCTCACCTGAGGATCCGAACGAGTCGTCGATCAACGCCGCTAAATCTTCGTCGTAAACAAATTTCTTTTTGTCGCCAATGTCTTTGAAACGAACAAAGAGACGATTGATCTCCTCGTCGCTTAGCCGGTACCCCAGATGCTCGAGGCGCTTTACCATGGCGTGGCGGCCACTATGCTTAGTCAAAGGAAGCTCAGACTCACCCCAGCCGATATCGACCGGGTTCATGATTTCGTAGGTCTCACGATGTTTCAGGATCCCATCCTGATGGATACCCGCTCCATGAGCGAAAGCGTTCTCGCCAACGATCGCCTTACTCCTGGCTATCGTGAGCCCACACATGCGGCTGACCAATCGAGAGGTCTTCACGATCTCCTGATAGTTCAAATCGGTGTGATAACCGCCGTAAAAGTCTTTTCTGGTCTTCAGCGCCATCACAACTTCTTCCAGAGCAACGTTGCCGGCGCGCTCGCCGATCCCATTGATGGTTCCCTCGACTTGCCGGGCACCGGCCCGAATCGCTGCGAGCGAATTAGCGACTGACAGACCCAGGTCATCGTGACAATGCACACTGATAATCGCGTCGTCGATATTCCTGACATTGTCTTTTAGATACTGAATTAACGCCGCAAATTGCTCCGGGACGGCATAACCTACGGTATCAGGAATGTTAACCGTCGTAGCGCCCGCTTCGATCGCAGCCTGAATTACTTTGGCTAAAAACTCCGGCTCGGTTCGAGATGCGTCCTCGGGAGAAAACTCGATATCTTTGACCAAGGCCTTTGCTCGTTTAACTCCTTCGACTGCTAACCTGACCACCTCTTCGTCCACCTTTTTGAGCTTATGATCCCGGTGAATTTTCGACGTGGCCAGAAAGACATGAATCCGGGCTCGGTCACCGGCCGGTTTCACGGCAGCTCCGGCGGCATCGATGTCCGCGGGAGTACACCGAGCAAGCCCGGCGATGATTGGGCCGCGTACCTCAGTTGCAATCTGTTCGACGGATTCATAATCGCCGTCGCTGATAACGGGGAACCCGGCCTCAATTATGTCGACATTGAGCCGTTGCAGTTGCCGGGCGACCTCTAGTTTCTCGCGGAGATTCATCGATGCCCCAGGACATTGTTCTCCGTCGCGTAAGGTGGTATCGAATACAAAAATCTTTTCGGACATAAAGCTTTCCAGTTCGGTTTAAGGATTTGGTGAGCGGTTCTTTAATGTCGACGTTGTCGTCACCTCGACGAACGTGACCAAACTACAGAAATTAGAGACTGAGGAGAAGAGAAGAGTTCGGGGCGCCACTCCCGAGGAGAAGGAGCTCAAGGCTAAGCAGCTGAGCGATAAATCGCATTCCGGGCAACCCTACAAAGCAATTCCGAGTTTGCAAGGATCAATTTCACCACAGAGACACAGAGAGCACAAAGGGGCGACCGAATTATGAAGGGTGATGGTAGAAAAATCCCGTCTTGGGTATCAAATTACAAAGTCTAGTGCAAAAGTCGTCGAATCAGCCCTTCCATTAATCACCGATTCCTCAGCCCTTCGTGTCGTCTGCGTCTCTGTGGTGAAATCTACCTCACTTACATTCCGGGCATTTCCCGAAAAACTCGAGAGAATGCCGGACATCGGTGAAGCCGTACCGTTTTCCGATGGCCTGTTCCACTTTCTCGACCGGGCAGGAATCCACCATCAAAGTTACCCGGCCGCATTGGGTACAAATCAGGTGATCGTAATGTTGCTGCGGATCGAGCAGCTCGAAGTAGCTACAGGAACGATTAAGATGGACTCGTTGAGCCACTTGTAACTCTTCCAGCAACCCCATCACCCGGAACACGGTCGCATAATCAGGAGTAACACCGTCAACGACCGAACGCTGTTGAATCTCTTCGAGCGACAACGGTTCCGTCGCCTCGAGCAACGTCTCCAAGATTTTTTGACGACCCTTAGTTACCCGTAGTCCGCGCGAGTGGAGTAAAGCAATGATCGCTTCCAGACTCAACTCGGCGAGCGGAGAATGAGGCTCGTGTCCCATCTCCACTAGTGTAACCGCATCTACAGTTGTCGCGTAGGGAAAAAGTGAAAGGTAAAAAGTGAAAAGTGAAAGATGATAGCCCGCGGCGGCACCCAGATCTGCGCCCCGCACATTGCGTTGCAACTCGTGCGGCTCCGAATGTCGATCGCGCCTTACCTTTCACTTTTCACCTGTCACCTTTCACCGCTCCAGCACCCCGGGTAGTAGCTTATTGAGCTCCGCGCGTACGCTGCTAAAGCTGATGCGTTCCCTAGCCCGGTTCAGCATCGATTCAACAGCCTGATTGTACTCAGAATCCATAGTAAGCAGCCGCAGCATACGCTCCAGCAAAGCGTCAAAGCTTTGCCCATCGCTCACGAGCTCCGGAACAATCTCTCGCTCGATGGCGCCGTTACCGCCAACAGTGGGAACGCCGCAGAGGAGCGCATCCCCGGCGACTTGGCCGGGCACCCGGCTCTGATCGAATTGGAGCACCAATCGATGCCGCCGTAATACCTGCGTGTACTCGAAGTAAGGCATCGAGGGCAGCACCGTCAGTTGGTCGGCAGGAAACCGAAGTGCAGCCAACAATTTCTTCGAACCGAGCGAACCTTTGTCGACGACTGTGACCGGATGTGAAGTTTTTCTAACCCCTGCCAGAGCGAGCAAATGGTTCCGGGATGGAACATCAAATTCTCTGGTCCCAATAAAGATCCCCGCCCGTTTCTCCAACGGCAATGAGAGATTCCAGTTTGGTTCGTCGACAGGATAAGGCGTTGGTAAATAGGCTACCTTGCGCGATACCGATCGATAGAGCGGAACCAGGTCCGGTGTACTGGACAGACAGAGATCAGCGTTTGCAGCAATCTCGCAGAAAGCATCGAATACCCTGGTATCTTCGAGTTGAGCAGCGATTTGGTGGGTTCCTGATTCCTTGAACGAGATTGCCACAACGCATCCGTGCGCTTTCAAAGTAGCAAATGCCGATCGGGCGGCCTTGAGGTTTCCTCTTAGAAGCAGCAAAACGTTTCTGTGCTGCCCCGCTAAGGTCGTTGTGCGGTAGAATCCGCCATGGGTACATGCCGCGTAGGCGTGATAATTCAACGGCGGATGGCCATTGAAATCCGGTCCATGCAGATTAGTTCTGAACGGTTGGTCCGGATCCCGACCCAAAGGATTTAAAACTGCCAAACCGGGTAGAAAAGCGAAGTTCACTCCGAAAATTCCAACCGAAAGCTAAGATTTAAGATCCACAGATTAAACAGATTACGCAGATTTCGATTAGTGCTTCGGTTCAAATCCTAGGCAAAGAGAGACCGGTGAGCCATTAACGTGTTCTTAGCTAACCAGCACAGATTACCTCGAAACGTAATCTGTGTAATCTGCGAAATCTGGGGATCTCAAATTCTGTGGATTAAAATGGGCCGTTACCGGCCGTGACGTTGTGCGGAACGATCAAAACCGGGCAACGCGTTCGGCTGAGAAGCCCCTCGGTTACGCCGCCCTCGATGAGATGGTAAAACGCGCCATGATGGTGAGACCCGATAACGATGAGATCGACTCGCGCGGTCTCGGCTTGCGCCAGGATCTGTTCAACTGGTGGTCCCTGAAGCTCGATCGTGGTTGACGTTAGACCTACCGACGTGACCAGTTCTTCGAGTTCTGCAAGCTTCTTCTTCTTCGCTTCAGTAATCTCGGGTTCGTCCCGAACCGGCGGCGGGACGAGGTTCGGTCCGGCGCCAAAGTCGATGATCTCCGGCGCTGGCGCAGTCCATTCCACATGCATCAGTGTGATATGACTCTGAAAAGGTTTAGCCAGATAGACGGCCGCCTTTACCACCTTAAGAGTCACATCCGAAAAATCGACCGGCACCAAAATTGATTTCATTTATCCTTTAACAGCCAATCGCAATCTAACCGCGGAGTGGTTCAACAGGGCAAAGAAATAAAATTATAGTTGGTGTTGCGGTAAGGACGAGCTCCTGCTCGTCCGAGGGTTGACGCCCGGTAGAACCGCCTGTTCGACATCGCTCAAAAACTCGGACGAGCAGGAGCTCGTCCCTACCGCGACACCCTCTGGACTTCTAGCCATAAATCCGGGAAACTTTCCTATGGACGACCTTTTCGCAGAAGCGGAGCCGGCGGCTGGCGATCCAGTGCAAGCCAACGCTCCGTTGGCGGCTCGAATGCGTCCGGAGTCATTGGAAGAATTTGTTGGGCAAGACCATATCCTGGGTCCAGGAAAACTCTTACGGCGAGCGATTGAATCGGATCGGTTGACCTCGATTATCCTTTACGGGCCGCCGGGAGTGGGCAAGACGAGTCTCGCTCAGCTTGTCGCCAAAACGACGAGCAGCCATTTTGAGCGTCTCAGCGGCGTGGAGAGCAGCGTAGCCGATATTCGGAAAACGGTGGCTGCGGCCAAGCTAAGATTAAAGGGCAGGGGAAAGCGCACTATCTTGTTTGTGGACGAGATCCATCGGTTTAATAAGGCCCAACAAGATGTGTTGCTGCCGGACGTCGAGAGCGGTGTCGTCCGGTTAATCGGAGCCACGACTCACAACCCATTCTTTTACGTCAATAGTCCGCTGGTTTCCCGGTCACAGATCTTTCAGTTGGAGGCATTGTCCACCGAAGCTGTAACCGAGCTGATGCAGCGAGCTGTGCACGAATCCGAGCGGGGACTAGGAAAGATGAATCTGGATATTGATCCGGATGCGCTGGCTTTCCTGGCAGCCACCAGTGAAGGCGATGGACGTCGGGCACTGAACGCGCTGGAGATCGCGGCTTTAACAGCTCCGCGAGCTGCTGATGGGTCAATTCGGATTACGCGCGAGATCGCCGCGGAGTGTATCCAGAAAAAATCGATCCTTTACGATGCGGATGAAAATGAGCATTACGACACCATCAGCGCATTTATAAAAAGCATGCGAGGGTCTGACCCAGATGCTGCGTTGTATTGGTTAGCAAAAATGTTGTACGCCGGTGAAGACCCCCGGTTTATCGCTCGCCGGATTGTGATCGCGGCTAGTGAAGACGTCGGGATGGCGGATTCGCAGGCTTTGGTAGTGGCGGTTGCAGCTCAGCAGGCGGTAGAATTCATCGGGATGCCGGAAGGACGAATCGCACTGGCCCATGCCGCGGTTTATGTGGCGACGGCGCCAAAGAGCAACCGGGCATATATGGGATTGGAAAAAGCTACCGAAGACATCAAGCAAGGAAGGGTTCTGGCCGTGCCTAAATATCTGCGTGGCTCGGGTTCGAAGCTGCTGGGCGGAAGTGCCGGCTACAAATACGCTCACGACTACGAGGAAGGATACGTTCCCCAGGCCTACTTACCCGAAGGCCGCCGCTACTACGAGCCCAGCGAAATCGGGTTGGAACGCAAGATCAAAGAACGGCTGGAGCACTGGCGCCATCTATTTGAGCAATCCTCGAAGGAGTTATAGGTTCTGTGCTCTAGGTTTTAAGTTTTAAGCTGCGGCTTCCGCCGGCTTGCAGCCGCTAGGCCGACCCAGAACCTAAAAACTTCTAACCTATAACTTAGAACCTATGACCTAGTGGCGAGCGCGGTTTCGTCTCGTTTCCGTTTCTTCTCTATAAACCCAGAGACGAAGATACAGATCTCATAAAGGACATACATCGGAGCACCCATTATGAGCATGGAAACGATATCCGGGGTTGGCGCCAGAAAAATGGCCGCACAGAATATCAGCACGAAAGCATAAGCCCGGGTTCTGCGGAGCAGAGAGGTAGAGATGAGCCCGAGTCGAACCAGGACCAGGACGACAACCGGGAGCTCAAACGCGATTCCGAATCCGACGCAACACTGGGTCACAAAGGAAAAATATTCCCGCACGTTCCAGGTCGGCGTCCAGTGCATCGCCATCGCGTCGTGAAAGAAGAAACGCAAGGTTGGAGGCAGGACGAAGAAATAGGAAAATGTGACTCCGCCCAGGAAGAGTCCGAATCCAACCAGCACAGCAGGTAACATGGCCCGTTTCTCCTGCGGGGTCAGTGCGGGTAGTACGAAGGTCCCCGCGAAATAGATCAGAAAAGGAAACGCCACGACAATCCCGGCATAAA
>Ga0070713_100001529_pt1 | contig 14763 bp, 15 predicted proteins | sample LARL82metaG_FD_65465 | JGI IMG/M metagenome (GOLD analysis project Ga0070713, IMG submission 65465) | Corn, switchgrass and miscanthus rhizosphere microbial communities from Kellogg Biological Station, Michigan, USA - LAR L8-2 metaG | ecosystem: Host-associated > Plants > Roots > Rhizosphere ...
CTCATGGCGGACAAGCCGCTTTCCCCTTCCACACCGCCTGCTCTACCGTCGCCTGAGGCGCGGACAGGATCTGGAAATTCATCCGGATCTGTGCCCGTGGCTGGCCAACGGTCGGCTCAACGTCCTGCTCAAACGCGCGATGCGATGGCCGAAATGGCCGAGCGGGCGCAGCTGATCAGCCTGGAGGCTGGCACCAAGATCGCCGCGGCGATGAAGGAAGTCATCGCCGCCGCGTCCGGCATTGCTGGTTTTGCGGTCGAAAGCGCGCGCGACCTTGTTCAATACATGGTTCGCCGCGGCCAGATGACTCAGGACGAGGCCGATAAGCTCATCAAGGAAGCCGAGGACGCTCACAGGAAACGAAATCCGGAGCGTCGCAGTGGCCCGGCGAAAGCGCCGAGCAGTGAGCGGGCATTGACGGGCAAGTCGCGCGAGGTGACGCGAGATGAGCCGAAGGCAACGGCGAGCTCGGCCAAGCGGGCCTCCGGCGCGAGTCCCGCGGTGAAGCCGGAGAACAAAACAACCACGAAACGTCCCGGCGCGAAAAGGGCTGGCAAGGACTCCGCGCCAAAGAAGCGGCGCTGATTCCCGTTAGGTTCGTGGGCCGCCCTCGTCTCGCGCGGACGTGAGCCACTCGAGGAGACTGCGCAGCGCGGCAGGGTCCGGCGCGAGGAACTCCGCGCTCGTGTGCGTGCCGTCGGGAAGGGTAGCCGTACCGACGTGAATCGTGACTGCGGTTGATCGCAGGGCACGCAGCGACTCGATCGCGTCTTCGTCCGTGCGGTCATCGCCCGCGTAGAGCGCGGAGCCCTGCATGCGACCGCGTGCCAGGACACCAAGCGAGGTGGCCAGCTCGAGGAGAGCCGTGCCCTTGGTGATGTCGACCGGCGGCCGAAGCTCGAAGATCTTCCTTCCCTCGAACATTCGCAGTCCAGAGCCGCCCGCGACGTCGCTTACGATGCGACGCACGTCAGGTTCGTCATCCTCCTTGGCTAGGCGAAAGTGCACGCTGAGGGTCCACGTCTTGTTCTCGACGAACACACCCGCGAATGCACTGAGTGGCGGGCGCAGCGAGTCGTACGCGCGCGCAACCACCGGCGCGAAGGCCTCCGCCAATGCGTTCACTCGTAAGGCGCCGAGTGGATCGATGAGCTCAGCACCGTGATTGCCGATCGTCCAGCTATTGGGAACACCGACAAGCTGACGGCCGTCACGGGCAGCGCGCCCGGTGACCATGGCGACGTGCACGTTAGGCCTTGCCGCGAGTTGCTCGAGTGTCTGGCGCGTCTCGGGCGGCACGGCAGCGTCCTGTGGCGTCGGCGCGATCGGCGCGAGGGTGCCGTCGATATCCAGCGCGATCAGCAGTGGCGACGCCGATAGCCGGTCGGCCAGCTCCGACGTTGGCGGCAGCAAGTCGCGGGGCGCGGCGAGCGCAGTGCGAGCGTCGATGCTCACACCGTCGCGTGCTGTTGCGACATGATTGCCGTCGCTCGCGACAGAATCGAGTCGAGCCAATCGAAGATGGTGGAGTTGTGCAGCTGCCGGCGCATGCGACGCATCCGGCGGCGGCGCTCGTCAGGCGACATGTCGAGCGACATCCGGATGGCGCTGACAAAGCCATCGACGTTGAATGGATTGATGAGGCATGCCCCCTCGATCTCCTCCGCCGAGCCGGTGAAGCGGCTGAGCATCAACACGCCACGCTCGTCCACCTGGCAGGCGACGAACTCCTTCGCCACGAGGTTCATCCCGTCCTGTAACGACGACACAATGCAAAGGTCGCCGGCACGGTATACGGCCGCGAGCAAGTCGGCGTCGACGTTCTCGTTGATGAGAACAATTGGCGTCCAGTCCTTCATTCCGTACTTCTTGTTGATGGCGATGGTCGTATCCGCCACCTCGCGCTCGAGTGAATGGTAGGCTGGCACGTTCGAGCGCGATGGGGTCGCGACGAAGAGAAAGGTGAAGCGGCCGCGCAGCTCCGGCGATTCAGCCCAGAGGGTATCGAGCGCACGCAGGCGCTCGGGAATTCCCTTCGTGTAATCGATACGATCCACGCACACGCCGAGCTGGCGGCCATCTCTGGCGTACCGCTCGCGCAGGGTACGCACACGCTGCGTCGCGTCGTCACTCCGCGCCATCGCCTCGTAGCGCTCGACGTCGATGCTGATCGCGAAGGCGCCGACGTGGATCACCCGGTCGCGAAAGGTGATCGTCTGCCTAACGGGATCCACTCGCGCTTCGGGGATGAACTGCTCGACGCAGTCCATGAAGTTCTCGGCGTACCGGTCGATCTGAAACTCAGCCAGGTCATTGCCGAGCATCCCGCGCAGCAGCGATTCGTGCGTCCCCGTCGGTAAGAGACGAAGAATGTCGGGGGGTGGAAAGGGTATGTGCCAGAATTGATGGATGAAGAGCGACGGCCGCATCGCGCGCAGAAACTCCGAAGCGAGCGCGAAATGGTAGTCCTGAATCCAAGCCATCGACCGACCAGTGCACCGCTCGGCTTCGTCCGCGACGGCATGCGCGAATCGCAGATTCACGGCGCGATATCTCTCCCAGTATTCGGTGCGAAACTCGAAGTGCTGGATGAGCATGTGACACAGCGGCCAGAGCGCACGATTCGCAAAGCCGTGGTAGTACCCATCGATATCCGACTCGTCGAGCCAGACCCGATGCAGCGTGTATTGCGGATCGTCGGGTGGAACCTGAACGCGGCCGGCTTCATCCGTCACGTCGCGGTCCGCCGAGCCGGAACCCCATGCGACCCAGGTCCCATGGGTGTGGCGCATCGTTGGATCGAGCGCGGACACCAGACCACCGGGCGGCTGCTTGATCTCGATGCCGTGCGGACCGCGCATGTGCTCGTACGGCTCGCGATTGGACACGAGAATGAACTTGCAGTCGTTCAGATAGTGGACGAAGTCGAGCATGGCGACTGACTGTGGGCAACTGGTATGCCCGCCACGACGGGCAAAATCGCACGCGACCAGCGCGCCGTTGCGCGCGGCGCTGGCAATTCACGCTATCATCGATACGTTACGCACTCGTGCAAGCTAGCCCACCTGTCATGTCGGTTTCCATCTGACGCGCACGGTGCCACGCGCGATCGTCCAATCGGGCACGCGGGCGCCGACACGAATCGACTTCGGCGGCGGCTGGACGGACGTGCCGCCATACTCCGAGCGCGAAGGCGGATTCGTCTGCAACCTGGCGATCGCGCGTTATGCAACGGTGCTGCTCACGCCCGCCGCCAAGACTGACAACCCGTCATTGTCGGCGGATCGCGCCCGAGATCAGCCACTCGTCGAGGCGGCGGTGCGACGAGCCGGGGTCACAGGGGCCGACGTTGCTTTATATAATGATTTCCCGGTCGGTGCCGGGCTCGGCGGCTCGTCCGCCGCTGGCGTCGCGCTCGCTGACGCTCTGAGTCGATGCGCGGGGGAAGTTCTCGACCCGGCGGCGATGGCGGAGCGGAGCCGCGCGACCGAAGTCGAGGAGCTCGGCATCGCCGGCGGCCGCCAGGATCATTATGCGTCCGCCTTCGGCGGGGCGCTCGCTCTTCGCTTCTCCGATCGCGGCACCGATGTCCATCAGATCCCGCTCACTCGTGAGTTACGCGAAGAGCTCGAGCGTCGCTGCATCGTCGTGTATACGGGCGAGTCGCGAATCTCCGGTGATACCATCACCGCCGTTACGAGCGCGTACGCACGACGCGATACGAAAGTCCTGTTCGCACTCCGTCGCATGAAGGAGCTGGCGGAAGGAATGGCACGCTCACTCGAGTGCGCCGACGTCGACGAGCTCGCGGCTCTCGTCGGTGAGCATTGGGCGCACCAACGAGCACTGCATCCGGCGATTCCAACGCCCCGCATCGATGCGATCATCGAACGGGCTCGCATGGCGGGAGCGCTCGGCGCCAAAGCACTCGGGGCGTCAGGCGGTGGCTGTGTGCTTATGATCGCGCAACGTGGAAATGAATCCAAGGTGGCATCCGCGGTGTCCGCACTCGGACCATTGTTGCCATTCACCATCGCCGAGCGCGGCGTCGAAACTTCACTGACTGAAGCGATTGATCTGAGGGAATCGTGAGTATCGCGAATGGAGACGCCGTCGCGCTCACGCGCGAGCTCGTGCGAGTGGATTCGCGCAATCCGACGCTCGTGGCGGGCGCCCCCGGTGAAGGACGGATCGCGCGAGTGCTTGCCGACGTTCTTGCCGCATGGGGATTTCGGGTCGAGGTCATCGAAGCTGCGCCGGGACGACCAAACGTGATCGCGCGAATGGGGAACGCGAAGCAAGGCTCGCGTTCACTGATGTTCAATGGTCACATCGACGTCGTTGGTGTCGAAGGAATGGTCCACGCCCCGTGGGACCCGGCCGTGCATGACGGACGCCTCTATGGTCGCGGGTCATCCGATATGAAGGCCGGCGTCGCGGCGATGTGCGCGGCCGCGGCGCGCGCACTCAACGCAAGTGGTGGGGATCTGAATGGTGAGGTCATCATCGCCGCCGTCGTCGACGAGGAGTATTCGAGCCTCGGTACTCGCGCACTCGTTGCGGAGGGCGTTCGCGCCGACGCGGCGATCGTCACGGAGCCGACGGGCCTCACCATAATGCCTGCGCACAAAGGCTTCGTCTGGGTGGACGTCATCGTCGATGGACGCGCGGCGCACGGCAGCCGATGGGACGTGGGCGTGGACGCGATTCGTCATGCGGGCCTATTGCTCGCCGCGCTCGACTCGCTCGACGCCGAGCTGCTGCCGTCGCGCGACCATCCATTGCTTGGTCGTCCCTCGCTGCACGCATCAACCATCGAAGGCGGAATAGGATTGTCCACGTACCCTGACAGATGCCATTTCACTATCGAGCGCCGTACCATTCCCGGTGAAACGACGGCCGCGGTGATGGCCGAGATCGAAGATGCTTTTGCGCGCTTGCGCGCAAGCCGGCCGGAGCTCAGTGCAACTGTCTCACTGATCTTCGAGCAGCCGCCGAGCGATGTTTCGACGGACGCGCCCATCGTGCGTTCATTGGATGGTGCGCTGCGTGCCTGCGGTGAAGAAGTGAAGGTGACCGGCATGAGTGCCTGGACGGACGCGGCAATTCTGAACGAAGCTGGCATTCCCGCGATCTGCTTCGGCCCGGGTGACATCGGGCTCGCGCACGCTGCGGAAGAGTACGTGCGGGTAGACGAGATCGAGCGGGCGACACTGGTGCTCGCGGCGCTCGCGATGGAATGGACGCGCGGAGGAACGTGAGCGTGGCATATCTCTCACATAGCGATTACGAGGCGCTGGAGCGCGCGATTCGCGTCGGTCAACGGATTGTCGTGTGGCGTCGCGGCGTCGAGTACGTCGTGATGCCAACGGACCTCCATCTATGCGGTGGCCGAGAGGCCATCGAGGCCCGCCGCCCGACCGGGGATCTCGTAACGCTCTTTCTCGACGAGATCGATACGATCGAGGTCGTCGCGTGAGTGACGCGCATCACACGGACTTGCCCATGCTCGCGATCTTCGCGGACGAATCGTGTCTTGGGAACGGTCGCGAGGGAAGCAACCCCGGAGGGGCTGCCGGTGTAATCGAATATTGGAATGCAGCCACGGAGCGGCTGTCTCGTTTCGACTACTGGGCCTCGGAACCGGCGACCACCAACAACCGAATGGCGCTGCGGAGCGTGAGCGAAGCTTTCCGCGCCGTTTCTCGTAAGGGAACGAGGTTTCGCGTGCTGTTCACGACTGATTCACAGTATCTCGTGAAGGGCATGACTGATTGGGTACACGGATGGAACGCACGGGGATGGAAGCGAAAGGGAGGAGAAATCGAGAATCTCGAGCTGTGGCAGGAGGCTGTTTCGAGCGCCGCAAGGCATGTAGTCGAGTGGCGGTGGGTCCGTGGCCATCACGGCCATCCGCAGAACGAGTACGCGAACTTTCTCGCCATGCGGGCTGCGCGCGAGCAAACGGCGTCGAATGGCGTGGTCGCGTCGGGTTTCGATGATTGGCTGGCCGCAGAGCGAGCGAAAGGAAAGATGTCCGCGGAGCCGGATCCGTTCCCGCTGCAGCGCCCGTTTCGACCGGCCCGCGCCTTGCCACTCGTGACCAAAGCTTCACTCACGTCGTGATAAGGGGAAACGTGAGCGAGAGAAAATATGAAGCCCCTTATTGTCGGCTTGTTGCTAGGTCTGGCCGTCGGATACTGGCAGGGATTCGGCGACGGAAAGACTGGCAGGGATAATGTCGCAGTACGAGCGCTGAACGCATTCGGCGTCGCCAAAATCAAAGCAGCGGAAGAGTCGCGAGCCAGGAGCCAGGACGAGGCAGCGCGACCCTGACATCCGCGCTAGCACTCTGGAGCACGACCCAACGATGGATGCTCTCGATCGCACGTTCCGACATCTGTTGCAGACGATCCAAGCGCGCTATCCGGCGTATCTCACCCAGCCATTCGAGGTCGCCGAGGTCTATCAGAACATCCTGCCCTACCGTCATCATCGGCGAGAGCTGGGGCTCGAGACCAATCAGGATTACGAGGTGGTGCTGCTCCAGCTGCTTTCCGGCGCGCGCGACTACCTCGTCGTGAACGACGAAATGCGGCAGCGGCTGTCGCAGGAGCTGGCGTCGGCAAATCCAGACGCTGGAGCTTTTCGAGAGTTCTCAACAGCACAGATCGCGTTGTCGCCGGCGGCCGTTCGGCGATTTCAGAATGGTGGTGTACCAGACGCCGAACCAGCTCTGGCGGCTGCCGGAGCATCCGTCGGCAGCGAAGCACCGACACGCGCGGCTTCAACGCGAAGCTCTTCATCGAGCACGACCGCTCCACGAAACAGTGCATCGACGACGACCGCTCCGATCCTCGCGGCGCAACCGGCGCCCCGACGTGCAGCCGCAAGTAGCGTGAGCACCGGTCCGCGCGCCGCAGCGGCGCCCGTTGCATCTCGTCCGACCCAGACGATCGTCCCGCAGGCGGGCGAGCAATGCCGCTACTGCAATGCCGCGCTCCCGACCGGGCGTAAGATCACGTTCTGTCCGCACTGCGGGCAGAATCTCACGGTCGTGAATTGCCTTGCCTGTGGCACCGAGCTCGAGCTCGGGTGGAAGTTCTGTACAACCTGCGGCCGTCCCGTGTCGGCAAGCTGAGAAGGCCGCTCCCGTTAGGTACGAATACCCGCCAGCCATGACCTTGCCATTGTGTTTCCCGGCCGCGCGCCGGGCGCTGTCGGTGTTTCTGTGCGCCTCCGCTCTTGGGTGCGCCACGGCGATTGTCCCTTCCACCGCAAGTACGAGTGCCGGCGCGAGTACGATCTCGCGTGACGCGGTTTGGCCAACGAGCACGCGCGAGCACGTCGATCTCTGGCTCCACGGATACGCGCTCCTCACGGGCGACACCGCCCGCATCCCGTTCTTTCGACGCGGATATCGGCAAGAGATGCGCGAGATCCGTCGGTCTCGGAGCATCTACACGCAACTCGACGCGAACGCGGACAAGCTCTCGGCCCGCTTCCTGGCGAATCCCTCGCTCGTCAACGGGCAGTTCGTGCCGTTCTACTTTTCGTCCTTTCAGCAGATCCAACAAGTCACCGATCTGTTCCTGCAGACTGGCGGCGATCCACGCGCGGTAGACAGTCCCGCGGTTCGGCAATTATTCGCCGTTCTGAACAACACATTCGCCTCCCCGGCCGACCGCGATTGGCTGCGCCTCTTCGTCCAGTGTCTCGCCGACGAGAACAGCCGCTTCTACCAGAGCTACTGGACCAACGAGTCGGCCGGTCACGCCGCGACCCGGCAGTCCGTCGACTCCGTCTGGCAGCGCGTGTACCGCCCGAAGCTTCAGCGTTTCTTAAACAACACTCAACAAGGCAACGGGGAGCTCATCCTGTCCCTGGCCCTGGATGGGGAGGGCCGCACCATCGGCTACTCGCCGCAGCAGAATTCCGTCGCCGTTGGCTTTCCCGATTCACCGGCGGCGGCCATCGAGGCGGTGTATGTCTTCGCTCACGAGACCGTCAACGCCATCGCGACGACGGCCATTAACGACAACATCACTCCGACCGAGCAGCGCAATGGTACGGCCGCGCGCTACGCGGCCAATGTCGCCGTTCGGTCGGGGGCAATACTGCTGCAGCGAGCCGCGCCGGAGCTTGCCCAAGGCTACATGCGCTTCTATCTACGCTCGGCCGGCATCACACCGCCGAGTGGCGATCCGACCTCGCTGTTCACCACGATTTTCTCCATTCCCGACGCCATTCGGGACGCGGTCATCCGGCAAATCGAGGTCGTCCTCGGCGGAATCTGAACGGAGAAATGCGCCGTATATTTCGGCGTATGGCTGGCGATTCCAATCTCCCATCGCGCAATCAATCCTCTGGCCTCGACCGCGGCGCGCTCGAGCGCGTGCTGGCGCGCGCAGCTGAGCTCCAGGTTGGGACCGGCGAGCCCGAGGAAGTCCTGAGTGAGGAGCAAATCCTCGAGCTGGGGAAGGAAGTCGGTCTCTCGCCGCAGCATCTCAAGCAAGCCTTGGCTGAAGAGCGGACGCGGGTTGCACTCCCGCCTGACGAGGGTGGCCTGAGCGCGAAGCTCCTCGGCGGTGCACGCGTGGGGGCGAGCCGAACCGTCTCGGGAAAGCCCGGCGATTTGCTCGAGGCAATCGATCTCTGGATGCAGCGCCAGGAATGTTTGCAGGTGAAGCGACAGTTCTCCGATCGCATCGTCTGGGAGGCTCGTCGAGATCTCATCGGAACCGTACGCCGGGCGTTGAATGTCGGTGGACGTGGCTACGCGCTGTCGCGAGCGCACGAGGTGGCTGCGACGGCGGTAGCGGTCGACGGCTCACGAACGCTGGTACGAATCGATGCGGATCTCGCGCCCTTTCGGACCAGTCTCGCACGCCAGGGCGCTGGCGCGACGGCCGTCAGTGTCGCGGCGGTACCGGCACTCATCGCGCTTCACTTCGCGGCGGCGATTGCCGTCGCGCCAGCGCTAGTCGTCGGCGTGGGCGCATTCTACATCGCGCGCGGCATCAACGCCCGTACGGCCACGGCGGCGCAGCTCGCGCTCGAGCAGCTGCTCGACCGACTCGAGCGTGGGGAGATCACGAAAGCGCAGCCCTCGATCCTCAGCGTGCTCGCGGCCGCCGCGTCGTCGATCCCGCGCAAGTACTGAGGCGCGCGGTCGTGCCTAACGATACGGTCACGCTCGAAAGGACGGCCCCGTCGCCGCCGCCGGGATACCGCGGCGTCTTCCGAATCGACCAGGATGCCCGCGCGGTGTATTCCGAGGCAGCGGGCATCGCGCGCATCATGCCCCGCGCCGTTGCCGTGCCTTCGGACGAGGCCGATGTAGCTTCGCTCGTTCGCTGGGCGAAAAAGAATGCGACGCCGCTCATTCCGCGCGGATCGGGCAGCAGCATGGGAGGTGGCGCCGTCGGCGATGGCGTGATTGTCGACCTCAGTCGATTGCGGGAAATCGAGTCGTTCGAGCCCGAAGAACAAACGATCGTCGTCGAGCCGGGGGTGCTGCGCGCCGAAGTGAATGCCGTGGCCGCGCCGCATGGCTTGCGGTTTCCCGTTGACCCGTCGAGCGGGGACTTTTGCACGATCGGAGGCATGGTATCGACCAATGCTGCTGGATCGCACTCGCTCGCGTTCGGCGCAACGCGGCGCTGGGTGCGCTCGCTCCGCTGCGTCTTCGACGATGGTACGATCGCCACCATCCGTCGCGGAGCGCCACCGCCGGCGCACGTCGAGGCAATCGAGCGATTTATCGCCACCGGACACGCGAGCATCGTCGCCGGCGAGGAGACGAATAGCGCTCGGCATCGCGGGGTGCGGAAGGAGTCGTCGGGCTACGGGACGGCCGAATATGCGCGGACGTACGATCTCGTGGACCTGCTTGTCGGTAGCGAAGGAACGCTGGCGATCGTCGTCGGCGTCGAGCTCGCCCTCGCTCCGCGTGCGAGCGCGACGAGTAGTGTGCTCGGCGCATTCCCTTCACTCGAGAGCGCGGTCGACGCCGCCGTGCGCGCTCGCGACGGTGGTGCTGTCGCCTGCGAGCTCCTCGACCGAACCTTTCTCGACGTCGCTCGCAGAGGCGGAAGTCACGATGTGCCGGCGGATGCGGAAGCGGTCTTGCTCTCCGAGGTCGAGGGAGAGAATCCAAATGATGCGGCACGAGCGGCGCATCTCATCGCATCACGATTTGAACAGGCCGGTGCCATGTCGGTGCGGGTTGCTCTCGACGAAGGTACCGAGACCGAGCTGTGGGAGCTGCGCCATGCGGCGAGTCCGATTCTCTCCCGGCTCGATCCCTCGCTCCGATCCATGCAGTTCATCGAAGACGGCGCCGTTCCGCCGGAGCGGCTGGCGGATTACGTGCGCGGGGTGCGCGAAAGTCTCAGCCGCAATGGCATTCGCGGCGTCATCTTCGGCCACGCCGGCGACGCGCACGTCCATGTCAATCCGCTCATCGATGTCTCGGCCGCGGATTGGCGACCACGCATGCTGCGCGTGCTCGATGAAGTGACGAGCCTCGTCGCCCGACTGGGGGGCACGCTCACTGGCGAGCACGGAGACGGCAGGCTGCGCACTCCTCTGCTAGACCGAGTGTGGTCAGAAGACGCACGCACACGATTCGGCCTGGTGAAGAAGAGCTTCGACCCAAGCGGCATCTTCAATCCTGGAGTGAAAGTCCCCACAGCCGGCGAACGGGCAATCGAGGCGATCAAATACGATCCGTCGCTCGCACCTCATCCGCCGAACGCCGCGGTCGCGCTCGCGCGGGTAGAGCGAGAGCGCGCGTATGCACGCTCTCGACTTGAGCTGCTGCGCGAAGCTGAGTGAGACCAAAGGCCAACTCGGTGGTGGGTGGTCGGTGATCGGCGTTCGGTGATCGGTGATCGGTGAACGGTGAACGGTGAACGGTGATCGATAACTGATAGCTGATCACCTCTGGGCTACCGCGTACCGACCACTGATCACAGATCACCCGATCACAGACTACCTTTGTCAGGCGTCGCCGACGTCCCTTCCTCCGCGCTCCCCATCCATGCCGCATTTCTATTACGAGCCTACGATCACGCTCCTCGCGCGTCCGGCGTTCACGACGCCGGAACATCTGCCGGTGAACTGGATGGGTGAGAGTACCGATGGAGAGCGGCTTGCCGAATTTGCGGGTCGCGTCTGCTACATGAGCCAGCACAACCCGGCGAAGCGGCTGACGCGCGATTATCTCGACAACATCAAGAAGCAAGGGCACGGCTCTGTGCTCGAGCACGCGAACTACACGCTGCTCCTCGAGGGCGTGAGTCGCTCGCTCACGCACGAGCTGGTGAGGCATCGTGCCGGCTTCGCGTACTCGCAGCTCTCGCAGCGCTACGTGGACGAGTCCGAGGCGAACTTCGTCGTGCCTCCGGCCGTGATTGGCGACGAGGCGCTCGAGACGCAGTGGCGTGAGCAGATCGAGGGGGCGCAACGTGCCTACGTCGCGCTCGTCGAAAAATTGATGGAGCGCTATGGCTGGGTTCCGGACCGCGTGCATCGCCGTAAGATGGCGCGCGAAGCGGCTCGGGCCGTGTTGCCCAACGCCACCGAGACGAAAATCGTCGTGACGGCGAACGCGCGTGCCTGGCGAACGATGCTGGAGCTGCGCGCGAGCGAGGGCGCGGAGCTAGAGATTCGCCGCGCGGCCATCGCCATACTCCGTCTGCTGCAGTGCGAGGCGCCGGGCTTCTTCTCGGACTTCGAGATGTACGAGGCCGACGACCGCCGTGAGGCGGCGCGAGTGATCTATCACAAGGTGTGAGTAGAGGCGGGCGATTGGTCATTGGTTCTTGGTGAAATCAGAATGGCCGACGAGCAGCACGCGTCGGCCATCGTTCATCGATCACCGATCACAAATCACCGAGCACCAAAAAAAATTCATTGCGCGAAAAAATCGCAGTTGGTATTTTGCGCACGACTCGTACATGGCACCGCTCTTGCGCGACTAGGGGTTTGCGCAACGTCGACCAGCAACGAGTGCAGATGATGCACGCAAGGCTCGGCACACAAGAGCGGCGACTCCGCGCCGCGGACGATCAAACGAGATCGGATGACGCGCATCGGTTTCGCGTACAACCAAAAGCCTGAACTCAGCGCGACGCTCGCGTCAGACGAGAGCGAAGCGCCGCGATCGGAAGAGGACCCTCCCAGTACGGGCCGGGACAACCCGTCCCGGATCACAGAAGCGTCGGCGGAAGCAGCCGCCGCCGATGTCGCGTCCTCGGCCGATGATCTTTACGCCGAATGGGATTCCGCGCCGACGATCGAGGCGATCGCCAGCGCGCTTGCCACATATGGTGAAGTCGTCCGTCTCGAGGCGTCGCCGGATTTTCCGGAGCGCTTGCGCGCCGCAAGACCCGATATCGTCTTCAACATCGCTGAAGGACTGCACGGCGTGAATCGCGAATCGCACGTCCCGGCAATCTGCGAGTTTCTCGGAGTGCCATACTCCGGGAGCGATCCGCTCACGCTCTCGCTCTGCCTGGACAAGTCGCGCGCGAAGGAAGTGCTCAGTTACCATCGCGTGCCCACCGCGCCATTCCTTCTTGTCGATTCGCCCAAGGATCTCGATCACCTGCTCGCGGGGGCGCTCCCACTCTCGCCACCATCGGAAATCGTGCCGCTCTTCGTGAAACCCGTCCATGAGGGATCGTCGAAGGGAATCACAGAGCGCAACTTCGTGAAGAGCGCTGACGAGCTCGAAGCACAGGTCCTATTCCTCCTGGAGAAATACCAGCAGCCCGTGCTCGTCGAGGAGTTTCTTCCTGGCGCTGAGTTCACCTGCGGTGTGCTCGGCAATGGAAGCGAAGCCCGAGTGCTGCCAATTGTCGGGATGAACTTCGGCGCGCTGCCACATGGTGCGGTACCGATCTACGGCTTCGAGGCCAAGTGGATCTGGGACCGTCACGATCAGCCGCTCGAAATCTTCGCCTGTCCCGCGCCCCTCAACGACACGATGCGGGTCGCGATCGAGCGGGTGGTGCTGCGTGCCTATCGAGTACTTGGCTGCCGCGACTGGGCGCGCGTCGATGTCCGGCTCGATGCGGATGGCGTTCCCAACATCGTCGAAGTGAATCCGCTCCCCGGCATTCTTCCGGATCCAGCCGACAACTCGTGTCTGCCGAAGGCCGCTCGCGCAGCTGGACTCTCGTACGACGAGCTCATTCAGAGCTGCCTTCTACAGGCAGCGGAGCGTTACGGAATCTCCATGCGCCGACGCGCGACGCGTGCGCGCCGGGTCGCGGGTACTGATCGTTCGCAGGCTGTCGCATGAAGATCGCCATTCTCTTCGATGGCGCGTCGGCTCTCGCCAAGTCCCCCGACCTTCTGATTCTCGGAACAGTCGAGGCGATCGAGCGCTCGCTTGTCGCCGAGGGGAATCAGGTCGTGCGCATTCCCGTGCTCATGGATGGCCGCTGGATCGAACGCATGCGCCGTGGCAAGTTCGACCTCGCATTCAACGTGTGCGAGGGTATCGACGGTGTGGCGAACTATGAGCCGCCGGTGATCGGCGTCCTCGAGCTCTTCGGCATTCCGTACACCGGCAGTTCCAGCTACACCACCTCGCTCTGCCTCCGCAAGCATGTGGTCAACGCGCTCCTCGAGCGCGCTGGCCTGCCCATCCCGCGATTCACGACAGTGCGCCGCGGCGGCTCTCTCGCCTCCGTTGGCTTTCCGAGCATTTGCAAGCCGGCGGCCGAGGATGCATCCCTCGGTGTCGAGCAGCGCTCGGTCGTGCGCACGATGCGCGCCCTAACGAGTCGTGTCGATGCCATGCTCGAGCGCTGGGACGAGGTCCTCGTGCAGCGGTACGTCGATGGCCGCGAAATCAACGTCGGCATCGTCGGCGACACCGTGTTGCCGATCTCGGAGATCGATTTCGGCGCGATGCCGCGTGGCATGTGGCGCATCGTTACCTACCAGTCCAAATGGATGGTGGGCAGCGATGAGGATGTCGGAGCTGCGCCCCAGTGCCCGGCTAACCTGCCGCCGAAGCTTGCCGCAGAGGTGCGTCGCATTGCACTCCGAGCGTGGCAGCTCGTCGGTGGACATGGTTACGGTCGCGTCGACATGCGAATCGACGCGTCAGGCAAGCCATGGGTTCTCGAGGTGAATGCAAACCCCGATATCGCACCCGACGCTGGCCTCCCCCGCATGGCGGGCGTCGCTGGCATCGAGTATCCGGCGCTCGTGCGTACGATGTGTGAGCTCGCGTTGGAGCGCAAACGCGAGCGCGTCTCGGTCGAGGAAGGCTGGGCGCTCGCACAACGACTCTCAGGGGTCGAGAACGGCGATCACGCCCCGACATTCGATCTGTTCAGCACTGATCTCGATCCAGGACGCTCGCCTGGCGCGCGCCGCTCGCGGCCGAGACGGTTCAGCGACGCTGCGAGCGAAGGCGAGCAGCATGCAGTCGGCGACCACTGAATCCAGTGATGGCGATGCGGCTTGGCGCGCTGGAGCGAACTCACCGCGATCGGTTGCGGGAGATCCTCGATGCGACCGCCGTCTTTCGCCCAGACGAAGTGTCCGTTGCCCTCGAGCTGTTCGACGATGCGCTCAACGGCGATTACGAATTCGTTGCTGGGTTCGAGAACGACGAGCTCATGGCGTACGCGTGCTTCGGCGCGACGCCTGGAACCGACCGGACGTTCGATCTCTACTGGATCGCTGTGCACCCTGCGGCGCAGGGCCAGGGCGGCGGCTCACGTCTGCTCACCGAGG
>Ga0070713_100001530_pt1 | contig 14762 bp, 14 predicted proteins | sample LARL82metaG_FD_65465 | JGI IMG/M metagenome (GOLD analysis project Ga0070713, IMG submission 65465) | Corn, switchgrass and miscanthus rhizosphere microbial communities from Kellogg Biological Station, Michigan, USA - LAR L8-2 metaG | ecosystem: Host-associated > Plants > Roots > Rhizosphere ...
CACGCTTGAGGAGGTTGCGCTCGGGGACTGAGACAGGGTACGATTCTCAGGCATTCCATTCGACGTTTTGCCTGCAAAAGCAGCTTTTCCGAAACCACATCCCATGATCAACCACTCACGTCCGATCACCCGGAGGTCGCACAGCAGCTAGCACGGTGACCTTCGGCGGGCGACGCCTGCGGGAGAAAGGCTTCTCGGATAGCTGCCGGCTGGGCCCGGCGCCGGGTGGGACGTGCCGCCGACAGCGGCTGGATCCCCGACGGAGGAGCCGGGCACGTGATCGGGATCGGAATTGCCATCGGGATCGCAGGAGGAGTCGCTCTCGCCCTGCTCGCGGTCTCCGTCTTCGGCACGACCGGCGTTACCCGGGCGCGGCGGATCCGTGACCAGCTGCTCGAGGATGCGCGCCGCGAAAGCGAAGCCGTACGCCGGGAGGCACAGGTCGAGGCACGCGAGCAGGCCGTTCGCCTGCGAAGCGAGATCGACGCGGAGCTCGTCGACCGGCGTGGACAGGTGCTGAAGATCGAGGAACGCGTCCTCGCGAAGGAGCTCGAGATCGAGCAGAGGCTCGAGGAGCTCTCCCGCCGTGATCAGGGCCTCGCGGATCGCGAGGAGCACATCCGCGCGCTGCAGGAGGAGCTCAAGCAGGCGAAGAACGCACATCTCGCGGAGCTCGAGCGGATCGCGGGTCTGACGCAAGCCGAGGCGAGGGCGCTGCTCCTCGAGCGTGGGGAGGAGCAGGTCCGGCACGAGCTCGCGCGGCGGGTCCGGACGCTCGAAGACGAGGCGCGCGCAGAGTCCAAGCGGCGCGCCCGTAACCTTGTGGCCGATGCGCTGCAGCGCGTTGCCGCCAGCCACACCGCCGAGACGACGGTCACGGTCGTGGAGCTCCCCTCCGACGACATGAAAGGCCGGATCATCGGGCGGGAGGGCCGCAACATTCGCGCGCTCGAGCACCTCACCGGAGTGGACTTCATCGTCGACGACACGCCCCACGCCGTCGTGCTCTCGTCCTTCGACGGCCTCCGTCGCGAGATCGCCCGGCTCACCGTGACGAAGCTTCTTGAGGATGGGCGGATCCATCCCGCCCGGATCGAGGAGACGTACTACGAGTCGAAGGCGGAGGTCGAAGAGGTCGTGCGCCAGGCCGGCGAACAGGCAGTCTTCGAGGCGAACTGCGGGCCGTTTCACGAGGAGCTCGTCCGAATCCTCGGCCGGCTCCGCTTCCGGACGAGCTACGGCCAGAACGTCCTGAAGCACACGCTCGAGGTGGTGCACCTCACCGGGATCATGGCGACGGAGCTCGGGGCCAGCGTGCAGACGGCGAAGCGCGCGGCGATGCTGCACGACATCGGCAAGGCGATGACGCACGAGGTCGAGGGGTCGCACGCGCTCGTCTCGGCCCAGCTTGCGCGGCGCTACGGCGAGTCGCAGGGCGTCGTGCACGCGATCGAGGCCCATCACTACGAGGTGGCGCCCCAGACGGTGGAGGCAGTCCTCCTCATCGCCGCCGACGCCGTCTCGGCCAGCCGCCCGGGTGCACGCGGCGAGAGCCTCGAGCACTACATCAAGCGACTCGAAGCGCTCGAGGAGCTCGCAGCGGCGAAGCCCGGCGTCGAGAAGGTCTACGCCCTGCAAGCGGGCCGCGAGATCAGGGTGATCGTGAGCCCGGGCAACGTGGACGACGACGAGGCGGCGCTCCTGGCCCATCAGATCGCCCGCGAGATCGAGGACCGGCTCGAGTACCCCGGCCAGGTCAAGGTGACCGTGATCCGCGAGAGCCGCGCGGTGGAGGTCGCACGAAACCACACCGGGGCATCCGCCCGGCCAGTCGCGGACGAGCAACGGGATCGGCCCGCGGACTCGCCGATTCAGGCCGCCTAGCGGGGCCGGGCTACCCTACGCGCCGTGAGGCGGTACCACGTCACGACTTTCGGCTGCCAGATGAACGCCCACGACTCGGAGCGGATCAAGGGCCTGCTCGAGGAGCTCGGGCTCGGCGAGGCGTCGTCGCAGGAGGACGCCGACGTCCTCGTCCTCAACACGTGCACGATCCGCGAGAAGCCCGACACGCGCTTCGCGGCACACATGGGCAATGCAGCGAAGCTGAAGCGTGAGCGGCCCGGCACGGTGATCGCCGTCGGCGGCTGCTACGCCGAAGCGCAGCGCGAGAGGTTGTTCACGCTCTATCCGGACGTCGATGTCGCCTTCGGCCCCGGCACCATCTCGCATCTCGGCGCCTGGCTCGGAGCCGGCGGGGAAGGGATTGCGCGCGGATCGTTTGGCACCGCCGACGAGCGCGCTTTCGCAGCGGAGCTTCCTGTGCGCCGCGAGCGGCGTTTCCAGGCATGGGTGCAGGTGTCGATGGGCTGCAACTCGGTCTGCTCCTACTGCATCGTCCCGGCGGTCCGCGGCCGCGAGATCTCGCGCCGTCCCGGCGAGATCCTGGCGGAGGTCGCACGGCTCGCCGACGGGGGCGTCCGCGAGGTGACGCTCCTCGGACAGAACGTCAACTCCTACGGGCGTGACGTCGGCTCGAGCTTCGCCGAGCTCCTGCGCGCGGTCGATGCAGTTCCGGGCATCGAGCGGATCCGCTTCACGAGCCCTCATCCGAAGGACTTTCGCCGGGACGTCATCGCTGCGATGGCCGAGTGCATCGCGGTCTGCGAGCACGCGCACCTGCCCCTTCAGTCCGGCTCCAGCCGAGTGCTCAAGGCGATGCGCCGCACGTATTCGCGCGAGCGCTACCTGCGGCTCGTCGACGACCTGCGGGCGGCGATTCCCGACCTCGCGCTCACGACCGACATCATCGTCGGCTTCCCGGGCGAGACCGACGCCGACTTCCGCGAGACGCTCGAGGTCGTCGAGGAGGTCGGCTTCGACGGCGCCTTCACGTTCGTCTACTCCCCGCGTGCGGGGACGGAGGCCGCCGCAATGTCCGAGCAGGTTCCCGACGAAGCGAAGCGCGAGCGAATCGAGCGGCTGGTCGAGGTCGTGCAGCGCGTCGCGGCCGGACGCAACGCGCGGCGCGTCGGTGGGGTCGAGGAGGTTCTCGTCGAGGGGACGAGCCGCACCGAGCCCGACCTGCTCCGGGGCCGGACCCGCCGGAACACGACCGTGAATTTCAGCGGTGAAGGGGCTCCAGGCGATCTCGTCCCGGTCACGATCGAGGTGTCGACCTCGACGACTCTCGCCGGCACTCAGCTGGCCGCAATTGCAGCCTAGAGATCTCGCGTGGGACGGCTGTCTGAATGTCCGCGAGCTCGGTGGCCTGCCGACTCGGGACGGCGGCGAGACGCGACTCGGTGCGGTCGTGCGGGCGGACAGCGTCCGGCAGCTGAGCGACGACGGGTGGCAGTCGCTCGTCGATCACGGCGTCCTCACGGTGGTAGATCTCCGCGGCCACGACGAGCGTGCGGACGACCCGCCGGCGGAGCTGCCGGTGGAAGTCGTGCACATCCCGTTTTTCGAGAGCAGAGACGACGAATTGCAAGAGATGGCCAAGGAGCTCGATGCAGCCGTAAAGGCCGCCCCCGACGTCTCGACGGCGACACGCGACGTCTACCTCATCTTCCTCGAGCGCTTCCGAGCGAACATCGCCGCCGCCGTGCGGGCCGTCGCGCATGCGCCGGCGGGCGGAGTCGTCATCCACTGCGTCGGAGGCAAGGACCGCACCGGGTTGCTGTCGGCGTTCCTCCTCCACCTCGCCGGAGTGGCCGACCACGAGATCGCGGCCGACTACGCGTTGAGCGAGGACCGGCTGCGGCCGCGGCACGAGGCGTGGTTCGCGAGGGCGGAGAGCGAGGAGGACCTCGAGCGGCTGCGCCGCATCGCGCAGACACCTGCAGCCTCGATGAGAGGGGTGTTCGCGGAGCTCGACCACCGCTACGGCAGCGTCGAGGCGTACCTTCGCTCGGCGGGAGTGAGCGACGAGGAGCTCGGGCTCGTCCGCGCGCGGCTTCGTGGCTGAGCAGGTCATCGGGCTATTCGGGCCGACGGCGAGCGGCAAGTCGGACGTCGCAGCCGCGCTGACGGAACTGATGCCGGCGGAGGTCGTCTCGGCCGACGCCATGCAGGTCTACGAAGGACTGCCGATCCTCACGAACCGCTCGCCACACCCGGAGCGGCTGGTCGGGGTCTGGCCCCTCTCGCACCTCGCCTCGGTTGGGGAGTACGCGCCGCTCGCGCACGCGGCGATCGACGAGATCCTCGCCCAGGGCAAGACTCCCCTCGTCGTGGGCGGCACGGGGCTCTACTTCCGCGCGGCCCTGGCCGAGCTCGATCTGCCGCCCGCGCCGAGTGTGGGAGCACGCGAGCGCTGGGAGCGGCTCTACGACGAGGCCGGCCCGGAAGCCGCGCATGCCCGCCTCGGTGAGCTTGACCCGGAGGCGGCGGAGCGCGTTCATCCGAACGACCGCCGCCGTGTCGTCCGCGCGCTCGAGCTGGCCGAGGCCGGCCGGTCGCTCGTACCGCGCCGGGACGAGCTCTTCGGCGGCGCCTGGCGGCACCCGACACTGGTCGTCGGGCTGGAGGTGCCCAAGACCGAGCTCGAGCACCGGATCGCGGAGCGGACGAGGCGCATGTTCGAGGCGGGCGTCGAGGACGAGGTGCGCGCCGCGCTCGTAGCCGAGCCGTCTGCCACTGCGGGGAAGGTCATCGGCCTTCACGAGGTAGCAACGCTGCGGCGCGAGGAGGCGATCGAGGCGCTGACCACGCGGACGCGGCGCTATGCGGCCTATCAGCGCAAGTGGCTGCGGCGCCTCGAGGACGTCGTTATCGTCGCGGCCGACCGGCCGCCGGAGGAGACCGCTGTTGAGATCGTCGAGCTGGCACGCACACGGGAACGTCTACCTCGTCGTTGAGCCCTCGGCGGACGGGCTCGACCTCGCCGGCACGGACGGGGCGGTCGAAGTACTCTGGATCGAGGGCGACGACGTGATGGTCGAGATCGTCAACCCGGACGGCTCGCGGGCGGAGATGTCCGGCAACGGAACGCGCATCGCGGCGGCCTGGCTCATGAGCCGCACCGGGTCGACAACCGCGCGTGTGCACGTTGGACCGAGGACGATCGAGGTGCAGAGGACCGCCGAAGGCCTCTACGAGTCGGCGCTGGGGCCGGTCCAGGTGGGAGAGTCGGAGCACGTCGACGGGATCGAGCTCACTCCCGTCTTGGTTGGCAATCCTCACGCTGTCGTCGTTGGCGACCCAGGTCGGATCGGCGAGCTCGGGCCCCGGCTGGAGGGACACCCGCGGTTCCCGGAGCGAACGAACGTCCAGGTCGTCCGCGTCGACCGGCCCGGCGAGGTCACGGCACGCGTCTGGGAGCGCGGCGTGGGGGAGACCTCGGCCTCCGGGACGAGTGCGGTGGCTGTCGCCGCTGCGACGCAGGGGGACGGCGAAGTCGTCGTGCACTTCCCCGGCGGCGACCTGTTGGTGCGCCTCCAGAACGGCGAGGCCTGGCTCACGGGCCCGGCCGAGCCTCTCGACGAATTGCCGGAATACAGGCGCGAAATCAGCACGGATTCGTAACGGCCTCGCCGGTATCGTCGCCTCCGAGGGCGGAGGGGAAAGCGACCCCACCCGGGTGGGGGTGTGCTCAGCTCCCGATCTCGAACTCGCGCAGGACGTCGTTGAGGCTCGTCTTGAGATCCGTCTGTGCGCTCCGCCAGCCGACCACGAGCGCGCAGGCGACTTGAAACGTCCCCGCCGGGAACTCCTTCGGCCTCGTCCCCGGCACGACGACCGCCCGCGGCGGGACGTAGCCACGGTGCTCCACCGGCTCCGGGCCCGTCACGTCGATCACCGGCACCGATCCCGTCAGCGAGACGTTCGGCGCGAGCACCGCCCGTTCACCGATTACGACCCCCTCCGTGAGGATGCAGCGTGAGCCGACGAACGCCCCGTCCTCGACGATCACGGGCCGCGCCTGCACCGGCTCGAGCACACCGCCCACGCCGACGCCGCCCGCCAGGTGGACATCGGCCCCGATCTGGGCGCACGACCCGACCGTGGCCCATGTGTCGACCATGGTGTTCGGGCCTACCCAGGCGCCGATGTTGACGTAACTCGGCATCAGGATGACGCCGCGGGATAGGAACGACCCGTAGCGCGCAGTCGCCGGCGGGACGACGCGCACGCCGTGCTCGGCGTGGTCGTGCTTGAGCGGGATCTTGTCGAGGTACTCGAACGGGCCGACCTCGATCGGCTCGACCTTTCGCAGCCGGAAGTACTCGAGAATCGCCTTCTTCGCGTCCTCGTTCACGCGCCACTCGCCGTCGACCTTCTCCGCTACCCGCACCTCGCCGCGGTCGAGCGCCGCGATCGTGCCTTCGACGTTCATCAGGATTCCTCCCGCAGGATCTCGGCCGCCCGTTCGCACTCCTCGAGCGTCGGGACGAGCGCGAAGCGGACGTACCCCTCGCCGCTCGGACCGAACATCTCGCCCGGGGAGACGATGACCCCGCGCTCGAGCAGCGCCTGCGGATCCGGCCCCACGACCCAGAGATACATCGTCGCCTCGCTCGCCACGATCTCCCAGCCTCGGCTCTCGATCGCCGGAACCAGGACCTCGCGCTTCGCGCGGTAGCGCGCCCGTGTCTCCTCGACGTGACGCTCGTCGTCCCACGCGACGATCGAGGCCCGCTGCACGAACTCCTGCGGCGCCGTCCCGACGGTCGGGCGGTACGCCTTCAAGGCCGCGACGAGCTCGGGCGGGCCTGCGACGAAGCCGGAGCGGTAGCCGGTCATCGACGAGCGCTTGCTCAGCGTCTGGAAGACGACCATGCGCGAGCGGTCGGCGGCCTGCAGCGCCGACGGCGGCGGCTCGTCGAACCACAACTCGGTGTACGCCTCGTCCGAGCCGACGAAGAAGTCGTGCCGCTTGGCAACCTCTGCGAGCTCATCGTAGAAGGAGCGCGGGGCGACCGCGCCCGTCGGGTTGTGCGGATAGTTGACCCACACGAGCGCGACGTCGTCGTCGAGCTCGTCGAGATCCGGCAGGAAGCCGTTCTCGCGCCGCAACGGGAGCGTCTGCACCTCCGCACCGGCGAAGAGCGCGCCGCGCTCGTACACCGGGTAGGCGGGCTCGCCGAACGAGACCACCCGGCCGGCGGTTCCCAGAACCTGCGCCAGGGAGAAGATCGCCTCCTTCGAGCCGTACGTCGGCACGATCTCGGTCTCCGGATCGACGGACGCGCCGAACCGCCGCTCGAGCCATCCCGCGGCAGCCTCGCGCAGCTCCGGCAGCCCCTGGGCCAGCGGATACGGCGCCCGCTCCGGCAGCGCCTCGACGAGCGCGCGCCGGATCATCGGGTCGGTCGGCTCGTTCGGATCGCCCTTGCCGAAGTCGATCACCTCGACGCCGGCTGCGAGCAGCCTCCGCCGCTCCTCCTCGAGCCGCGTGAACGGATAGACGGCCATCTCGGCCAGTACGCGATTGATCACGAGATGAACCTAGCCAGCGTCTCGTACACAGCGTGCAGGTTCTCGATCGGGATCTGTTCGTCCTGCCGGTGCGCGTAGACCGTCGCGCCTGGGCCGTAGTTGATCGCTTCGATCCCCTGCTCGGCAAACTGGGCCACGGGCGTCCACGCCTGCTTCGGCGCGATCTCGGGCACGAGCTCCCGCAACCGCAACACCTGCGGATTTGCGAGCGCAGGCAGCGCCGACGGCGAGTTGTGGAGGACGCGCAGCTCGCCCCACGGCACGAGCTCACGCAGGCGCGCCTCTGCCTCTTCGCGCGAGCGCCCCGGCGCGTAGCGGAAGTTGAGCTCGGCCCAGGCCTCGGCCGGCACGACGTTCGCCGCAATCCCGCCCTCGACCCGGACCGCACTGAGGACCTCCCGATAGACCAGCCCGTCGCGCTCGACCTCGAGCGGCTCCAGCCGGGCCAGCGGCGCCAGCCCCTCCGCGAGCGCGTGAATCGCGTTGCTGCCTGTCCACGGCCGCGCCGAGTGCGCGCTCTCGCCGTGGAACTCCACTCGCGCCTGGAGGTTGCCGAGACAACCCGCGTGGAGAATCGCGTCTGTCGGCTCGAGCACGACCGCGAGCTCGGCGCCGCCCAGGATCCCGCTCGCGAACACCTCTGGCAGCGGGCTCTCCTCCAGCGCGACCTCCTCCCGCGTGAAGAAGACGTAGCGCGCCGGGGCCTCGGCGCGGGCGAGCTCGAGCATGACGGCGACGCCGCCCTTCATGTCGCTTGCGCCGAGGCCCCGGACGACGCCGTCCTCGATGCTGCCCGGGAGGTTGCCCTGCGCCGGCACCGTGTCGACGTGGCCGGCGAGGACGAGCGGGGCGGCCGGGTCTCCCCAGACGATCGCGTCCCCGTCGTCGTAGATCGGCTCCCCTGGCAGAAGGCGCCGCACGAGCTCCATCGCAAGCGCTTCACAGTGGCTCTCCGACGGGATGTCGACGAGCTCGAGCGTGCGGGCCGCGAGATCGGAAGCTGGCATGGCAGGAGTCATAATGACCGCCGGATGGCGGTGAGACAGCCCGATCGCTCCTCGGCGGCCGAGCCCGAGCGCGGGCTCATCCTCGCCGTGCTCCCACAGGGCGCCGACGGCGCGGACGAGCTCGCCGAGCTCGAGGAGCTCGCGCGCACCGCACAGGTCGAGCCGGTCGGCCGAGTCGTCCAGCACCGGCGGCTGCCGGATCCGCGGACCTACGTCGGCAAAGGAAAGATCGAGGAGCTCAAGCAGGCGTACGGCGACGCCGGCGCAGAAGTGCTCATCGTCGACGACGAGCTGAGCCCCCCGCAGCAGCGCGCGCTCGAGAACACCCTTCAGGCCCGGGTCGTCGACCGGACGCAACTGATCCTCGACATCTTCGCGCAGCACGCCGTGAGCGCCGAGGGCAAGCTCCAGGTCGAGCTCGCGCAGCTCGAATACAACCTCCCGCGGATGCGCGGGATGTGGCAGCACCTCGAGCGGCTCGGCGGCGGAACGGGAGGCCTTGGGGCCGGCGTCGGCACCCGCGGCCCGGGCGAGTCGCAGCTCGAGACCGACCGGCGCCTCGCGCGACGCCGGGTCACGCTGCTTCGCGAGCGACTGCGCAAGCTGAGCCGCCAGCGCGACGTGAGGCGGAAAGAGCGGAAGCGCACCGAGACGCCGACGGTCGCGCTCGCCGGATACACGAACGCCGGCAAGTCGACGCTGCTGAACGCTCTCACCGACGCCGGCGTCTCGGTCCGCGATCGCCTCTTCGAGACGCTCGACCCGACGACGCGCGGCTTCGAGCACGAGGGCAGGCGCTACCTCGTCACCGACACGGTCGGCTTCGTCCGGCGGCTGCCCCACCAGCTCGTGGAGGGCTTCGCGGCGACGCTCGAGGAGACGCTCGTCGCCGACCTCGTCCTCCACGTCGTCGACGCGTCGGCCTCGGAGCAAGAAATGGTCGAGCAGATCGCCGCCGTCGACGCGGTGCTGCACGAGATCGGCGCCGACGAGCTGCCGGTCCTGCTCGTCATGAACAAGATCGACGTGGTCGACGCGCTCGGCCGGCGCCGGCTCGGGAACCGCTACCCGGAGGCGATCCAGCTCTCGGCACTCGGGGGCGAGGGGCTGGAGGAGCTGCGGCTGAGGATCGCCGAGCGCTTCGGCGAGCGGTTCACGCGGGTGCGGCTGCTTCTGCCGTACGAGGAGGGGGGACGTCTGAACGAACTCTACGCCCTCGGCGCGCCGATCGAGGAGCGGGAGGACACGCCGGGAGGCGTCGTCGTCGTCGCGCGCCTGCCGCGGCGCGAGCTGCCGCGCTTCGCGCCCTACCTGCTCAGCGAGACCGCCGCGCCGAAGCGGCGCACGGTCTAGTGGCCGAGCTCGCCTTCCAGCGCCTGCGGGAAGACGCCGTTCTCCCCGAGCGCGCGTACGACGGCGACGCGGGACTGGACCTCACGGCCTGCGAGCGCGTCGAGCTCCAGCCCGGGACGCGCGCGGTGGTGGGGACGGGCGTCGCCGTGGCGATCCCCGAGGGCCATGCAGGCTTCGTCCAGCCGCGGTCGGGGCTGGCCGCCCGCCACGGCATCGCCGTCGTGAACTCGCCAGGCCTCGTCGACAGTGGGTACCGCGGGGAGCTCAAGGTCGTGCTTCTCAACACCGACCGGGACGAGTCGTTCGTCGTCGAGCCCGGAATGCGGATCGCTCAGCTGGTGGTCGTCCCGGTGGCAACGCCTAAGCCCGTGGAGGTGGCGGAGCTGCCCGGAAGCGAGCGCGGCGAGAAAGGGTTCGGCAGCTCGGCGCACTGATGCCGCTCGAGCCACGCATCCGCGTCTCGGCCGTCCTCCGCTGGGAGGGACGCGTCCTTCTCTGCCGGCACGAGAAGGCAGGACGCGGGGAGTACTGGCTTCTGCCCGGCGGGGGGGTGAACAGCGCCGAGAGCCTCGTCGACGCCCTGCGCCGCGAGCTGGAGGAGGAGGTGGGGATCGGGGACGATCTGACCTTCGAGGGGCCGGTCGCCGTCGTCGATTCGATCGCGCCGAGGCGCGCCTTCGTCGGGAAGCACGTCGTCCACATCATCTTCGCCGCCGACCTCTCCGGCCGCTCCCTCGAGCGCGTCACCTCGAAGGACGCCGCCGTGCGCGGCCATCGCCTCTTCGACCCCGGCGAGCTCGACGACGTCGTGCTCCACCCGCCCCTCCAGCGTTTCCTGGGGCGCTGGCAGCCCGGCGACCCGGCGGTGTACCTCGGCGCCCTCTGGGCCCCGTAGCGCCTCATGGCGTTACCTCCGCTCAGACGCGTCTCGATCCAGGGCTATCGCGCTGCTCGCGAGCTCGAGCTCTCGCCCGGCTCCGTCTGCGCGTTCGTCGGAGAGGCATCGAGCGGGAAGTCCACGGTGCTGACGGCGATCTGGACTCTGCTCGAGGCCGCCGCCCCGCCGCCGACCATCGACGACGTCGCCCATGACGGAGCGAGTGGACGGATTCGCCTCGAAGCCGACGTGGCGAAGGGGACGATCTTTCTCGACGCCCGGCCGCCCGACACGCTCAACCTCAACCGGGCCGGCGCGCCTCCAGTGCTCTTCCTGCCCGCGAACCTCCGCTCACGGACGATGGTCGCGCCGGCCACCGGGCGCGGAGCGGCCGAGGTCGCCGAGCTGCTGCTGCCGCCTTCGGCCGACCACCACTGGGCCGCGGCCGACGGCGGGCTCGCGCTCGTCGCTGGCATGGAACGGCTCGTCGCCTCGAATTTCCGCCACTTCGTGCTCCTGATCGAGGAGCCGGAGCTCTACCTCAGCCCGCATGCGCAGCGGCACCTGTACGGCCTCCTGCGCGACCTCGCCCAGACCGGGAACCAGATCCTCTACTCGACGCACGCGCCCGTGTTTCTGAGCGTCGACAAGCTCGAGGAGCTCGCGCTCGTCCGCCACACGCCGTCGGGCGGGACATCGCTCTACCAGCCCCAGCCGCTTGCGGAGGCTCAGACGTTCCGCGCGCTCTCCGAGTTCGACAGCGACCGTGCGGAGCTCTTCCTGGCTCGCTGCGCCGTCCTCGTCGAGGGGCGGACGGAGAAGCTCACCTTCCCGCTCGTCTTCGACGCGCTCGGCATCGATGCCGACAAGGAGGGAATCCTCGTGCTCGAGTGCGGCGGCAAGGGCAACATGCCGCTCTTCGCGCGAATCGCCAACGCATGCAGCGTCCCGTACGTCGTCGTCCACGACCGCGACGCGCCCCGGGGCGTCCGGCCTGTCGAGTCGGAGCGGATCGTCAACCGCCAGATTCGCGAGATCGCCGGTAGCCGCAGGACGGTGGTGCTGACGCCGGACTTCGAGACGGTCTCCGGGCTGCGGGCGAGCACCCGCGGCCGCAAGCCGCAGAAGGCGTGGCAGCGGTACCGCGGCAACGGCGACGTGCCCGAGGCGCTCCGCGTCGCCGTCGAGAAGGTACTGAAGATCGCGCAGGTCGACTAGCCGAAGCGGCCGCCCCGCGAGCGGGCGCGCCCTGCGGACACCTCGTGCGCCTGCCCCTCGAGCTCGTCGGGCAGCGGCTCCAGCTCGAGCGCCGCTTCGCCAGTGCGGTGCGCGAGCGCGTGCGCCAGCAACCAGTCGGCGAGCCAGGCGTTGCGCGGCAGCAGCGGCCCATGGAGATAGGTGCCGATCACCCGCCCGGCCCGGCAGCCCTCGAAGCCGCTCTCACCGTCGTTGCCGAAGCCCGAGAGGACGCGCCCGAGCGGCTCGGCGCCGGGATCGAGCCGCGTCCGGCCGGCATGGTTCTCGAATCCGGCGAGCGTTCGCCTCTCGCCGGGCTCTAGCTCACACTCGATCAGTACGTCGCCGATCAGGCGCCGGTCGCCCGCGAAGGTCTCGAGGGGGAGCAGGCCGATGCCCGGCATGTCCTCCCCGTGGAAGCCGCGATAGCCACGGCCGAGGAGCTGGTAGCCGCCGCAGACCGCGAGCACGGCCGCTCCGTCCGCAACGACTTCGTGCAGCGCCGCCGCCTTGCCCAGGAGATCCTCGGCGACGAGCAACTGCTCCCGGTCCTGTCCGCCGCCGACGTAGTAGAGATCGTGCTCGCCGGGCACGACCGTGTCGCCCATCCCCAGCGCCGTCACCTCCAGCGTGTGGCCGCGCCATGCCGCCCGCCGCTCGAGCACGGCGATGTTGCCCCGGTCGGCGTAGATGTTGAGGTAGTCCGGGTACAGATGGCCGACCCGAATCGCGGTCATGCCGAGCGCTCCCAGTACGGACGGGTGAGGCCGCGCGTGGCGAGCAGCTGTTGCAGGCCGAGCATGGCCGTGTAGGTGGGGAGGAGGACGAGCTCGCCGCCGGGCGGCGTCAGCGCGAGCCCACGGTCGAGCGCGCCCTCGAGGTCCGGCACGAGCTCGATCGCGTCCTCGTCGAGGCCGCCGTAGCGGAAGCGGAGCGCGAGCTCGGCGGCGCGGCCGCCGCTCGCGATCAGGCGGTCGAGGCCAGGCAGCAGCGGCTCGAAGTCGACGTCCCAGATCCACGAGACGTCGCGGCCGTCGGCGATCTCGTCGTTGAGCGCGACGACGAGCAGACTCGGCGCGGCGCCATCCACGAGCGTGCGGATCGCCTCGTTCGCGCCCGCCGGGTTCTTGATCAGGAGCAGGAGGATCCCCTTGTCTCCGACCGGAACCCGCTCGAAGCGGCCGAACGCGGCGGAGAAGCGCTCGAGCCCGGCGGCGATCTCGTCGAGCCCCGAGCCGAGCGCACGCGCAAGCGCAGCCGCAGCGATGGCGTTGTAGACGTTGTAGAGGCCCGGCAGGCGGAGCGTGATCTCCCGCGACCCCTCGGGCGCAACCAGGAGGAACGAGGTGCTCTCGAGCCCGCGCAGAGAGATGTCCCGCGCCAGGACCTCGAGCGGAGGGCGCTCGTGGTGGCCGCGCGGGCAGCGGTAGTCGCCGAGGTGGCCGACGTAGGCGGCGGCATAGACGTACGGCGTCCCGCACCGGACGCAGTACTTCGAGTCCGCCGCGTGCTGAAGCGCCGGCCGGGCGACCCGCGGATCGTCAAGGCCGAAAGCGACGCTGCCTGCATGCGCCTCGCTCACGGCGGCGATCTGCGGGTCATCGGCGTTGTAGACGAGCTGCGCCTGCTCCGGCAGCCTGTCGACGGCGGCGCGCCAGCGCTCGGCGACGAGCTCGAGCTCGCCGTAGCGGTCGAGCTGGTCGCGGAAGAGGTTGCCGAGGCATACCGCCCGCGGCCGCAGCCTCCGCATGAGCTCCGGCAGCGCGCCCTCATCCACCTCGAACAGGCCGAGCTCGGCGTCACGGTCTGCGAGCAGGGCCGAGGCCACGCCGGAGACGAGGTTCGCCCCTGCCGCGTTGTGGGCCAGCCTCTGGCGCGGCCGCAGGATCTCCGCCGTCATCGCGGCCGTCGTCGTCTTCCCGTTCGTCGCCGAGACGAGCGCCGTGCCCTGAGGCAGGCCGGCCGCGAGGCGGTCGATCGCATCGGGGTCGAGCTGGGCAAGGAGCTTGCCCGGGATCGTGGTGCCACCCCCGGCTCCGACCCGCCGGGAGAGCGCTGCCACGCCGCGCGCAGCGGCGATCTCGAGCCCGAGAGGAGGACGAGGGGGACGCATCCGGCGAGGGTACGTCACGGCCGTGGAGCGCCGCCTTGGCCACGGCTGCAAGGGACTACTTGCGGATTTCTCAACTTGCTCTACACTTCTTGACATGGCCGAGAAGCCCCGCTACCGGGCGCTCGCCTCGATCGATCCGCAGGAGCTTGCGCAGTTCCAGGCCGGGATCCGCAAGCGCTACACGGACGAGCAGATCGTGGCGGAGATCGTCGCGTGCGCGGAACGGCTAGGGCGGTCGCCGACGATGCGGGAATTCGCGGCCGACCACGAGACCGCGGTGCACCCCCAGACGGTGATCGAGCACTTCGGCTCGTGGAACGCGGCGAAGCGGGCGGCAGGGCTCGTGCCGCGGCGCTTCGCGACCCGTGAGGAGCTGCTCGGCCTCCTCCGCACGCTCGGCGACGAGCTCGGCCGGCCGCCGACCGCACGGGACATCGACGAGCACAAGGGCCGCCTGCCGTCGAAGTCGCTCTACTGGCACACGTTCGGCTCGCTTACGAATGCGCTCCGCGAGGCGGGATTCGACGTGCCGGTGGGGGAGGAGAGGCTCGAGCGGGCGGTCGAGCAGGGCGTCACGCTGGCCGAGCGGCTCGGCCGGCTGCCGAAGTTCGCGGACTGGGGAGAGGCGCGGCGGAAGGACGACGCGCTCCTCACCGAGTGGCAGGTCTATCGCATGTTCGAGGCGCGTCGCGGCGCCTGGTCGACGTTCCAGTTCCTCGTCCGCCGGCGGCTC
>Ga0070713_100001531_pt1 | contig 14755 bp, 11 predicted proteins | sample LARL82metaG_FD_65465 | JGI IMG/M metagenome (GOLD analysis project Ga0070713, IMG submission 65465) | Corn, switchgrass and miscanthus rhizosphere microbial communities from Kellogg Biological Station, Michigan, USA - LAR L8-2 metaG | ecosystem: Host-associated > Plants > Roots > Rhizosphere ...
AGGCCAATGTAAGTCATCACCAACAGCAAGGCCACGTCCAGGAACGAGCGCGAGCCTTCCGGAATGGACGTGCGCGCCAGCACCAGGCCCATCAGGTAAGCGCCGAGGATGCCCAGGATCGAGCCCACCGCCGCGCCAATCAGGCGGCGCATGCTGGCACGCTGCAGCCGGATCTCAAACAAAAACACGGAAATCGAAAATGCCAGGCCGATGCCGGCGTCCACCCACTTGGACAGCTCAAACGGGTGAAAGTGGTAGCCCGCAGCGACGCAGGCAACGGAGAAAATCATGCGCACCAGCAGATGATCCCACCAGCTTCCAAATTCGGGTGGAGCATAAGCAGGCGTTGCGGGACGCAGTGGAAAGGGAGTCGTTGCGGCGGGCGGGACCGGACTTCCGGCCTTGGTATAAGGACGAGTCATGAGGGGCCTCTCTTCTTATGAAACAAAATCAATATAAATCAAACGCTGCGCACGGGCTGTGCCGCGGCCCGGCCGAAATAATACGCGGACCGGTGCCAGTCCGCTGTGCTGCATCGCAATCTTTATAAGTCGGGCTGACCTGGGACGTAGGAAATGAATATCAGCCCTCTTGCTTCCATGACATAGCCCATTTCGACCGTTAGAGTCAAGCTATTAAGGGCATGAAAAGCAAATTGTCACGGTTAGTGCGGAAGGTGTGCGGCGCGCGGTCCTCCCATGCAAACGTTGGCCGGAACAACCCCGGGGGGGTCAAAGCCACACACGTAAAACCGATGTGAGGGGCACCCAACTGCCCAAACATTTTATGGGTGTGATACTCGAAGCTGCCGCCTGCGAGAAAAGCTGCTGGAAACAGTGATGGGGCAACGCCTGTTTGCAATTCACGACAGATAGAATCTGGGGACGCGCTTGCCCAGGGCGCAGAGCAGTTCGGCGCTGGCGGTGTTGGCGACTTTCGCTACGTCGGGGACGGATTGGGTGGTCTCGCCATCGGTGCCGTAGATGGTGGCTATGTCGCCGACCCGGACTGAGGAGATGCCGGTTACGTCGGCGGCGGTGAGGTCCATGGAAACTGTGCCGACGATGGGCGCGAGCTGGCCGCGAACAATTACGCGGCCTTTGTTGGAGAGCACTCGAACCAGGCCGTCGGCATAGCCCGCCGAAAGGACGGCGACGCGCGAGGGTTCCTGGGCTGTCCAGCGGGCGTTGTAGCCTACTCGAGCGCCTACCGGTAAATCGCGAATAGAAATAATCCGCGCGCGAAATGAGAGCACGGGCCGCACGGGAAGCTTCGCTTCCATTTCCGGATTGAGTTCCGAGGGCTCGAAAAACTGGTGATAGCCGTAAAGAATTGCTCCGGGCCTCACCATCTGGTACCAGGTGGAAGGGCGGCTGACAATCGCCGCGCTGTTAGCCATGTGCACGATGCCGGGATCGAGTCCGCGCGAGCGCATGCAGGCGAGCGCGGCCTCAAAAGTTTTTTCCTGCTCGATGGATTGTTCGGTGGTGAAAACTTCCGACGATGCCAGGTGCGTGAACGTGCCTTCCAGGCGCAGGTGCGGGCAATCCTCAAGCGCTCGCGCGAAGGCCGGAATTTCCGAAGGGGCGATGCCCAGGCGATTCATGCCCGAATCAATCTTGAGATGAAACCCAATGGGGCGGCGGCGCGCCTTGCGTGAACGCGCAGCGGCCTGCTCCAGCAGCTTGAGCTGTTCGGCGCGCATGATGGCCGGGGTAAGATTGTGTTCCAGGATGCGCTGTTCTTCGCCCGCCCAGAAACCCGTAAGAATAAGGACCGGCTCGCGAATGCCGCTCTCGCGCAACTCGGCGCCTTCCGCGGAGCAGGTCACGCCGAACCAGTCGGCGCGGGCGCGCGAAAGGGCGCGGGCTACGGGCACGATCCCGTGGCCATAGGCGTTGCTCTTGATCACCGCCAGAATTTTGCGGCGCTCGGCGGCGCGCTTGCCGGCCGGATTCACGTGGCGGCGGATGGCCCGCAGATTATTGATCAGCGCGCCCAGACTTACTTCCGCCCAAACCGGGCGTCCATCAAATTTCACGGTGTTGGTCATGGAATCGTCACTTTCAGAGTAACCGATCTGGGCACTGAAAAAAAATCGCTTCGCGGTTCCGGGAGCACACCTTAGTTACTAGACTTCCGGTCAGGTGGAATTGAGCCTGGCCGCTGAACCACGCTCTGACAACAATCTCTTTGCAACAAGCTAGGAGAGAGCATGGGAATATCCAATTTGCGGGCGCGGTTCAGACGATGGGCGGTGGCTCATAACCCACTGTAAACAAGGTATTTGGAGGCTTGCCGCGGCGTTGCACCTGAAGTCCGCGACCCTGCAGCGTTTCGGGAATCCGCGGGCTAAATGACACACGCGTGGACGCCAAGGTACACCTGTGGCTGTCAGGAACCGGCGAAAACGTCGTCAGGGCGCCAGCGCTAAAAATGGATTACGACTTTTCTTCGAGCAAGGTCTTGCCGCGCGCCGTCAGAGCCACCATAGACTGGCCGATGGAGTCTGCGCTCTCGACCCGGATAAGGCCTTCCGTCAACGCATCATCCCAGACAGGATGCCGAGGACATGTGCTCCGCCAGGCCTCCATGGCCTCCTCGTAAGTGCGCGGACGGCTGGCGATCCAGGCGAGAAATTCCAACATCAAGAGACTCACGGACTGAGGCATCGCTGTCCTCCCTTCTGAAATGATGAGTTTAAATGATGTGGCTTTCATTTTACGCCGCGACGTCTTCGTGGAAACGCCAAAAATTGAAGAAACTTAGAGTTGCCTCCATCCGCCGCGAGCACAGGAATTGGAAATTCCCCGATGCCCAACGAACGAGAGGGTGTGGTAGAAATAGGGCGTTCGCACAATGCTAAGTGAGGCTGTTTCACAAGGGAGCGCTATGAGTTACGTCGAAAAAAATCTCATGCCTGGGGAGACGGTCGTCTACAGGACCCGGCTGCACTGGATCGTAATTTTCTGGCCGATTGTGCTCAGCATAATTTTTGGTGTCGCCGGACTCGTGCTGCTGGCGCGCACGCTGGCCGGCCCGCGCGACGATAGTGGCGACAGGACCGCGATGCTGGCGGGAGGAGCGATTCTGCTGGTTGTTGCGATTATCTCGCTGGTTGTCGCGCTCCTCAAAAGAAACGCCACGGAAATGGCGGTGACCGACAGACGGGTGATCGTGAAAATTGGCGTCGCGGCCCGACGGACCTTTGAGATTCTGCTTTCCAAAGTGGAGAGCATTGGCGTCGAGGAAACCTTCGTGGGCAGAATGCTGGGCTACGGAACCGTGGTGGTCCGCGGCACCGGGGGCACGCCTGAGCCGTTCGACACGGTGGCGCATCCCTTGGAATTCAGAAAGCAGGTGCAACAGCAAATTGAGAATTCGCAGGAAAGAGCGCGCTCGTAAACATGGTCAGGCAAAAGCCGCCACGCACGGGAGTTTCACCGAGTGACTTGAGAATAAGCAGCCTGCAATTTCCGCGAGAGCGAATCCTTGATCGAATCCTCCACAAAGGCTGCCCGCAGCGCTTCCCGATTGCATGCTAGAAATTCCTGATTTCCCCAGTGGAAGTGATCGCCGAGCCTCTGGTATTCGCGCGACAGCGAAATATTGGTGATGGTTCGCGCGTCGGTGTTGACGCCCAGGGGCACGCCTGCTCGATAAAGCGAATCGATGGGATGCTCCGCGTAACTTCGCACGGCGCAGGTCTGCACGTTGCTGGAGGGACAGATTTCCAGGTGAATTTTTTCGCTGCGCAGATGAGAGACGAGCGAAGGATCTTCCGCGCTGCGCACGCCGTGGCCGATGCGCGAAGGTTGAAGTTTCTCGAGTGTTTCCCAGACGCTGTCGGCGCCGCAAGCCTCTCCGGCGTGCGCGGTGCGCCGAAGTCCATGCTCGAGGGAATATCTAAAGGAGGGGATGTGCGCGTCAATGGCGAATCCTTTTTCGTCTCCCGCGAGATCCAGCGCAACCACGCGGCTGCCCCGAAAAGTTTCAACGAGCCCCGCCGTCTCGAGTCCCTGCGCGGCGCTGAAATGCCGCAGCGTGCACAGAATCAGGCGCGCTTCGATGCCGGTGGAACGAATGCATGCTTCCGTGGCGCGGTCTACCGTCTCGACGACGGAGGCGGATCGCATCCCGCGCTCGAGATGCAGCAAAGGCGCGAAACGAATTTCCGCGTAGATTACGCCGTCACGAGCGAGCTGCTCGAACAGGTCTTCTACGACCAGCTGCAAAGCTGTTTCGTCCTGCATAAGTTGAAATCCGCGCGGGGCGCGAGTCAGAAAATCGGCCAGGCTGGTGCATTGCGGCGGGGCGATAAATTCACGCTCGTAGCGCTCGCGGGTTACGGAAGGATCGAGCTGGGCAACGACTGCGTAACTCAGCGAGCAGTCCAGGTGCAGATGCAGCTCTATTTTGGGCAGATGCTCCATGGAAAGAATCTTATTCGTTTCTGTTTTACTTGGATAGGTCCGGCGGGACTCAAGTCTCGGCCAAACGTGAGCGAAGTACCGTCAGGAAGGATTGGACTCGGTCGGCGGGGCAGGCCAATCGGCAGGAACAAAATCAACGCCCCAGAAATGAGGGGCGGGAGTCAGAAACTCGAGGCCCACGCGCTGGCCTTTATCGGTGGCGTCTCCGAGAAACACGATGCGGCATTCCTGCTCTTCCTGCGTAAAGGGGTTGGTGATAACCAGAACCGCGTCCATATTCAGGGGCTGGTTCAGATACATCAGTCCGCCGTGAGCATTGATCACGATGGTTTCGCAGGCCTCGCGAAAACGGCGATTGTCGGAATTTTTTCCAGCAACAACCACGCGCACGCGCATGAACACCCGCGTGCTGCGTCGAATTCGGCTGACGTCGGTCTCCAACATGATAGTTCCATGCTGCGATACATTGATTTGCCAGTCAACGAATCTGTCACGCCGGTGTTCCCGCACTGCAACGGGGGAGCGGGCATTGGCCTTTCTCGGCCACAACTGTTTCCATGTGCTACCAGATAGGTTACGCGTTATGATTTCGATGGTCATCCGATCGCCGGCGTAACTATAAGGGGGGCGGGTCATGAACCTTACGCAATACATTGAAGGTAAGCACGACGAGCATTTGAACGACTTGTTCGAGTTTTTGCGCATTCCCAGCGTCAGCGCGCAATCCGATCACAAGCCGGACATCGAGCGCGCCGCCAAATGGGTGGCCAACCGTCTGGACGCCGCCGGCCTGGAGAATGTGGAAGTCGTGCCGACGAAAATGCATCCGCTGGTTTATGCCGAATCGCTGCATGCGCCCGGCAAGCCCACGGTGCTGTTTTACGGGCATTATGACGTTCAGCCGGCCGAGCCGCTGGATCTGTGGACTTCGCCGGCCTTCGAGCCCACCATTCGCGGCGGAAATCTTTTCGGACGCGGCACGGCTGACGACAAGGGACAGGTACATATTCATATCCGCGCGCTCGACGCCATTCACAAAACGGCGGGAAAGCTGCCCATCAACCTGAAGGTGATGATCGAAGGGGAAGAAGAAGTCGGCAGCGTAAGCCTGTGGGACTTCGTCAATGCCAACAAGCCGCGTCTCAAGGCCGATGCCCTGGTTGTGTCGGACACGGGAATGCTGGCGAAGGGCGTGCCCTCGATTACCTACGGATTACGCGGGCTTAATTACTACCAGATTGAAATTACCGGCCCGGCGCAGGACCTGCACTCGGGAATATTCGGCGGCGCAGTGCCCAATCCGATTACGATTTTGTGCGAGCTGTTCGCGCAAATGCATGACAAGAATTTTCGCGTGACGCTGCCGGGCTTTTACGACGATGTTGCGAAATTATCCAAGGCGGAAAGCAAAGCGCTGAACAGCCTGCCCTGGAAGGTAAAAGATTTCGCCAAAAACGTGGGCGCGCCAGGGCTGATGGGCGAAAAGGGCTGCACAGTTGTCGAACAGCTCTGGACACGGCCGACGCTGGAGCTCAATGGAATCTGGGGCGGCTACACGGGAGAAGGATCGAAGACGGTGATTCCATCCAAGGCCTACGCAAAATTCTCGACGCGGCTGGTGCCCCATCAGGATCCGGAAAAAATCACGCGGCAGCTGGAGCGACACATCAGCAAACTATTGCCAAAAACGGTGAAGTTCAAGCTCGACGTGCACAGCACGGGCAAAGCCTGGGTGGCGCCCTACACGCATCCGTTTTTTGAGGTAGCGCACGAGGCGCTTGAAAAAGGCTTCGGCAAGCGCGCGGTATTTATCCGCGAGGGCGGGTCGATCCCGTTCGTCACGCAGATGTACGACACCTTCAAGGTGCCCTGCATCCTGCTGGGTTTCGGATTGCCGGATGAGAACGCGCATGCCCCGGACGAACACATCGCGCTGGAAAATTATTTTGGCGGAATCAAGGCCGTCGCGCAGTTCTACGAAGGTTTGGGAAAGTTGTAGTGGAATTCTGATCCGCAAGTTTCGGCGCAGCCTGAAGTCCGGCTCTTAGCGGCCTGGTTTTGTTTCCGCGTCGTGCTGCGCGGATTCAGCACGAGCCGCGCACTGGGCCATCAGCGGCCCGAAAGCGGCGCATTTCTGATAAGCGGCGACCGCCTCTTTGAAATAGCTCGCTTGGACGTCGGCGTTTCCCAGCAAGTAATAGTCAACCGGGTCGGGGTTCGAAGCGAGCTGCACGGCCTGCGCAAGTTCGGCCCTGGCGTCTTCGTACTTTTTTTGGCCGATGTCGATGAGCCCTAATCCGCTGTGGGCCAGCGCCAGTTTGTCGTTCTTGGCCTTTTCGAATGCAGCATCGTCCACCGCGGGAGGTTTCGTCGTAGTAGGAATGATCTCGATGGCGCGCCGCGCATACACTTCGGCCGCTTGGAGTTGTTGAGCGCCGTCCGGGCTAGTCGCCTTCACGCGCCGCGGGATGGCCATGGCCAGCAGCGACATCACATCCACATTCGAGGGATCGAGTTGGATCGCTCTGTTCCCGGCGCTGAACATTTTGTCCGAATTCCCGGTCGCAAAATAGGAGCTCGTCAACACTGCGTAAACCCCGGGGAGATAATTGCTCGTCGGGAATTTGGCCGCAAAATCCTCGCCAAGCCGGATTCTGGTGGCCGCATCGCCGTTCTGCGCGGCCAGGAATTCCTTGTAGGCGGATTCTTCCGCCTTGTTGACCTTTACCCTCTTGTCGGAGGTTGGGCCTAAATCCACAGGTTTGACGGCTTTTTGTTGCATGTCACGATCCAGTCCCGATTCGCTCCCCAGATTCGCATTCTGTGCGAGGGAAATTCCGGGGGCCAGGGAAATGACAAGCGCCAGACCCAGGTGTAATGCGGGCGATTCAAATATCTTCACAGTCATGATAGTGACCTCGCGCGGTTTTATGATCCCCGACAGTTACGAGTGGAGTTTCTACAGTGATGTATTACCTGGCTGACAATCTATACGCCACCGCCTCCGTTTGCAATGCCTTGGCGGACTGCGCCCGTAGGTTCCTAATTCCGGTGGCGACTCAGGTGAGCGGCAGGCCCTTGACAGGAAATTGCTGGGCAGGCGCCTGGTGCCTCACGAGCCGGGATTCCTTGCGCCGCCGGATGCGCAGCTGCAGGCGGTCCATATACAAATAAATTACCGGAGTCGTATAAAGCGTGAGCATCTGGCTTACCATCAAGCCGCCCACGATGCTGATGCCCAGCGGGCGCCGCATTTCCGAGCCCGTGCCGCTCGAAAGCGCCAGCGGCAATCCACCAAAAAGCGCGGCCATGGTGGTCATCATAATGGGACGGAATCGCAACAGGCAGGCCTGATAAATTGATTCCTCAGAAGTCTTGCCCGAGCGTTCTTCCTGGATCGCGAAATCAATCATCATGATGGCGTTTTTCTTAACGATGCCGATGAGCAGTATGATTCCGATCAGCGCAATCACGGTGAGTTCCGTGTGGAAGGCCAGCAAGGCCAGAAGAGCGCCTACCCCCGCCGATGGCAAAGTGGAAAGGATGGTCACCGGATGAATGTAGCTTTCATAGAGCATGCCCAGGACGATGTACACAGTAACCAGCGCGGCCAGGATGAGCCACGGCTGTGATGACAGCGAAGACTGGAATGCCTGCGCATTTCCCTGGAAGGTTGGATGAATGTCGGCCGGAAGTCCCATGTGCAGCACAGCCGCCTGGATTTTCGTTACGGCGTCGCCCAAGGCGACGCCTTCGGCCAAGTTGAAGGAAATGGTAACAGCGGGAAATTGGCCTTGATGGTTTACCGAAAGGGCGGTGTTTTTTGTCTCGTAGTGAGTAAAGGCGCTCAGAGGCACCTGGCCGCCATTCGCCGATCTCACGTAGAGACTCTGGATCGCGTCGGTGCTGTCACGAAATGCGGAATCCACTTCCATGACCACATGATATTGGTTCAATTGGGTGTAAATGGTGGAGACTTGCCGCTGGCCGAAGGCGTCGTAGAGCGTGTTGTCGATGGTCTGCGGGGAAATACCGAGTCGCGAGGCGGTATCGCGGTCAATGGCCAGAGTGGCTTGCAGGCCGCGAGTTTGCTGGTCGCTGGCAATGTCGCGCAATTCGGGAAGCTGCTTCATCTCCGTCTCGACGCGCGGCGCCCAATCCAGCAGGTCCGCAAGATTCTCGCTCGATAATGTGAATTGATATTGCGAGCTGCTGATGCGCCCGCCAACGGTGATGTCCTGATAGGCGCGCATATAGAGTGTGGCCCCGGGAACTACCGCGAGTTTTGAGCGCAGCCGCGAAATAACCTGGTAGACCGTGACGTCCCGTTCATTACGGGGTTTTAATTCCACTTCCATCTGTCCGGTATTTTCCGCCCCGCCTCCGGTCTGGCCGATGATGCTCTTTACCGCGGGATCACGCATCACGATGTCCGTATACTCTTTTAATTTTTCCTGCATGGCCGGGAAAGAAGTATCCTGCGCTCCCAGAATATTTCCGACCATCAGTCCGGTGTCCTGCTGCGGGAAAAAACCTTTAGGGACCACGTAATACAAGTACACGCTGAGGCAGATGGTCGCTCCGGTCAGTGCCAGCATAAAGGGCTGGTGTCGTAGAACCCAGCGCAGGCCCGCCGCATAAACTCCCATGCTTCGTTGAAACAGGCGTTCACTCCACTGATAGAGCCGCCCATGATTTATGTCCTTTTCAGATTTCAGGAACTGGGCGCACATCATGGGCGTGGTGGTGAGCGACACGCACAGCGACACGACAATGGCCACGCTCAAGGTGATGGCAAATTCGCGGAACAGTCTTCCGATGACGCCGCCCATCAGCAAAAGGGGAATAAACACGGCAATGAGCGAGGCGCTCATCGAAAGCACCGTAAATCCGATTTCCCGGGATCCCTTCATGGCCGCCTGCACAGGCGAGTCGCCCGCTTCGAGATAGCGCGAAATGTTTTCGATCACCACAATCGCGTCGTCCACCACAAAGCCCGTGCAAATCGCCAGGGCCATGAGCGACAGGTTATCCATGCTATAATGTAACAAATACATAATCCCAAACGTTGCCACGATGGAGAGCGGCACGGCGATGCTGGGAATAATAGTGGCCCAGGCGTTGCGCAGGAACAGAAAAATGACCATGACCACAAGCACCACGGTGACCAGCATGGTGATTTCGATATCCTTGACCGAGGCGCGGATGGTGGTGGTGCGATTAAAATTCGTATCCATGTTAACGGTGGGAGGGATGGAGGCGCGCAGTTCCGGCAGCAAGGCCATGATGCGGTCCACGGTCTCAATAATATTGGCGCCGGGTTGCCTGCCGATGCCCATGCTCACCGCGGTTTTACCGTTGGCGTAGGCGGAGTTGCGCAGATCCTCGATTCCTTCGCTCACTTTGGCGATATCGTTGAGCCGCACCGGCGCCCCATTCCTGTAGGCGACAATCAACGGCGAGTACTGCTCCGGTCTGAGCAATTGATCGGTGTCATTTAGGATCCAGCGGTTGGATTGATTTTCCAGGAATCCTTTCGGTGTATTGGCGTTGGCAGATCGCAGCGCGGCGCGCACTTCTTCGAGGCCGATGCCATAGTGCGCGAGCGCGTTGGGGTTGAGGTCCACGCGAACCGCCGGCTTCGCTCCACCCGAAATGCGCACCTGGCCTACGCCATCCACCTGGGCGATTTTTTGCGCCAGAAAGGAGTCGCACAAATCGTACAGGCGCCCTCTGGGGACGGTGTCCGACGAAACGTCCACATCCAGAATGTCGACTTCGGCGGGATTGATGCGGCGATACCAGGGCAGGCTGGGCAATCCGGCCGGCAATTGTCCGGCGGAGGCGTTGATCGCAGCCTGCACATCCCGGGAAGCCGCATTGATGTCCCGATCCAGGTCGAACTGAAGAGTGATTCCTGTGGCGCCAAGTTGGCTGGTGGACGTCATCTGCGTAACGCCCGCAATCCGCCCGAACTGGCGTTCCAGTGGCGTGGCCACCGAGGAGGCCATGGTTTCCGGACTGGCTCCCGGGAGACTGGTTCGAACAAAGATGGTTGGGAAATCCACGCGCGGCAATGCCGCCACGGGCAGGAAATAAAATCCGACGCCGCCCGCCAGAAGTATGGCAATGCTCAACAGTGAAGTGGCAATGCGGCGTCGGATGAATGGTGCGGAGATATGCATCGTAATTACTTAGCCCGTCAGTGCAGGTCCGAATTCTGCCGTAAAGCTGACCCCGCCTCGAATTCACAAAAGGCAGAATCTACCTAATTTAGACTGATCCTCCTGCCAAAAAGTTACCTCAATGGGCGGTCAATTTCGAGAGGATTCGAGCGGGAGCATAGGGCAACAGGAATTTTACCCAGGCGCACGCATCCGTGTGATGTGCACAGGCATAAATTTACGCCGTGTCGCAACATTTTTTTCCTCACGCATGAGTTTCAAACTCAAGGCGCGGCTCTATACCGTTGAAAGGGACACATGCCGCGCGCGCGCGAATTCCTCGAGTTTCGCATTTGCTGTTGCAATGATGTCCAAAGCTTCGGCGACCGATTCCAATTTTGCGCCGGGAACGGCGACGTACAATTCGCCCTCCCCAAGTCCGGTATAAACGCGATTCCCAATGCAGCCCAGGCTGGTGACCGTGCCGTGCATGATCGCCGCGGGCAGCGCCACGCAACTGGGACGCCCGAGCAGCGGCAGTGTGCTGGCTGCGCCGGCTCGACTGGCCGCTTCGTTCAGCAGCATCGCCGAGGATGTGCGACAGGCAAAAAGCACAACACTGGGCGCAATGGGAGCATCACCGAGGGGCGCAAATACAATTGCCGCGGGTTCTTCGGCCAAACGAGGAATGCCCGGCACTTCTTCGGGACGCACATAACCCAGATCAAACATCATGCCCAGCATGGTTCCCGTTTCTTTTTCGCGGTCGGGAGGAAGTTGCACGTGATGCGTATAAGCTCCGACGGCGCAATTGAAGTGATCGGCCGGGACGGTATAAAACGCGCGTCCAGCGGACGCCAAACGCCAAAAGCTGCAACCGGCGGGTTCCGTGCCGGAAAATTTCGTGATCCCGGCTGGCTCTGTGTCCAGAAATGTGACAGCCACCGGTCGGCCGCTCATAGTCAGCCGGGTCGTAAACAACTTCTCGAGTTCCTTCCAGTTCGCCATGTACACTCCTCGCCAAAAGGGAATGGCCAGAATAACACACTGCATGCAATACGCGTTGTGCCGGGCATTGGTACAGTGTGCTTCCGGGAAACAAATTGCTGGAAGCCGCATCAATTATGGCTTTTTAGATGTTTTTTCTTGCGTTGCGCGGACTCTGCCCTTATAGTGCTCGCCGTGCGCGGCCCGTACTCCATGAGGCTGGCCGACGCGCGTGCAGTCTCAATTCTGAGGAGGAGAACGAAACTAGATGGCAAAACCAATGAGCAAGTCCAAGATCGTTGCGCACATGGCCGACAAGGTCGGGACGCCAAAGAAAGTAGCGGCGCAGTTCTTCGAAGAACTGTTCAAGCTGGCGGTCAAGGAAGCCAAGGGCGGCGCGGGCAAGTTCGTCATTCCGAACATCGGCCGCGCGGTGAAGGCGCACCGCAAGGCGCGCATGGGCCGCAATCCGCAAACGGGCGAAGCGATTAAGATCAAGGCGAAGACCGTGGTGCGTCTGCGCGCGGCAAAAGCGTTTAAAGACGCCGTACTCGGCAGCTAAGCGTCTTTTCTCGCGAGACATTCTCTAATGATTGGCGGGCCGGGTGTTTGGCCGTGGTTCCGACGCTGCTTACACGGAGTCGGGATGCGTCTATACGCTGGCGATTCATCCGGCATCGCTTCCAGTTTACTCTTGCGGGCTCCACGCGGACTCCAGGTTGAGCCGCACCCGGCGCAGCGATTCTTCCGCTGTTTCTTCCATCCCGAGCCCCGACCCCTCCCGGGGCTTTCTTGTTTTAATTCCAGCTGCAGTTGGGATTCCCAAATTATTTTTTTTGATGGCGCGGCCGGCTGGATGGGCTGAGGCTTGCTCCTGTGCTACAGTTTCGCGGCCAGGAGGAAAACATGGCGTCGGCCTATTGGGATGAAGCGCTCGCGGCGCGCTATCGCGCTTTTCAGTACAGTTTTGTGGACCGACCGCTTGCGGGGCGTGTAGTCATCGTCGCGGGGGGAACCGGCGGCCTGGGCGCGGCGACAACCGTGCTGCTCGCGCGCGAAGGCGCGAAACTCGTGGTCGGATTTCGTTCCAATCGCGGCCGCGCGGAGGCCCTTCGCGACGCCGTTGCCGGACAGACCGGCGAGACGATTGCTCTCGTCGAGGGCGACCTGGCTCTTCCTGAAGTGCGGCGCGCTTACCTGGAGGCAGCCGCGAACCTCGGACCGCTCGAGGGCGGCGCGATCTTTCCCGGCGATCCGGCGCGCGTCAGATGGGAGGATTTGGACGCCGCTGCCCTGCGAAGTTCGTGGGACGCGAATTTTATCGGCCCGATGCTGCTGGCGAAAGATCTGGCGGAATCCGTGGAAAAGAGCGGCCATGGAGGAAGCTTGGTGCTCCTTGCGACAATGCAAGCGATGGCGCCCTTCACGGCAAGCCTGAATTACGCCGCGCCCAAGGCGGCTCTGGTGCACGCGGCGCGCATCCTGGCAAAACAATTTCGCGGCTTGCGCGTGAATGTTGTCGCCCCGGGGGCGACCATCGCCGGCATGGCGGAAGGCAGCGTCAGCAGCGGGAAATACGATGCCTACGTTTCAGGTGGCGCGATTCCGAGGTTTGGCCGCCCGGAAGACGTTGCGCGCGCGGTGCGATTTTTTCTCGAACCCGACGGATATGTAACGGGACAAGCCCTTCTCGCCGACGGAGGCCTCACGCTGCGGCGCGATCAGGGGTGAGCGCTGTAAGGTTTCGCGCCGGGTCTGGAGGGCGGACGCCCTTATATCGCGGCGCTCTACGTTGCAACCCACCTCTGACATCACCCTTTGTAATCCTGGTAAATCAAAAATAAAGCGATACAAATGGCAGATAAAATACTAATATCCACACAACAAAACTGGGCGCGTTCCCGAGGTCGGCGGCACCTTCGAACCGCTCATGGCTCGCGACAATAAACATGGGGGGGTGTCTTATGAAGCGAAATCTTCTGTGGTTTCTCCTTGTATTTCTGCTGCTGACTTCCGAGGGGTTGGCACAAACCGGAACAACATCGCTGCACGCGACCGTCGTGGACAAGTCCGGCGGGGTGGTCCAGGGGGCCAAAGTGACCGTGCGCGATCCGGTTCGCGCGATTGAACGAACCGGCACTACCAACGCCTCAGGCGTGTATGAATTTGTGTCGCTGCCGCCAGGCACCTACACACTCAATGTGGAGATGACCGGCTTTCGAACGTATCAGCAGAACAGTTTGCGTCTTCTCGTGGACACGCCCGCAAGCGTGAACGCGGTTTTGGAACTGGGTACGGCGACCGAAACCATTGAAGTTACAGCCCAGGTTGAGACTCTGAATACCTCGAACGCCTCACTGGGCAACGCCTTCGCTGAAAATCAGATAAAAGAACTTCCACTGGAAGGACGCAATATCCCGGACCTGCTCTCGCTCCAGGCGGGTGTCGCGGTTACCGGAAACCGCCCCTTTCTCGAAAGCCGCCCGGATGTAGATACCCGGAATGGCGCCGTAAACGGCGCACACAGCGATCAGAGCAATATCACGCTCGATGGCGTAGACGTAAATGACGAGACGCGGGGTTACGCCTTCACCTCGGTGCTTCCTGTAACTGGCGATTCCGTGCAGGAGTTTCGCGTCACCACTACGAATTACAACGCGGATCAGGGGCGTTCCTCCGGCGCGCAAGTCGCTCTGGTAACCAAGAGCGGCACCAACGATTTTCATGGTTCCCTTTATGAATACCTTCGAAACACCATCACCAGCGCGAACGATTACTTCGTTAAAATTTCAGAATTACAAAACGGCCAACCCAATGTGCCCCCCAAACTGATTCGCAACATTTTTGGAGGATCCGTCGGGGGACCTATCAGGAAAGACCGCCTCTTCTTCTTCGCGAATTATGAAGGCGCGCGCCAGGCGGAAGAAAACAGCATTCTCCGCATTGTACCCAGCCTGGCTTTGCGGGACGGTGTTCTTCAATACCTCTGTCAAGATCCCACTGCCTGCCCGGGCAACCCAGCATTCCAGGGAAACACGACGACGCACGCAATCCCGGCGGGTTACCAGGCCTTAGGGCCAAATGATATGAAAACTTTGGACCCGCTGCATCTCGGCAATGACTCTGCCGTCTTGAACTATTTCAATACCTTCCCGACAACGGGCTTCGATA
>Ga0070713_100001532_pt1 | contig 14755 bp, 10 predicted proteins | sample LARL82metaG_FD_65465 | JGI IMG/M metagenome (GOLD analysis project Ga0070713, IMG submission 65465) | Corn, switchgrass and miscanthus rhizosphere microbial communities from Kellogg Biological Station, Michigan, USA - LAR L8-2 metaG | ecosystem: Host-associated > Plants > Roots > Rhizosphere ...
CTGGTGATCTTCATGCCGCTCGGGCTGATTTTCTGGCAGAGCTTCCTCAACGCGCCCTTTTTCAACCCGGCGCACCGCTTCGGCTTCGACGCCTACGCGTTCATCTTCGCGGATTCCGATTTCTGGACCGCGTTCCTGAATTCGGTGCTCATCGCCGGCGCGATGGTGGTAATCGCGCTGCCGCTCGGGGCTGCGCTCGCCTTCCTGCTGACACGCACTGACCTTCCGTGGCAACGCACGATCGAAGTCCTGGTGCTGATCCCGGTATTCGTCTCGCCGATGGTGCTCGCGTTCGGCTATGTGGTCGCTATGGGACCGGTCGGGTTCTATTCGCTGTGGGTGAAGCAGTTGGTCGGCGACGTACCCTGGAACGTCTATTCGCTGTTCAGCATCGCGGTGATCGCCGGACTCACCCACGTTCCGCACGTCTACCTCTATTCGTCGGCCGCGCTGAAGAGCCTCGGATCGGACGTCGAGGAGGCCGCGCGCGTGGTCGGCGCCAATCCGCTGCGGGTGGCGCTCAACGTGAGCCTTCCGATGACCATGCCGGCGTTGTTCTACGCGGCGGTGTTGGTGTTCTTCCTGGGCTTCGAGCTGTTCGGTCTGCCGCTGGTGCTGGGCGATCCCGAGGGCCACCTGGTGCTGTCGACCTATCTCTACAAGCTCACCAACAAGCTCGGCACCCCGTCGTACCACCTGATGGCGGCGGTCGCGGTGTGCATCGTCGCGGTCACTTTTCCGCTGGTGCTGCTGCAGCGCTGGCTCCTCAAGACGGCCGGCAAGTACGTCTCGGTGAAGGGCAAGGCGACGCGCCAGAAGGTGTTGCCGTTGGGCGGCTGGAAATGGGTCGCGCTCGCGATCGTCGCCGCGTGGCTGATGTTCACCATCGTGGTTCCGATATCCGGCATCGCGCTGCGCGCCTTCGTCGACCAGTGGGGCGAAGGCATCAACCTGGCCGACGTGCTCACGCTGGACAATTTTCGCGGCGTGCTCGACGCCAAGGACCAGGTGCGCGCGATCATCAACACGCTGCTCATCGGCACCGTCGGCGGAGGACTGGCCGTCGCGTGCTACACCGCCATCGGGCTCGCCAGTCATCGCCAGAGCGGCGGCGTGGTCAAGATTCTCGACTACATCGTCATGATCCCGCGCGCGATCCCCGGCCTGCTCGCGGGTCTCGCGTTCCTGTGGATCTTCCTGTTCGTCCCCGGGCTCAAGGAATTGCGCAACTCGATTTTCTCGGTATGGCTCGCCTATACCGTGGTGTGGCTCGCCTACGGAATGCGGCTGATATCGAGCGCGCTGCTGCAGATCGGCCCCGAGCTGGAAGAGTCGGCGCGCACGGTCGGCGCAAGCGGTGCCCGCGTGCTCAAGGATGTCACGATCCCGCTGATCCGCTTCGGGCTGCTGGCGAGCTGGCTGCTGGTGTTCATGATCTTCGAGCGCGAATATTCGACCGGCGTCTATCTGCTCACGCAGGGAACCGAAGTGATCGGCTCGATGCTGGTGTCGCTGTGGAGCGCTGGCGCGATCGACCAGGTCGCCGCGCTTTCGTTGATCAACATCGCGCTGGTCGCGGTCGGTCTGGCCGTGGCGCTGCGCTTCGGAGTCCGCCTTCATGAATAATCCGGTGAGCAAGCTCGTCGTCGAGAACCTACATCTCAAGTATGGTGATAATCCGATCCTGAAGGGCGTGTCGCTCGCACTCAACCCGGGTGAAGTGGTTGCGTTGCTCGGTGCCTCAGGCAGCGGTAAGACGACGCTGCTGCGCTCGGTGGCTGGCCTCGAACAACCGAACGAGGGGCGCATTACTATCGGCGATTCGGTCCTCTACGACAGCGCGGCGAAATTCGATCTGCCGGTCGAAAAGCGCAATCTCGGCCTTGTCTTCCAGTCGTATGCGCTTTGGCCGCACCGCACCGTTTTTGAAAACGTCGCCTACGGTCTGCGCTTGCGCGGCAACGCCGGGGGCGATATTGATCGTCGCGTCGGCGACGCGCTGTCGAACCTCGGTCTGGGCGCGCTGGCGAAGCGGCTGCCACACCAACTGTCGGGCGGGCAGCAGCAGCGGGTGGCGATTGCGCGAGCTCTGGTGTACAACCCGCCAGTCGTGCTCATGGATGAGCCGCTGTCCAATCTCGACGCTAAGCTGCGCGAGGAAGCGCGCGCATGGCTGCGCGAGTTGATCGTGCGGCTGCACATCTCCGCGCTGGTGGTCACCCACGATCAGACCGAAGCGATGGCGATGTCGGACCGGATTCTGCTACTCAACTTCGGCAAGATCGAGCAGCAGGGGACGCCTGAGGAAATGTACAACCGTCCAGAGACGCTATTTACTGCCGAGTTCATGGGCAGCAACAACCATCTGCCCGGGAAAGTTGCGCAGGTTGCCGACGGCAAGGCGCTGATCGAAGGCGAGGGCTGGCGGTTGTGGGGCGCCGCACGTGACGAACTCAAGCCTGGCGATGCGGCAACCGGCGTGATCCGCCTGGAACGCACCCACATCGCCGACGGGGCCGGCGAGAATCGCGTACGGACCGAGCTCATCACCGACATGTTTCTCGGTGACCGCCGCGAGAATCTGTTCAAGCTTGGTGCGTTGCGCTTGCGCTGCTACGGCAATCCGCCACGCGGCAACGGCGAATGCTTTCTGCAGCTTCAGCCGGACGACCTGTGGGTTTATGGTACCAGCGAGGCGTCTTAGTCGCCGCAGTACATTGATTGCCGTCACCTTGACACCGTAGCGTGGATAACGAGCGAGCTAACCGAGCGGCAGGGTACGCCGCAGGAGATGTACCATATTCACCTGGAAGACCATCCTCCGTACGCGTAGACCCACGCCGCTGGCGCATGGCAAGCACTGGATCGAGCTGCCGCGCTCGGACCTCTGGGTGTTCTAGTCTCCTATAGGAACGACACTCGTCATGGAAATCACCGGAATGTTGCATGGCGCACGCCTGTTGGAATTTGCGGGCTTTCCCGCCACCGAGGTGCTCGGCCCCGACGCGAGTGAAGAACAGATCAAGGCCATGATCGACAAGTACGGCCTGATCTTCATCAAGCCGGTGTTCAAAGGCGGCATCGGCAAGAAGGGCAAGGCCGGTCTCCTCGGCCGGGCCAAGGACCTGAAGACCGCGCTGGCGGAAAAGGAGCGCCTGTACTTTGCCGAACACCGGGTCGGACACGTGAGGGCGAAGGCCAACGGGGTGACTTTCGAGGCCGGCGTCCCGGCAGAGCACGAAGTCTATTTTTCGATCAGCGATTCGACGCACTTCCGCGCCCCGACGATGACGCTGACCCATCGCGGCGGGATGGACATCGAGGAACTCGACCGGAGCCAGTTGGCGCAGGTGCCATTCGACCCGCTGACCGGCCTCAAGGCCTTCGTGGTCGCCAATGCGCTGACCGAGATCGGCGCGCCGAAGGAAATCATCTCGCCACTCGTGCAGCAGTTGCCCAAGCTGTGGGAGCTCTTCCACAACTTCGGCATGACGACGCTGGAGCTGAACCCGATTCGGATGCGCCCGGACCGGAAGGGTCGCCTCACCCCCGTCGCCTGCGATTTCAAGTGCGGATTCGACCGCGACGACCCGCGCTGGTTGCGGCTGAATCTGCCGCCACACCTGTTCGCCGCCGACTACTCGAACTTCGAGCAGGAGATCAACACGCTGCGCACGCATCAGGGCCAGAGCGACGTCTACGTGATCAACGACAAGGGCACGGTGCTCGCGCCGACCTTCGGCGGCGGCGCGAATTCGCTGGTGACGGAGATGCTCGGCGACGACGCCATCATCAGCTCCGATTTCGGCGGCAATCCACCTTACGAGAAGATGAAGGAGGTGGCGCGCATCTGCTTCAAACACTGGCTGCGCCAAGCCAATGTGCTGTTCATCATCGGCGGCAAGAGCAACAACACCGACATCTACGAGACCCTTCGCGCGATGGCCGACGCGCTGCGCGAGCACTTCAGCGCGCACGGACCGACACCGCTCTACGTGGTGTTGGGTCGGGGTGGGCCGAACTTGGTGCGCGGCATGGGCACTCTGCGTGACACCTGCGATGCGCTGGGCTTGCCGTACCGCCTGTTCGGCTTCGACTCCGACATGAGTGAAGTGATCCAGTTCGCCAGGCGCGCCGATGCCTGGATGAAGGCCGGCGGGCGCGAGCAGGTCGCGGCGCGTCTTGGGATCGAGGCCGCCGCGTCGCCGAAGGCCGCGTGAGCCGGAGGAACTGACCATGCAAAGCAACTTGCAAAGGAAGGGCGTCGGCGACTTCAAGTATTACGTGGGCCTGAGTTCGCTGACGCAGATCGCCTCGCGCGACGATCGGGTCTGCGTACTCAATATCCTCGGTGGAGAATCGAGCGACGTGACCCCGGTGAGCCACGCCTATTCGGGCGGCAACGTGGTATTCGGCACGGCGCCGGGCAAGGGGGGTGCCGTGCTCGAGACGCCGATTGGCAATATCCCCGTCTATAACAATGTGCGCGACGGCCTGGTCGCGGGTCATCGCTTCAACTGCGGCGTGGTGTACCTGCCGCCGTCGGCGGCGCGCGATGGCGTCGCGGAATTGATTCGTGTGAATGCCGACCTGCGCAAGATATTCATCATCACCGAGAAAATCGCGGTTCACGACGCGCGTGAGATTCGCGCGATGGGCCAGCAGAACGGCATCGATATCTTCGGCGCCAACGGACTCGGTGTGGCGGATTCCTGGAATCAGGTACGCATCGGTGGTGCGCTCGGCGGCGATAAGCCCGGAGATTCGCTGCGACAGGGCTCGATCGCCATCTTCTCCAACTCGGGTGGCTTCTCGACCACTATCGCGCAGTACCTGCGCATGGCAGGCTGGGGCACGACGACGGTCATTTCCAGCGGCAAGGACGTGTATATCCACTACGCCGCACCGGAGTTCGCCTTCGCGCTCGCCAACGATGCACGCAGCAAGGCCGCGGTCCTTTACTGCGAACCGGGAGGGTATTACGAACTCGATGCCACCTTTACCAAGCCGGTCGTGGCATGCGTGGTCGGTCGCTGGAAGAGCAAGCTCACGCGCGCGGTCGGCCATGCCGGCGCGATGGCGGGCGGCAACGACGACGCGCAGGCGAAGGAGCGCTGGTTCATGGACAAGTTCGGCGTGGATGGGATCTTCACGCCCGAGCATCCCGTGTTCTCCAACAAAGGTGCCCTGGTTACCAACATCGCCCACATTCCGGCTGCGCTAACCGCAGTCATGCGCGCCAACGCAACGTTGCCCGATTTCGCTGCCGAAGGCACGTTGGCGCTGAAGCCATGGTTCGGGTCCGACGAAGGTCTCGACCTGCCGGCCGACCTGAAGTTGCCGGTCGTGGAGGCAGTTGCGCCCTATAACGAACAAGTCGCCCTCCTCAATACGCAGATCGGCGGCGTGGTACCGCGCCAGGCAATGAAGGATGCTTCGGGTGCGTCGCAGATGGACGCCAAGACGCAGGTCAGCAGCCTGCATGGCACCAGCATGCTGCATGCCGCCACGTTGCCTTTCGAGTCGAACGTCGCGCTGGCGTTGGTGCATGACGCCGGCGGCGAGAATGACCGTAAGCTGATCGCACCCGCAGTGGCGGCCTACGTCAACTTACACGGCAAGCCGGAGCTTGCGGCAGCGCAGGCGAGCCGCGATGCTGGCAACGCTCCCAACGCGGTGCTGGCGGCGGCGGCCGCCATCGTCGGGCCGCGCCGTCAAGTGGCGGCACGTGACGCGCTCAAGTTCATGATCGAACGTTTCCACGCGGCCGGGCTCGGAATGGAATTTGGTGCATCGCTCAGCGAGACCTTCGACATCGCGAAAGTCGATGCCGCCGACCGTCCACCGCTCACCGCCGAACAACCCGACGCGCGCGCGCAGTCGCTGATAGCCGGCGTCGCAGCACGCGGCGGTCGCTCGGTATTCCTGCGCTGGCTCAAGAGTTTGCCGGGTCACCCGACCGAGCCAGGGGTGCTGGCAGCGATCTCGGCCACGTTGGCGTGGGGCCCGCTGAGTCGCAAACGCATCTCGCGCGCCACCGCCGAAAGTTTTCCGTGGTGGCTGCAACTGTTCGGTACCTTGATCGGCGCATCGGCCGACGCGGCGCGGCATGAGCTAGGCAAGTTTTGCGGCATCACTGATCGCGAGATGCTGGAAAGCGCAAGCTTGGGTGAAATCGCGTTCGCAGCGCTGTTGGGACGCAAACCCGAGGGGGACGATCTGTTTGCGTTTCAGACGCTCGTCGGGCTGCTGCTCACCAACGGCCCAGGGGCCATCTCCGCGCAAGGCGCCAAGGGCGCGGTGTCGGCCGACGGCCCGGAACAGCCTGAGCGCGTGCAACTCAACAAGGCACTGATCGGCTTCCTCTCGCATTCCGGCTATGCGCATGGCGGCAATGGTTACGAGGGCATCGCTTACCTGAACGAGCAGTTCCGCGGCACTGGCTTGAAGGACCCGAGCGCCAAGGACCATGGGATCGACCTGCAGGCGCTGGCCGCAAAGGCCGTGCAACAGTACGCGCAATACAAAAGTCAGAAGAAGACCATTGGCAGCCTCGATATCGCCAAACTGCCGGGCGTGAATCACCCTGTGTTCAAGGACAAGCCCGTCAACCACGATCCGCGTGAGGTGTTCATTGCCAAGTTGTTCGATGAGCGTGGCGAAACCAACGTGTTTCACGCGTTCTACCGCGCGCTGGTGCAGCAGTTGTTCGATGCCGGCGTTTCACGCAACGTCTATTGCGTGAACATCGACGCGGTGATTGCCGCGCTCCTGCTCAAGATGCTGTGGAAGCCGCTGCAATCCGGTGAGATCGGCGAACACGAGCTGGAGACAGCCGCCTTCACCATTTTTCTGTACCCACGCATGCTAGGGTGTGCTGCCGAAATCGACGATCACCTCAATCGTGGGCGCAACATGGATACACGCACGCAGGCGTCGCTGTGTAAGTTCGTGGCATGACTCGTGTCAACACTGAAAACGTGGAGACAAGAATTACCCACATTTGGTGTGCCAGAACTGTGCCTTGGGTACGTTGGCGTGGCCGCGACAGAAAACTCGCTGCTTACCAACGACAATTTGCACAGCGTCTGGGGTATGCTCGCGTCGGCAGAGGCAACGCATCGAAACGCCCCGACACTTACGAGGAGAGAGGCCGATGGCCCGCAAGAAAGCACCCAGCAATCAAGGCGCAGTCTGGACGAGGAAGGATTTCGCTGCCATCCGGCGTTTAGTCAAGACCGGTGCTACGGGTAAGACGATTGCTGAGGAGATCGGACGCTCGGTGGTCGCGCTCTATCAGAGGGCGAGTATCGAGGGTATCTCGCTGTCGGCGCACCCGATGGTTCGGAGATCGGCCGTAGCCAAGAAGACAAAAGGCGTCGCGGCATTGAAGGGGCGTCGTTCCCGCTAAGCGTCCGACGGACCCCTGACAGGCTGCAGTCCTAGAGCGACTAGGCGCCAAAAAATCGTGCCACCGAAAACTACGCTCCGGTTCGTGCCGTCCCCAGTTCGCGCAAAGCAACGACGAACAACGTGAGACTGATGCCGTAGCCGGCGAAACCGACGAGGGCCTTCCGCACGTGGCGCACGCTTAACCAGCCGATGGGGGGCGACGGCCCAAGGCGCCGTCAGCATTCTCGAAACGCCGCCATTCATCCGAAGACGAATGGACGATCGCGTTCGGGAACTAGTCATGTCCCGGATGGCAACCGGACCTCGCCGCTATTATTTCGATCTCACGCTCGGCGCGGTTCGAATCTCGGCAGTAGGCGATCAGCGTTGGGTAGGTTACGAATAACGAAACCACCTTGATTTGATGCTCACTCACGATAGGCAGCGCTCTGCCATGAGTTGCCTCACATGGTCGTCTTGGCGCCTGCGCGTGCCTTGTCTCGTACTGGCAGCTTCCACCCCGGTCGGACGAAATGACATGTGTATCCGTTTGGGATGCGCTCCAGGTAATCCTGGTGTTCCGGCTCGGCTTCCCAGAAGGGTCCCGCCGGGGCCACCTCGGTCACCACTCGTCCGGGCCACAGGCCCGACGCGTTGACATCGGCGATGGTGTCCTCCGCGATGCGTCTTTGCTCATCGCTGGTCGTGAAGATGGCCGAACGGTAGCTCGTGCCAACGTCGTTGCCCTGACGATTGCGCGTCGTAGGATCGTGGATCTGGAAGAAGAACTCCAGCAGCTCGCGAAAGCTGAGCCGATCCGGGTCGAAGACGATCTCGATGGCTTCGGCGTGGGTTCCATGATGGCGATACGTCGCATTGGGGACATCACCGCCTGAATAACCCACGCGCGTGGAGATGACGCCATCGCGCTTGCGGATGAGGTCCTGCATACCCCAGAAGCAGCCGCCGGCAAGTATCGAACGTTCCTGCTTCATTGGACTTCCTCCACTTGGTCCAGGTAAGCGCCGTAGCCTTCCGCAGCCATGTTGTCGCGATGCACGAAGCGCAGCGAGGCCGAGTTGATGCAATAGCGCAGTCCGCCCTGGTCGCTCGGACCATCCTCGAAGACATGACCCAGATGGCTGTCGGCGGCGGCCGAACGTACTTCGGTACGGACCATTCCGTGTGAAGCATCCTTCAGCTCGTTGACGGCCTTATTCGAAATCGGCCTCGTGAAGCTCGGCCAGCCGCAGCCCGATTCGAACTTAGTCGACGACGCAAACAACGGCTCGCCTGACACGATGTCCACGTATATTCCCGGCTCGTGGTTGTCGAGTAGCTCACCGCTTCCGGGCGCTTCGGTAGCGCTCTCCTGTGTCACGCGATACTGCTCCGGCGAAAGGCGCGCCACGGCCTCAGGCGTTTTTCGATAGGTGGACATCGTCTTTCTCCTCGGGAAATAGTACCCCAGCCGCCGGTCTTCGCAAATCGCTTGCTGTCCCTCTCATTGAGGGAAGCCTGCATGTGGAGAGCTCGCGGACACTTCCCACTTATGCGCGCCGACCCCAGCTGTTACGTTAGTCATGAGTCCGCTCTTTTCGCTATCGCGGTTGCTGATGTTCTCGCTTCCCGAACGTCAGCCATAGCTCAGGAATGCGCCGGTTCACGCGGCTTGAACTCAGCGGCATGGAGCTTCACGAAGTCGCGCATGTTCATCGGTGTTTTGCCCGTGAGCTTGTACATGGTGTCGGTCATTCGGTCGAAACGCCCTTGCCTGGTCAATTCCACCATGGCCGAGAGATGGCGGACGACATGCTCAGAAAACTTCGCCTGCCGAAGGCCTTCCCTCCACGCCGGGAGCGGGCCGTCGCGATATCGGATCGGCCTGCCGAGCGCCTCGGAGAAGACGCGCGCATAGTGGTCCAGATCGGCCGATTCTGGTCCGGTCAGATCGTAGATTTGTCCGATATGCGGCGTGGGATCGTCGAGGATCGCCGCTACTGCACGCGCCACGTCGATCGCCGAGATCGGCGAGGTCTTGCCAGTGCCCATTGGCAGCGCCAACTCGTCGGAGGTCTGCACGCCGGGGGCGGCGAGCGTAAGAAAGAAGCCTTCGAGGAAGACTGTCGGCCGCACCGTGACGACCCGCAGTCCCGACCAGGACAGAGCCTGCTCCGCCAGCCAGTGCAGCTTGTGCTGCGGGCTGTCGGTTGTCTCGCTGATGCTCATCTGCGAGACCGTCATCTGCGACATGTTCACGAAAGCCTCGACGCCGTAGTGGCGCGCCACCGCGGCGGTGTTGACCGTGGCTTTCAGATAGGCCGGCGAGACCGACATTCCGAAATAGACGCGTCCGCAACCTTCGATGGCGCGGTGCATTGAGGCAAGGTCCGTCAGGTCGCCCTGCACAACCTCTGCGCCGAGCCGACGCAGCGCTTCGGCGCGCTCGTCCTCACGCCGAACCATGGCGCGCACCCTGTGCCCCTTTGCGAGCAGGAATTCGGTGAGGTTGCGGCCGATGCCACCCACAGCGCCGGCTGCTCCAGTCACGAGGATCGGGTTTTCGTATTTACGTTTCGTCGTCATGTCGTGACCTTGGGTTACGTTCAAAAGACGAACTGGCGACGCGCCGCGCGCTGGAAACAAACGGCACGTGACCTACAAGCAGGCACGCGGTCCCTGCCGTTCGTCAACGCGAGCGTGGGGAGGCGTGCTCTGGTTCCCACGCTTCGATGGCTCGCGGTTCATAGTGGAAACTCGCAACACTTTACGCGTTCCGTTGCGAGAAGGCCGTGGTTGGGCAGCCTTCCGCTTACGGCCACGAGCAGCCACACGGGGCAGCTAGCGAGAGCGGTCGTTCCACGCGCTATAAACCGCAGGCGAAATTCGAGAACCAAAGTCGACCGCGAACGTGCGAGATGTCGGCGTATGTCTGGCGCCGTACAGACGAGCACTGTCGATGGATGCTCCACTGAAACGAGTGGGGTGGTCGGTTTCCGACGCATCGCCGTGAGCCGAGCCCCCATCCAATCGTTCATGCACTGGCTTATAAGTTGCGGCCGGATGCGCAGTGCCGCGAACAGATGCCATCTCACAATGGAGGTAGGCCATGGGTAAGAAAGATGAGTATTGCACGACGATGGAATCCCAAATCAAGAAGTGGGACACGGAGGTCGATAGCCTGAACGCAAAAGGCAAGCAATTGAGCGCGGAAGCTCGCGTTAGGTATGACACGCAGGTCAAGGCGATGCGAGCTAGCCGGGATCTCGCCTTCTCGAAATTGCAGGAAATGCGCACGGCCAATGAATCCGCGTGGCAACAAATGCAGTCTGGCATGGATGCGGCCTGGGCCTCGATGAAGAACGGCTTGGACAAGGCCGCATCGCAGTTAAAGTAGTACCAGCAAACCGCATTGTTGGAGGTCCCTTGCTGGTATCCCCATGTCTGGGAAGAAGTGGCGGCGCTGTGGACCTGCATCCTTGCAAACCGGTCTGTAAACATAGCAGCATCGGCCGCATTGAGACGCACGCGATTGCCGGAGAGCCGGAGAGCGCACAAATCGGACAGTCGCGGCTCCGGATAGAAAACGGTCAACGAACAACAACGGAGTAACGACTATGACAGTGAATGCAATTATGACGTCCGTTCTAGTTTGCGGCACGGCCGCCACAATCCTGATTGCGGGCACAACTTCCTTGATTATTTCTCGACCTGCAAGTGCAACACCGGCATTCGCGACACAAACCGGGAAGTCTTGTGGACAATGTCACGAAAGCGCAACGGGCGGTGGCAAGCTCACGCCGGTTGGGGAAGCATTCAAAGCGAATGGGAACAAGTAGTGGGACTGCGGCATCTTCGTGTCCGAAGGTCCACGCTGTGCGATCACGATGGTTCCCGCGACAAACTGAAAACTGGCGCGCGCCAGCGGGCACCACGGCTCGCGCGATGACTCGCGAAACGAACGGAAGCGGGGGAGATGCGCGATGTTTCAGAAAAATCATGACGATTTAATGGCGAGTACGCCAACCGTGCTGCCGAAAGGCATTGCGCTTTTACAGGACCCGGCGCTCAACAAGGGAACCGCATTCAGCGAAGCCGAGCGCGATACCTCGCGTCTACGTGGCCTGTTGCCGCCGCACGTCTCTTCGCAGGAACAGCAGCTGGGACGCGTGCTGGAGAATTTCCGCCGCAAGTCTAACGATCTCGAGAAGTACATTAATCTGCGAGCGCTGCACGACCGCAACGAGACGCTTTTCTTCCGCCTGCTCATGGATAATCCGGATGAAATGATGCCTATCGTCTATACACCGACAGTAGGGCTGGCGTGCCAGCGGTACACCCACATCTTTCAGCGTCCGCACGGCATTTTCGTAAGCGCGGCGGACCGCGGTCGCGTCGCGCAAGTGCTCGCCAACTGGCCCCGACGTGACGTGGCGATCATCGTCGTCAGCGACGGCGAGCGCATCTTGGGCCTTGGCGACCTCGGCGCCAACGGCATGGGTATTCCGGTCGGCAAGCTCGCCCTCTATACCGCATGTGCGGGTGTGTTTCCAAATAAATGCTTGCCGGTGCTTCTCGACGTCGGCACCAACAACTCCGAGTTGCTCGACGATCCGCTCTATATCGGTCTCCATCAGGCGCGCCTGCGCGGCGAGGAATACGACGCGCTAGTCGAAGAGTTCGTGGTCGCTGCCAGCAAGCTGTACCCGGGAGTAGTAATCCAGTTCGAAGACTTTGCGACGCACAATGCGTTCCGCTTGCTGAAGAAATACCGCGACCGGATCCCGACGTTCAACGACGACATCCAGGGCACCGCGGCGGTCGTGCTGGCGGGAATGCTGTCCGCATTGCGGGTCACGGGCGGCGCTTTCGGCGACCAGACGTTGCTGTTCCAGGGCGCGGGTGAAGCGGCCACGGGGATCGCCGATCTGATGGTCGAAGCGATGGTCGCGCAGGGGATAGACGAGGCACAGGCTCGGCGCCGATGCTGGCTGGTCGATTCGCACGGTCTGGTCGTCAAGCGACGAACCGATCTCGCTGCCCACAAGCAGCCCTATGCGCACGATCATGCGCCGGTGGGGAGTCTGCTGGAAGCGGTGAAGGCATTGCACCCGACCGCCATTATCGGCGTTGCGGCAGTAGGAGGCGCCTTTACGGAAGAAGTCGTCCGCATCATGACCTCGCTCAACAAGAGGCCGATAGTATTTGCGCTCTCGAATCCGACGTCCAAGGCGGAATGCACAGCCACGCAAGCGTATAGCTGGTCGGATGGGCGCGCGCTGTTCGCTTGTGGTTCGCCGTTCGATCCCGTGACACTGAATGGCCGCAGCTACGTCCCGCGCCAGGGCAACAATTCGTACATCTTTCCCGGCGTTGGCCTGGGCGTCATCGTTTCCGGCGCGAGCCGCGTCACGAGTGAAATGTTCATGGCGGCGGCGCATAAGCTCGCCGAGCAAGTCACGGAAGACGACCTGCGGCAGGGCAGCCTCTATCCGCCGCTCAAGAATATCCGCGACGTCTCGGCACACATTGCGGCCGCGGTGGCCGCGGTCGCCTACCGGCGGGGGTTGGCGCGGGGGAACGAGGCCGCCGACCTGCTGGGCTTCGTGAAGTCGCAGATGTATGAACCCTGTTATGCCAAGTACGTGGCGAACTGAAATTCACTGGCCGTGGAACCGGGCCCAAAAGACGCACGACACCGTCGTACAGTGAGGCGTCGCTTGAATCGTTCCACAGTCCAGGTGTTGGATAAGGGTCGGAGCCGCTCGGGTTGCCCGCCCGCTTTTTCTCTATAAGCGCCGCCACCCAAGAGGAATATCATGCAATTGACGGCTCCGCAAAGGAAGGTCGTACTCGCCGCGTTTCTGGGCTGGACCCTCGACGCGTTTGATTTCTTTATTCTCGTCTTCACGCTGCCGGCGATCGCAGAGGAATTCCGCGTCACGGTACCCGACGTGGCCTACGCGATCTTCCTGACGCTGGCGATGCGCTTCGTCGGCGCGTTCATCTTCGGTCGCCTCGCCGACAGGTTCGGTCGCAAGCCGCTGCTGATGCTCGATATCGTTTGCTTCTCCGTGCTCGGCGCCGCCGCGGCGTTTGCGCCGACGCTTGCAATTTTTCTCATTCTCCGCGCCCTGTTTGGCGTCGCGATGGGTGGCGAATGGGGCCTCGGGTCGTCGTTGACGATGGAGTCAATCCCGCCGCAGGCGCGCGGCATGGTCTCCGGCATCCTGCAATGCGGCTACCCGACGGGGTTCCTGATCGCCTCGATCGTCTTCGGTATCTTCTACGGCGAGACATTCTTCGGCATCACTCTGGGCTGGCGGGCTATGTTCCTGTTCAGCTTGCTGCCCGCACTGATGGTGCTGTTCATCCGGTCGCACGTTCCGGAATCCCCGGCGTTCGCTGAGGCGAAGAACAAACCCAAGCCCGGATTCATCGCCACGCTTAGTGCCAATTGGCGCGTGTCGCTGTTCGCAATCGTACTGATGATGTTCTTCAACCTGTTCAGCCACGGCACGCAGGACCTGTACCCGGTGTTCCTTCAAAAGCAGCACCAGTTCGATCATCACACGGTGAGCCTGGTGCTGATTGTCGCCAACCTGGGCGCGATCGCCGGTGGCCTTTTCTTCGGGTACATTTCCGAGAAGATCGGGCGGGTCAATGCAATCACGATCGGAGCGCTCCTGGCGCTACCAGTGATCCCGTTGTGGGCGTTCAGCTCGACCGCGGTGATGCTCTCGATCGGCGCGTTCATCATGCAGTTCGCGGTGCAAGGTGCGTGGGGTGTGATCCCGGCGCATCTGAACGAGATCGTTCCCGGCGCAGTTCGCGCGACACTCCCCGGCTTCGTCTACCAGATCGGTAACTTCCTCGCTTCGTACAACGGGCCGTTCCAAGCAAAACTTGCCGAGGCGCCAGGCAACGACTACGGCTATGCGCTGGCGCTTGTGGCCGGGGTGGTGGCAATTTGCGTCGCGGTCACCATCCGGTTCAGCCCTGAAATGCGCGGCGGCGTGATGACCGTCGGCGATCCAGTTCTGGTACCCGCGCCCGCATAAGCAGGACGCGGTGCCTGAACCCCGGCATCGTTGGGTCGCGGCTAAAGCGCACAGGTAATCAGCCGAACCTAGTGGCCTATCCTGTTGCGCACAACGCGGATTTGCCGCGCTACGAGGTCACGGGATGCCTATCGAACCAGCACTGGAATCATTGCACATGCGATTCAGGTCGCATCGCCCCTGTGTTAATCTCACTGGGATTGCCGGTCTCCCTGGGGTAATGGCCACGCGACTTACCCGGGTGATCGACCGCGCTCGCGGCTTCGCGGCCACGTGGTCCGGCCCGCGGTCGCTAGGTAACC
>Ga0070713_100001533_pt1 | contig 14755 bp, 13 predicted proteins | sample LARL82metaG_FD_65465 | JGI IMG/M metagenome (GOLD analysis project Ga0070713, IMG submission 65465) | Corn, switchgrass and miscanthus rhizosphere microbial communities from Kellogg Biological Station, Michigan, USA - LAR L8-2 metaG | ecosystem: Host-associated > Plants > Roots > Rhizosphere ...
GTGTTTCGCATTTGCTCGACTCGCTCGCGCGTGCGGAGGATATGCTGCCCGCGGCGGCGACGCGAATCGACACGTCTTCCGCACACACATCGTCCACTCCGAGCGACACAACGCAACACACGACCGGGACCACTGTCACTGTCGAGACAATCCACCCCGATAGCACTAAGTCCGCCGCCGTACCGATGGTCTGTACGCACGACACGCTGTCGACGGACATGACCACGCGCGCGATCGCCGTGCGCGATTCGCTCGTGCGATTTCTCACGGATTCGGCGAAGCCGCCATACGATCGGCAGGTGGCGACGGCCAGGATTCAGAGTTGGTGGGTACCGGGTTGCTTCGGCATCGGCCGCGCGCTGATCGTCGCGAACAAGCGCACGCCGGAAATGGACTTCGCCGTCGAGCGAGTGGCGCTGCTGGACTCGACGGGAAAGACGGTGCCGATGAAGATCGTCGATCTGCGCTTTCACGCGCACGATCCACTCTATGTGTTCGACGCGGATGGGGATGGTATCGACGATCTCGCCGCTCGCGGCCACGGCGACCGCAGCGGCGGCCTAACGATAATGCGCCTCGACGTCGCTGCTCGGCGCTTTGTCCGCTTAGTGAGCGGTTTCGCCTGGGAGCAGTGAGGCTCGCCTAACGAGCGCGATCCGGCTCGCCCCGGCCATGCCAGGTGACGTCCGTTGGATGCCGGTAGGTCCTCTTGTGGACGACCGTCGCCGTCACGATGCAGGCGAGCGCGAGCAGAATGATCCCCGCCGCGATGCCCCAACCGCCATTGGTATTCGCGGGTACGTAACGATCGACGTATGGCATCCGTAGTCCCTGGTACGCGCCGCGAAACGCGACGCGAGTAGTTACCGATACAGTAGTATAGAAACCGTGCGGACCGCGCTGGTCCGCGCCCTGCGAAATGTAAAGAACCAGTGTTCGATGTGAAGGTCGCGTCCGCCGTGGAGCGCGGACGAAACCCTTACCGCGCGAACGCTGTCTCTAAAGTATCACGGTCTTTATTCTTAGCCCACGCATCTCTCGGTATCGACGGCAGTGGCTGACATTCGCGACGACCTTCAACGAGCACTCGGCACCACCTACACCATCGAGCGTGAGCTCGGTGGTGGAGGCATGTCGATCGTTTTCGTCGCCACCGAGAACGCACTCGGCCGTGAAGTCGTGATCAAGGTGCTGCCGCCCGAGCTCGCGGCCAGCGTCTCTGTCGATCGATTCAAACGCGAGATCATGCTCTCGGCGGCACTCCAGCATCCGCACATCGTGCCGGTGCTCAGCGCGGGACAGACCGATCAGCTCCCGTACTTCATCATGCCGTACGTGGATGGGGAGTCGGTGCGCGCTCGCATGGCCCGCGGTCCGATGTCGGTGCGCGAGACGGTCAGCGTTCTCAAAGACGTCGCGCGCGCGCTCGCGTACGCGCACGGCCGAGGAATCATCCATCGCGACATCAAGCCCGATAACATTCTGCTCTCGGGCGGCGCCGCGATGGTCACCGACTTCGGTGTCGCCAAGGCGATCTCCGCCTCACGCGAACGCGTCACGCTCGGCGGTCAGACGACGAGCGGAGGCTGGAAGGGCGCGACGATCACGACGGCGGGCACTTCGCTCGGCACACCGATGTACATGGCGCCCGAGCAGGCGGCGGCCGACCCGAACACCGATCATCGCGCGGATCTCTATGCGCTCGGGGTAGTCGGATACGAGATGCTCGTCGGCGCGCCACCGTTTTACGGTCGGACGCCGCAAGCGTTGCTGGCGGCGCAGCTCACCGAGATGCCGAAGCCGATCTCGAGCCGCCGCTACGACGTTCCGCCCGCTCTCGCCGATCTTCTCATGCGCATGATGGAGAAGGACCCAGCGAAGCGGCCGCGCACCGCGAATGAAGTCGTGCGTCTTCTCGACGACCCTTCGGTGTTCAGTGGAGAATTCACGTCGCTCCGGCTGCCGAAGGCGAAGTCCGGATCGTGGCAGAAACGCGCGGGATTCATCGGCGTCGTTGGGGTGCTGATGGCCGCCGGACTCGCCGCGGGCACTTACTTCCGCACTCGTCAGGCACCCAGTGCGGCCGCGGCGGTCGCCGGCGCGAGTCTAACGACGGCAAAATCGATTGCCGTGCTGCCCCTCGTAAACATCGGCGGTGATACGAGCGACGTGTACTTCGCTCAAGGCATGACGGCGCAGATCACGACGGCGCTCTCGAAGCTGCGCGGCCTCCGCGTCGCGGCTGGCACCGCTGCCACTTCCGCGCACGACAAGTACGGCACACCAGAAGAGCTGGGGCGGGCGCTCAATGTCACGATGCTGCTAGAGGGCACCGTGCAGCGAGAAGGCGGCCGCCTTCGGGTCACCGCACGGCTGATCAATATCGCCGACGGCGCCACGCTGTGGTCCGATATGTACGAGCGACAGGCCACCGATCTGTTCAGGCTGCAGGACGAGATCTCCAACGCGATCGTCTCGGCGATTTCGCCGGAGCTCGGGGCGACCGTTGCACTCGCGGGCTCCTCCGCGGCTCGTGGGACCGAAGACCTGCAGGCGTACGATCTGTACCTCCGCGGTCGCTTCTTTTTCCAGAAGCGAGGCGAGGATGCGTTGCGCAGCGCGCTCGCCTACTTCGAGCAGGCTGCCAACAAGGATCCCTCGTTCGCGAAGGCATACGCCGGCATGGCGGACGTTTACGCGGTGCTCCCGCTCTACGCGAACGTTCGCGTCGATTCGGTGTTGCCGCTCGGCCTGCGCAGCATCGACAAGGCCATCGCCCTGGACAGCACCGTGCCCGAAGCCTACGCCTCCCGCGCGAACCTGCTCGGGCTCGGCTGGCGATTCCCCGAGGCAGAGCGCGATTATCAGCGCGCGCTGTCGCTCGACCCGAATTACGCGACTGCTCATCAGTGGTACGGCGAGATGCTGCTGCTCAACGCGCGCATCGACGAGGCACTGGCGCAGCTCCGACGCGCGACAGAGCTGGATCCGTTGTCGCCCGTTGCCTTCGGCTCGTATGGTCTTGCTCTCGGCGTCGCCAAGCGCGACGTGCAGGCGCAGGCCGCCGCGCGCCATGCCCTCGATCTCGACTCCACGCTCATCGTCACGAAGATGATGGCGGGAACGGTCGAGCTGTACGCGAATCGATTCGCGAGCGCGATTCGCGAGCTCGAGCCAGCGCGTCAGCTGGACAATTCGAATCCGTTCATTCTCGGTGTGCTCGGTTACGCGTACGCGAAATCCGGCCGCGCCGCGGAGGCACAGAAGATCGCGCAACAACTCGACGCATCGAAACAGAATGGCGCCGCGGGCGGCGCCGCGCGCGTCTACCTGGGACTCGGCGACACGACGCGTGCACTCGCCACGCTGGAGCGGGCCGCGGTACAGCACGACATCTCGTTCAGCACGGAAGTGTTGGCCGAGCCGTTCTTCGATCCCATCCGGCACTCCTCGCGTTTTGCAGCCGTCGTCCAACTCGTCGGCCTCGACAAGCGCCTCCTGCAGTAAGATTGCGACGTCGTGCTGGAGCCAATCGTCAGTCGTAGGATGACTGGGTGGTCACGCGATCTCCTGCGATCTGGCGGTATCGTGTCCGCGACAGCGCTTGCGCTCCTCGCGGCGTGCGCTCGTCCTCGCTACCCGATCACTACCGCGCCTGCCACGGCACCAAGTCCCGCGGCGAAAACGAACAAGCCCGCGCGACATGACTCGGCCGACGGATCCACCGCGGTGCCCCTGGCGACGGCGGCTGTCCTCGGCAGCAGTATGGAGGAGGACGTCGAGTACCTGCACTCGCGCCGGCTGACGCTGCCCGTCGCCGGCATCCGTCCCGATCAGCTTACCGATTCCTTCGAGGAGCCACGCGACGGCTCGCGGCGGCATCGCGCGATCGACATCCTCGCGCCGCGGGGATCGCCGGTGCTCGCCGCAGATGACGGACATGTGCTTCGCGTGAGCTGGAACAATGCGGGCGGCAATACGGTCTACGCGACGGATACCGAAGGGCGCATTGTGTACTATTACGCGCACCTGGATCACTATCACGAGTCCATCGTTGCCGGCATGCCGATCAGTAAGGGCGACACGCTCGGTTTCGTCGGAACGACGGGGAATGCTCCGAAGGACATCCCCCATCTGCATTTCCAGATCATGCGTATGCCGCATGATGGCAAGTACTGGAACGGCGAGCCGATCAATCCGTTCTCGATCCTGCGCTCAGAAGGCGAGCGGCCTTAGTTTTCCGGCATGTTGTCGTCCAAGGCACGCGCGGAGCTCCGCGCCGAAGCGCATCATCTCGCCGTCACCGTTCACGTCGGGCATCAGGGCCTCACCGAGGCTGTTCGTCAGTCGATCGATGACGCCATTCGCACTCACGAGTTGGTGAAAATCCAGTTCTCGCGGAACGACGAAGTAAACGTCAAAGACGCGGCGAACGATCTCGCTCGTTCGCTGGGCGCCGATGTCGTCCAGGTGATCGGCCGGACCACGACGCTGTACAGGGAGAATCCGGAACTAAGGAAGTGACTGGTGTCTGGTGGCTGGTTGTTGGTGAATTCGGATTTGCCGACGCTTTGCGCCGGCCGTCGTTCTCTACCAGCCACCGACCACCAACCACCAGCCACAGGCTATTCTGTCTGACATGCCCCCGATTTATCTTAGGCGAGCGTACTCACCCAGCCCCTAATGCCCTACATCATTACCGAAGCCTGCATCGGCGTGAAGGACAAGGCGTGCGTCGACGTCTGTCCCGTCGATTGTATTTATGAAGGCGATCAGCAGCTCTTCATCCATCCCGACGAGTGCATCGATTGCGGCGCCTGTGAGCCGGAGTGCCCGGTGACGGCGATTTTCCCGGAAGAGGACGTGCCCGTGAACCAGAAGCAGTTCGTGCAGATCAACCGGGACGTCTTCAAGAGCGAGAATCCGCCTGGACGGCCAAGTCGGTAGAGGAGCGGGTAGGGAGTAGAGGGTGAAAAATGAAGGGCCGACGGCTTCGCCGTCGGTCTTTCCCTTTTTCAACCCTCTACCCGCAGCCCTCTACCGCGTCATCAGCCATTGCTTGATCGCGAACGCCACAATCAGTGCCGCGTATTGCAGGAAGGTGCTCACCTCGCTACGCCAGGCTTCGGCCCAATCATGCGGGCCAGCTTCCGGCGCCCGCGGCGGTCGCGGAATCCAGCGCGGCGTGGACTGCTTGTACACCAGATATTCCGCGCCGAAGATCGACTCGAGGACGCCCTCCTCGTACCGCACGATGAGCGAATACTCAATAGCGAAGATGAGGATCGCGATCGGGAGGAACCAATAGACGCCGGAAATGATCGTGAAGCCCATCCAGATGAGAAAGTTCCCAACGTAGAGCGGATTCCGTCCCCACCGGAACACACCGTACGTCACGAGCCGTTGTACGGCGCGCGAGCGGCGGCGCGTTACGGTACCGGCCGCGGCGACGCCGGCGAGGCGAATCCATTCGCCCGTGAGGATCACGATCGCGCCAACCACCCAGCCTGCGGCGGACATGTGGCCGGGCACCAGCAACGGCACCGCAATGAACAGAACTGGCAGCCAGCTGCGATTCCGAAAAAGCAGCGCGCCAGCGCGCGCACCGCGCGTTTGCTCGGCGGCGGAAAGTGGAGCAGAATGTGGAGACGACATGTCGTACAAACCTAACTGCCTCTAACCGCCGCTCTCGATACCTTGGATGAACTCGGCGAGCACCGCGTTGAATGCAGCCGGCCGTTCGAGATTGCTGAGATGACCAGCGCCGGCAACCACCTCGAGGCGACTTCCGTGGATCTGCTGGTGCATCGCACGTGCTTCCTTCGGCGGTGTGATGACGTCTTCGTCGCCGACTATAACGAGCGTCGGCACGGTGATCGTCGACAACGTCGGGGTCGAATCGGGCCGGCCAAGCAGCGCTTCAAGCGCGCCGACAACTCCATCCACGGTCGCTGACTCGGCGATCGCGCGCGCCTGCGCCTCGACCTGGGGCCGTCGCTCACGCGTCGTCTTGCCCAGTAAGCCGACGATCTGTCGGTCGACGACGGACGATACGCCCTTCGAGCGCGCGAGTCCAATCAGCTCCCGACGCCGCTCGCGTGTCTCCGCCGAGTCGGCGCCGGCGCGCGTATCGGCGAGGACGAGTGCCCGAACTCGCGCCGGCCAGCGTCGCCAGAGCGCGAATGCAACGTAGCCGCCCATCGACAGGCCGACGATCGTCGCCCGATCCACACCGGCGTTGTCCAGTACACACACGATGTCGTCCGCATACCGGTCGACCGTGAAGGGCGCCACCGCGTCAGATTCGCCGAACCCGCGCACGTCGATCGTTAGGCAGCGGCACGCGTCGGCGAGCGTGCTCCTCTGCGGCGCCCACATCGTGCGATCGAGTGGAAAGGCGTGCAGAAAGACTACCGGTGGTCCGCCGCCGATACTGTCATAGCCGACTCGCGCATCTCCAGCTGCCACAATCACGACGCGATCCGAATTTCCCTCACTCGGCGTCCGGCCATTGCGGCAGCAAGTTGCGCCACTCGTCAGGCACGCGCACCGGCCGGCCGTCCTGACCGATCGTCACGAACACGATGTTCGCGCGCGCGACGAGCAGGTCCGAGCCGACCTTCAGCGCCTGCTGCCGAACGATGTAACTCGTGTTGCGTACCGCGAGCAGTCCCGAACGAATGAGGAGGTCCTCTCCCGGCAGCGACTGCGCGAGGTAGTCGATGTCGACATGGCGCACGACCGAGAACACGGGTTGCCGCGCCCAGTGCTTCACGTCGACCTGCGGCTCGAGCAACGCCCACCGAGCCCGCTCGAGAAAGTTGAGCATCGTCGCATGATTCAGATGCCCGAGCATGTCGCAGTCGGTTGGGTAGATGTGAAAGCGAACTTCGGGGAGCGTGGGCATGGCTCTCTGGCGTCGATGGAAGAGGAGAAACCGGCTCGGCCAACGATGGCGCCGCCGTCAGCCGAGTGCAACGACGTGAGTTTCCGCGGTGTGCTGGCCCAGCCAGCGCCCGTCGAATGACAGCCAGAAGAGGGTAGTGCCACCCTCGGCTTGGGCGATCGCGACGGCGGCGGCGAGCGCTTTCGCACCGTACGTCGGATCGATCGCGATGCCAGTCTGGGTCTCACACTGAAGCGCGGAGTGCACTCCAGCGGCGCTCACCCGACCATAGGCGCCGCCGAAGTAATCGTGGACGATGAGCACCTGCTCTCGATTCGGGCGCGGCACGCGCTCGCTCGTCAGGTGCTCGATGAGCGCCGCGGTCCGACGAATCAGCCGCCGCACGCGGGAGCCATTCGCAACGACGCGCGGCACGACGCGCGCGCCCACGATCTGTATCGGCATCTCCGCGATGGTCAGTCCCAGCGCGAGTCCCGCGACGGTGCCGCCTGTTCCGAGTGGTACGACGATCCGATCGGGACGCGGCAAAACGCCTCCGCGCACCTGCGCCGCGACCTCCATGCCTGCATTCACCTGACCGAGTACACCGAGCGGTGAGCTTCCTCCCGCGGGAACCCAGCGCGAGCCGGCGATACGTCTGGCGATCGCTCTCGCATACGCACGAAACAGGCTGCGATAGACTCGCGTCTCCGTTGCCTCCCGTTCGATGCGCTCGGCGACGCGCAGCGCAATGTCGTTCATCTCCTGCGGCCAGCGATAACAATACGCCCGTGCGCCGAGTGCGACCGCGTAGACGGCCGTCGCGAGCGCGTGCGTCGATCCCGCCGCGCCGACAGTCACGACGGAATCACCAGGCCCAACGCCGCCCAGCAGGAACTCGAGAGCGCGCAACTTGTTGCCGCCTAACGGTTCGCCGTCGAGGTCCTCGCGCTTGAGCCACAGGCCGGGTGCCAGCGTGTCGGCATGCGCCACGGGCGAGGGAAACGTGCCGAGACCGACGCGTGGGAGTGAGACGAGCGTGGGAAAGCGCTCGAAGAGAGGGAACGCGCGATGGTCCTCGCTCACGCCAACGTCGCGTCTCTCGCGGGGTCGTCACCGGTTACCCCAACTTTCTCTCCCACGACACCTTCCACGTACAGCATCTTCACCGCAACCATGACCGCCGCGAGGATTGGGACGGCGCAAAGTAACCCCACGAACCCGAATAGAAGCGCCATCAGCGCCTGCGAGAGAATCGTCAGCACCGGGGGAGCGTCGACCCCGCCCTTCATGAGGAGCGGGATAAGCAGATGATTCTCGGCAAATTGGATTGCCCAGAATGCGATTCCCACATAAAGCGCCTTCTCTGGTGAATCGAGGAACCCCATCGCGACGGCGGGCACCGCGCTGAGTATCGGGCCCACCGTCGGAATGAACTCGAAAAGACCGGCGAGTATCCCGAGTGCGAAAGCTGCCTTCACGCCCAGCAGTAGCAGGACGACGGTCGTGACGGTCCCGATCACTACCATCGCGATCAGCTGGGTCACGAGCCAGCGGCGCAGCGCCGTGGCCATCGCCGAGAACACCTCGCCGGCTCGCGCGCGGGAGCGGGGAGGAAAGAGCTGCATCAACCCGTGATGATACGTCTGCGGATCGGCGCCGATATAGATCGCGAGGAAGATGATGATCAACAGGCCGCCGAGCGCTTCGAGCGTCGATGAGAGAAATGGAAACAGATATCGCGTTGCGCCGCTTACCTGGCTGCTGAGTCGCTCACGCAGGGGTGACCGAGTGCCGCCGCTATCGGACGAAGTGGAGGGAGCGCTAGCCGACGTACTGGACGCGCTGGCTGTCGTTGCCCTCGCCGTATCGCGGCGTGTGGGAGGACTGGCGGGGGCGAGCAGGCTTCCCATCAGCCCGGTGTTATGGCGATTCACCCAGGCTTCCAGGCGGTCGACTGATTCGGGAAGGCGCTTGCGCAATTCAACCGATTGGGCGCGAATCGTTGGCGCTACCCAGGCGCCGAAGCCGACGAGCAGTCCCAGAAAGGAGAGCACGACGAGCGCGGCGCCGAGTCCGCGGGGAATCCGCCACCTGGTGAGGTGATCGACCCCGCTCGACACGGCGAGTCCGAACAGAACGCCGACGAAGGCGGTGAGAAAAAGCGCGTTGGCGAACCAGAGGAGTCGGAGGACGAGATACATCGCCATCACGAGCGCGGCGGTGCGCAGAACGTCCCTGCTCTGCCACCCTACGGACCGGTGGCGGCGCTCGCGAGCCGGCAGGGGTGGCGACGCGGCGGGAATCCGATTCAGCGCATCATCTTTGCGGGCTGGCTCCGTCATCGAGGCTTCTTCGGGCAAGGGAAGTGCCCTCGGCTCGCCTGTCGAGCGGCGGCTACATTTGACGGCGAACCTTTCCGCATACGATGCCGCATCAGGCGCTCTACCTCGATACCGATAGAGATACCTCGAGCTTTCTGCGATCCATCGCGGATGTCGAGCTCCTCGCTCTCGACACCGAGGGCGCAAGCTTCCATCGCTTCGTCGATCGAATCTATCTGCTTCAACTCTCGACGCGGGATCGGTCGGCGATCATCGATCCGTTGCCGATCAGCAAGCCCGAAGAGTTAGGCATGCTGCTCGAAAACCCCGCCGTCCAAGTTGTGTTCCACGACGCCGATTACGATCTGCGCCTGGTCCGGCAGGACTATGGTTGGCGCGTGCGGAATATCTTCGACACGAGAGTTGCGGCGCAGCTCCTGGGCATTCGAGCCTTCGGCCTGTCGGCGCTGCTCGAGAAGTACTTCGGGGTGAAGCTCGACAAGAAGCATCAGCGCGCCGACTGGTCGATGCGTCCGCTGACGCGCGACATGCTCGACTACGCCGCGCAGGACACCATGCACCTGCTCGCTCTCCGCGACCGGCTCGCGGATGAGCTGCAGCGCGCCGGACGCTGGGAATGGGCGCGGGAAGAGTTCGTTCGGATCGAGGAGACGCATTGGGAAGACGAGGATGAGTCGATCGCGTTCCTCCGCATGAAGGGCGCGCGAGATCTCAATCGACGCGAGCTCGCGATCCTGCGTGAGTTGGTCGCCTGGCGCAACGAAGTCGCTCGTAAGGCGGATCGCGCGACGTTTCGCGTCCTCGGCAACGAGCCGATGTTCGAGATCGTACGCACCAAGCCCAGCACTCGTGAGGCGCTCGCGTCAATCAAGGGAATGCCGCGGGGCCAGCTCGAGCGCTCGGCGTCCGACCTGCTCGGGGCCGTTAGGCGTGGATTGGCGCTGCCCGAGTCGGAGCTGCCGCGCTTTCCGAAAGCAATGCGCTGGGAGCGCGATCCAGACTTCGACGCACGGGTCTCGGCGCTGCGCACGGTGCGCGAGGCGGCCGCGGTGCGCCTCGATATGGATCCCGGTGTCCTCTGCTCCCGCGACCGCCTCGAGGCCGTCGCCCGGCGCAAGCCGACGACAATGGAAGAGCTCTACGCCATCCCGGAGCTGCGGCGCTGGCAGGTCGAGCAGATGGGAGAAGAATTCCTCCGCGCGCTCTCCGGGCACAGAGCAACGGTAGAGGGTAGAGGGTAGAGGGTAGAACAACAAAGGCCGACGGCAAAAACCGTCGGCCTATTCCCTTCCACTACCCACTACCCACAACCCACTACCCGCTACCCGCTGCCCTCCGCCCTCTACCGTCTACAGTCCCATATACGCTCGTACCCTCGGCTCGATCCGCTCCGGCGTCCAGTACGGCGACCACACGAGATTCAGCTCCACCTCGCCCGCTCCCGGGAGCGCTTGGAGGGCCTGCTCCACGTCCGTCATGATCTGCGGGCCAGCGGGGCAGCCGGGCGACGTGAGCGTCATGTCCACGTGGATGTCGTTGTTCGTGACGACGATCTCGTATATGAGACCGAGGTCCACGATGTTGAGGCCGAGCTCCGGGTCCTTCACCTTCCGTAGCGCGAGCTTCACCTGATCGGCGCTGATGGAGCCTGCAGGCCCCGGTACGGCGTCGTTAGGTGACTCGCCGACGGGTCCGCCGGAAGTCGATTCGGCTGCTTCGTCAGGCGCGCCGGCTGGGTGCTGGCCGCCTTCCGGCGTCGAATTCTGAATGTCATCGGTCATTGAATACCCTCGGCGCGCTGTTCCTTACTTTATCCGGCGGTGCAACCAGCGCAGCTCGGTCCGCGCCGCACGCCACAAAGCGCGGACAATCGTGGACACCGGAGATCCGTCGCTGAATGCAGCGGCGATCGCGTACAGCGCTCCCGGTGAAAAATGGGGCTCGTTCACGATCGCGTACACTGGCTCCCACCGCTCGGGCTGGAATTTCGCCTTGAACCGGTCCAGTCCCTCGAAGTTATAAAAGCGTCGGCCGTGCGCGCGCACCAACTTGAGCGCCAGCCGGAGCCATGGCGGATTGATCGTCTGCGGTACGCTGTGCCGTGAAAGCGGCGCCAAGCCGAGGGTGACGTATTCGAATCCGTCGGCGGCCAGGGCGCGCATTGCCGTGTCGAGCAGCAGTTCCACCGTCCCGTTCGGGGCGCGAGCGCCGCGGATGAACTGCTCGATGAGCCATCCGCCGCGCGCCGGCGCTGGCGACGCGACCAGAAAGGCGACAATCTCGTTCTCGCGCGACTGCGCGACGAACACGCGCCGATCAAAGAGGCGTGACAGCGTCTCCGGCTCGACGAGAAAGTGCATCGGCGGCAGGCCGCGCGTTGCGAGCCACTCGTCGAGCACGCGGCGCAGGGCGGCTGAATTGGTCGCCTCGGTCGAGGGCATCGGTGTCACGGTGATGCCCTTGTTCCGAGCTCGGCTGAGCTGCGCTCGCAGCGATGCCTTTCCAGCCATGATGGCTGCCCAGTGCTCGGGATTCCACGACGGCTGTGACCCGAGCATGACCATCGAATGCGTCCGTCGCTCCCGGAGCACGGTCTCGAGGCGGTCCTCGGCACCGAAATAACAGATTCGCCGCTTGCAGTCCCGACAATCCTGCTCGAACTCGTCGACGACGGATACAAGTCGCTCCGGTGGGCACACCGGGGCACCTGCCACGACTCTCGTCAGGTTTCGTTCGACGTATCCCACGACCGCGTCGCCGTCGTGGCTGAACCAGAGCTGGATGCCCGGGTTCACGATCTGGTACGACGTCGCGTTCCAGCCGTAGGTGAGAACGAGCTCCCGGGCACGCGCAAGCGGATCGTCGATCCCGGTCGGTAACAGCAGGGCGGTCGAGTTCATCCCGTATACGTCAGCTGCATACGGTCTCTACGTCATGTCGCGGATGGGTGGCTCGCGCGCGATTCACGAGCTTCCCACCACCTCCACCAGAACCCAACCGGAGCTTAGACATGCGTCCTCGTTCACTCTTGGCCCTGTGCCTTGGTGCGTTCCTGCCCTCCATCGTGTCCGTCAGTGCGCGTGCGCAGCAGCGCGACGATCGGGCCGGCAACGCCACATCTGCTCGGGTCCCCACGGGTTGGGAGAAATCCGGCGTCCCTGCACTCAACTTCGACGCCGACGAAGGTTTTGGCTTCGGAGCCGCCATCGAGCTCTACAACTACGGTCCCGGAGCTCAGCCATATCGATTCACGATTCAACCGACGTTGCTCTTTACGACTGAAGGCCGCCGCGACGTGACCGCGTTCTTCGACGCGCCGGCCTTTCTTCCCGGTGGCTGGCGAATGACGGCATTTGTCGGCAGTGAGCGGCAGCTCGCACAACCTTACTACGGGATCGGCAACGCGACGCAATATGACGCAAGCCTCGAGAGTCCGCCGAACCCGTACTATTACCGCTACGGTCGAGGGCGTTTGCGGGCGTCGGCGGATTTCCAGCATCGAATCGCGAGCAGTTCGGCAAAACTGTTGTTAGGCGCGGGTGCAGGTAGCACCAGCTTCGATCTCACCCCGCACGACTCGGGAACGACACTGCTGGCCTCTCAGCTGGGCGGCATCACGCCTTCGGCTGACCGCGTCAACTACGTGCGCGCCGGCCTGCTCTGGGACACTCGCGACCAGGAGATCGGGCCGCACCGCGGCACCTGGGCCGAGGTGCTCGTGCAGCGCGTCAGCAAGTCGTTGGGATCGACCGAGGACTTCACGAGATGGACAACGACAGTGCGCCAGTACCTGCCTCTGTCGTCGCGGCTCACATTTGCGCAGCGCCTCGTCGGGCAGGGGATCGAGGGTAACCCGACGTTCGACCAGCTCGCAATCATCCAATCGTCATTCAAGCAGCAGGAAGGACTCGGCGGCTCGAGCAGCATTCGCGGCGTTCCCAAAGACCGGTACATCGGGAAAGCACTGCTCCTCAGTAACTCGGAGCTGCGCTGGCGCGCGGCTGATTTCTCGCTCTTCGACCGGCAGTCCTTCCTCGCTTTCAGCGCCTTCGCGGACGCAGGCCGTGTGTGGACCAACGGTTTCGATCTATCGACCGCACTCACCAATCTTCACGCCGGCTATGGTGGTGGAGTACGCCTCGGTGTCGGCCCGAGCTTCATCGTCGCGACCGACATCGGCCATTCCAACGAATCCGCGGCTGCAGTCTATATCGGACTTGGCTGGATGTACTGACTTGGTGGCTGGTGACTGGTGGCTGGTGGCTAGATAAAACGAAGGCCGGCGCGCAGTCGCCGGCCTTTCCGAATCCACTAGTCCCAAATCACCAGCCACCAGTCACCAGCTTCAGGTCTTTTTCGCGACTCTCTTCGTCGATTTCTTGGCCGGCTTCTTCGCGGCGCTCCTGGACTTCGACTTCGAGTGCGAGGACTTTGCCGCCGAGGATTTGCCGCTGCCGGACTTGGAGTGGAACTTCGCGGTACCAGACTTTGATCCGATACGGCCGGCGCTCACCGACGTGTGAAGTCGGCTGTGGCGCGATCGTGCGACGCGCTCCGGGCGATTCCAACCAATGGCGCGATCGGCGCGGAACTTCGCGGGCATCTGCATGATCCCGTCGCCGTAATCCATGATGGCGAGCGCGGCGGCGTCGGAGAGATCGGCGCGGACGTCGGCAATCACCTTCGCGGGACGACGTGCACGGGCCGCATGCACGCGATTCGTGAGCAGGATGACGAACATGTCGCGATCGGGATCGATCCACAGCGAGGTGCCCGTGAATCCGGTGTGCCCGTAGGCCCGTTCGCTCAGATACTTGCCGCAGCTACCGTCGCCGGCGCATGTGTCCCAACCCAGGGCGCGCGTGCGCGCCGCACGAGTCGTGAAGAGTGTGACAGTCGAGTCGGCGATGAGCCGAGTGCCGCCGTACTCTCCACCATTCAGCATCATTTGCGCGAACACGGCGAGATCGGACGCACTGCTGAAGAGTCCGGCATGACCGGCGATTCCGCCCAACGCGAACGCGTTCTCGTCATGCACCTCGCCCCGGAGCGGGTATCCGCGAGGCGGGTTCACCTCGGTGGGGGCGATGCGCACGCGCAGCGAGTCGGACGGCTTGAAGAACGTGTCCTCCATCCCGAGCGGCTGCCACACGTGCTCGGCAAGGAACTGATCGAGCCGCTGGCCTGACGCTGCTTCGACGACGAAACCCAGCATGTCGGCGCCGAGGTCGGAATACTCGTAGTATTGGTCCGGGTGATAGGCGAGGGGAGTCTGAATGACTGCCTCACGCGCCTCCTCGGGCGTGTGCGCGATGCGCCAGAGGTCGCGTCCCGCGGGAAGTCCGGACCGGTGCTCGAGGAGCAGCCGCAGCGTGACGAGGTCCTTGTCGCCGCCCGAGAACTCCGGGATGTACTTAGAGACCGGGTCGTCGAGGTGGATTTTCCCCTGATCGTAGAGGATCATCAGCGCGGTCGTAGTACCGACCACCTTGGTGAGCGAGGCGAGGTCGTAGACGCTCTCGGT
>Ga0070713_100001534_pt1 | contig 14753 bp, 9 predicted proteins | sample LARL82metaG_FD_65465 | JGI IMG/M metagenome (GOLD analysis project Ga0070713, IMG submission 65465) | Corn, switchgrass and miscanthus rhizosphere microbial communities from Kellogg Biological Station, Michigan, USA - LAR L8-2 metaG | ecosystem: Host-associated > Plants > Roots > Rhizosphere ...
CCACGGGTGCGGCGGCAGGCCGCCAACCTCCCATTCGGCGGATTCGAACGCTGACGGATAACAACGCGCAGCGCTCGCCCCGGACCGCGCCGCCCGCGCCTTGCGGACCCGGCTGCGCGGACGACTCCGCTCAGATCTGCGACGCCGCCGTCACCGCCGACTGCGGCCTGGTCAGCACGGATCGGGGCTGTCGCATCACCTGTCTCGATAGGGGCGAAGAGGCATGGTCACCCTGTACGCACCATCGGACTCCGGCATTGCCCCGCGGTGAGCGGCGGCACCTGCTCGCGGGCGGGCGTGGATTGTTCTTCTTCGAGCCCTTATTGTTCGAATACCCGTCGCGCGGGTGCCATGGCGTTAAAACCGCGTCGGTAGCCTGCGCATGACTGGGGTCGAGGGAATACGGCGGCGGGGCAGGGAGCGCGATGGGCAGGTCGGAACAGCCGGTGCCGGACGGCCCGCTGCGGCAGTTCGCCGAGGATCTGCGCGCGCTGCGGCGCACGACCGGGATGACGTACCGGGCGCTGGCTCGGCGGGCGGGCTATTCCCCCTCGGTCTTGTCGGCCGCGGCCAGCGGTGTGTCGCTGCCCACCCAGGCGGTCACCCTGGCGTATGTCGGAGCGTGCAAAGGCGACCAGGACGCGTGGGAGGCGCGGTGGACCGAACTGGCGGCGCTGCTGCGCGCCACCCATCCCGGCCTGCTGCCGCCCGACGACCAGGCGACCGCGCCCATAAAGGCCGCACAGGCCGCACAGGCGGCGGGACGGCAGGCGGCGCCCGGCGACCTGTCGCGTGCGCTGGCGGCGATCGCGCAGCAGCGGGAGGACTTCAACGCCGCTGCCCTCGACGGGTCCGGCGAAACCGGCGAAATCGCTGGGGACGGCGAGGCCGGCGAGAGCAGCGACGATGGCGAGGTGGCGCCGGACGCCGACGAAGGTGAGGTGGCGCCGGACGCCGACGAAGGCCCCGCACCGTCCCTGCCTGCTTCGCCGGTGCCGCAGGCCGCGCCCGTGATGCGCGTGACCCGTCCGAGTACCGCCGGCACGGACGCCGGGCCGCAGATCGAGCCGCTGGGCAAGGGGGATCCGCGCCGGATCGGGCCGTTTCGCACGATCGGACGGCTGGGCGGCGGGGCGATGGGGGAGGTGTATCTGGCCTCGAGCCCCGCCGGGCGGCCGGTCGCGGTCAAGCTGATCCTGCCGCAGCTCTCGCGCGACCCGTTGTTTCGGCGCCGCTTCGCCCGCGAGCTGACCGCGGCGCGCACCGTGCGCGGCGGGCACACCCCCGCGGTCGTCGACGCCGACGTGAACGCCGAGCGCCCGTGGATGGCGACCGCGTACATCGCCGGCCCGTCGCTGAGCGATGTGGTCGAGACGCACGGTGCGCTGCCCGAGCCGGTGGTGCTGGGGCTGGCCGCGGGGGTGGCCGAGGCGCTGGCCGACTTCCACGCGGCCGGGATCGTGCACCGGGACCTGAAACCGTCCAACGTGCTGCTCGCGGACGACGGCCCCAAGGTGATCGACTTCGGGATCTCCCGCGCCATGGACGGCACCACCCTGACCGTGACCGGGGTGCAGGTGGGCACCGCCGGGTACATGGCCCCTGAGCAGGCCGAGGGACAGAAGATCACCCCGGCGGCGGACGTGTTCGCGCTCGGGTGCCTGCTGGCTTACGCCGCCACCGGGATCGCCCCGTTCGGCGACGGGCCCAGCGCCTCGGTGCTCTACCGCATCGTGCACGACGCGCCGGACAAGGACGCGCTGGCCTTGCAGGACAAGCAGCTGCGCGCCCTGATCGAGGCCTGTTTGGACAAGGATCCGCAGCGCCGTCCCACCCCGGCCCAGATCGTCGAGCGCTGCTCCGGGGCCGGCCGCACGGGAGAGGGCTGGCTGCCCGCTACTTTGGCGGCGCAGGTCGCCCGGCGCAGCGCCCACGCCGCCACCCTGATCGGCCGCGCCGCGCGCAAGCGCACGATCCAGCGGGTGCGCATCGGTCTGGCGCCGCTGCTGCTGATCCTCGCGATCGTGGTGACCGCGGTCCTGCTCGGGCACGGCGACGCCCCGGGTATCGCCACCGCGCCGCCTCCCAGCGCCACTCCCGGACCGTCGGACGCCGGCGCGGGTCCCGGCAGCGGCGGCGCGCCGGGCGGGACCCAGCCCCAGGGCACCATCGGTACCGGGTCGGCCGCGGGCGGCACGGCCGGTCAGGGCGGCGGCGCGGCCGGCGGCCTCGGCGGGATCGGTGGTTCCGCCGGGGGCAACGGCGGCGTGGCCACATCCGTCCCCGCGACCGGGGGCAATGCCGGCGGGAACGCCGGCGGCTCCGCTCCGCCCGCGGCCGCCCCGCCGACCTCCGACAAGTACTCGTTCGAGACCGGCACCGAAAACTGGGGCGTGGCGAACGGCAGCGACGTCTCGCTGTCCCAGAGCAGCCTCGAGCAACGCGACGGCCTGTTCTCGCTCGCGCTGGACGACACCGCGGCCAAGACCACCAGCTACGTCGCCGCGGTCAGCCCCGCGCTGTCCGACGGGCCCGCGGCCGGAACCCGGGTCACCGCCTGGATCTTCCTGCCGGGCGGTAGCGGGCAGAGCGTTCGGGCCAAGCTGTACGTCCAGAACGGCTCGGGCAACCAGCAGTCGCCCGCGGTCGAGACCCTGGCGGTCGGCTGGAACGAACTGACCTACACCACCCCCGCCATCGGCACGATCACCAGGGTCGGCGTGCAGGTGAACAAGTCCGGCACCGGCGAACTGACCGTCTACCTCGACGCGGTGAGCTGGTGACCGCGGCGGCATAGCGGGCGGCCGGCTCCGGCATTCGCGCGCTGTCCGGCCCGCTGCCGCCACACGGGGTCGGGCGCGGCGGGTTGTGGTCGCCGCGAACTGTTGGTGCGTGTCAGGACTGTAGGGATGATCCGGCGATCCGGCGCGGGAGCCGTGTGCCGACCGGGGTGACGCCTGGGTCGGTGCGCGAGGGCAGCGGCGTCGCGGCGGGGTGCTCGGGGTGTCCTTCGAAGAGGTTGTCGACGAGGTCGGTGCGTATCTTGAGGGCGAGGTCGGGTGCTTCGTTGGCGTTGAGGTTGTCGATGAGTTTGACCAGGACGGGGAAGGGGCGGCGGCGTACGGCGATGCGCAGGATGTTGTCGGTCAGGGCGAGGGTGTCGTCGCGGGTGCTGAGCCATCTGAGCATGGTGCTGATGGCTTCGGGTGTGGCTGCGGTGGCGACGGCCTCGGCCAGGGTGCGGCATTCGGCGGCGTGGGAGGCGTCCATCAGGTCGTTGAGCAGGTGGATGGTCTTCCAGGAGAAGGCGCGGGCCAGGTGGGTGAACAGGGGCGGGATCTGGTCGGGGGCGGTGGCGCGCAGGTCGTTGATGAGCATCAGGACGCGGTAGCGGGTTTCGGTGGCCAGGGCGCGCAGCAGGGCGGTGCGCTCGGGTTCGAGGCCGCGTGCTTTGAGTTCGGGCAGCAGCTCGGCCAGCAGCGGGGTCTGTGCGCGGCGGGCGAGGGCGCGGATGACGTCGATGCTCTCGCGGGTGGCGGAGCCGGCGCGCAGGATCAGCAGGTTCTCCGCGATCTCGGCGGGGGTCAGGGTGTGCGGGAAGTCCGCGACCTGGCGCAGCTCGTGCAGCGCGGCGGGTTCGTCGGGGTCTGCGTCCGCGTCGGCGAGCAGGACCTTGAGCAGCGCGCCGAGGATCTTGGGGGAGGGGGTCCTGTTCTCGGACAGGATGCGGGAGAGGTACGAGGGGGAGACCTGGGCGCGGCGGGCGAGCTGGCGGGCGGTGACGCTGGAGCCGGTGCGCGCGTGGGCTTCGAGCAGGTCGCGCACGAGCTGAACGGCGGTCAGCTCGCCGGCTGTCTCCGGGAGCTCCTTGTCGGAGGCCTGCCCCGGCTCGGGCACCAGCTGGGCGAGCTCGCCGCCGGGTACGCGCATCGCGCGCTGGACCAGCTCCGCGGCCTTCTCGTACTTGTGGCGCACCGCGTCCTCGTTCGAGCTGAGCACGGCGCCGATCTGCTTCCAGGTCGCTCCGTTGAGCTTGAGGTGGGCGACCGCCGCCTTCTCGATCAATAGCGCGGCCTTGATGATCGCCGGGGTGAGGGACAGCAGCTGAGTCGTGTCGCCGCGCTGATGTATCCGCCGGGCCAGTTCGCCGAGCACCGTGTCGAGTTGCTCGCACAGCTTGACCGCGGCCTCGCCGAACTGGGGGTTGAACACGGCGGCACTGTCCGACGCGCTCCTCTGGCGGTAGGCCCGCTGCCTGCATTCGCCATTGTGGTAGACCCGGGGTCGTCCGATGGCGGCTTTCTCAGCAAGGTGCAGCGGTTCATTGCAGCCAGGGCACACGGCGCGACCCGCTGGCACGATCATTCGGTTTCCTCTGCCAAATTTCTGTGATCAGAATGAGTTTCGGATCCCCCCGGGCGGAAACTTTCTCCCTTTCACGCGATACGAAACGGAGAAAATTTCCCGATCATGGATGCGAAACCATGCGGTGCCCCTTACCGGTGATTACGAAGGCGGCCGGGTCCGATACTTTCGGCAAGCACCGGCCGCCTTTGCCGTCAGTGCTGCCGGCGGATTCGTGAATCGGCGGTGAGCAGCGCGTTCGCCAGGGCGGCGAGCGCCGTGATCTGCGCCGCCCCCACATGCCCGCTGATCACGAGCAGTCCTACCAGTACCACGATGGACAGGAAGGCCGCGGCGGCGATGGTGCCAGAAGAGGGGACCTGCGCAGCCGGGGCGTGTCCGCCACGGTTATCCTGAAGCGGCGCCGGGGCGACTGAGAGCCCGCGGCGCGCGATGGCCATGTGTTTGGTCATCATTTTTCCATTCAGCGATGAGTGGATGCGACGGATTGGTCTCGACCTCTTACGGCCTTGTCAAGCTTTGAGGTCGAGGCCCGTCCGGTGCAGCGAGCCTAGCGTTCCCTGCTTCGTCCGGGCGATTTTTGACCGGGCATTTTCTTCCTCTTCACGTTTCGATCTCACAGCACCCGGAAAAGCCGAGCTCAGCGCCCTGCGACGCGAATTATCTGCCGATACCGGATACCGACTGGACGGTAACTTCGACGTGTCGTCGATATGTTCTCGACGGCAAAGCTCACATATGGTGACCGGCTCGGCGTAGCGGCGTGGTGGCGCAAAGGCCTGCGACAGGTTCTCGCGCAACCCGGCACCGCCCGGGCTCTCGACGCCGCCGCACCCGCGCGGGACGCGTTGCGATGTGTTGCGCTGAGCGCTGGTGCCGGCTCGGGCCCGCCCTCAATGCCGCGCATCCGATCATGTCAGTGAAATACTGACATGGTGGGGACACCGGCTCACGTGGGATCGGATGAGGTCGCCGACGCGGTCACGCGGATCGTCGACCGCCATACTCAGCACCGTGATCCCGACCGCTTCCAGATGGGCGGCGATCCGCAGGAAGTGCTCGACTACCTGCGCGCTTACGGCGGCCAGATGCCGGCCGACGTGCAGCGCGCCGATCTGATGGACGCGATCGTGCTGCGGGTGTGGCTGTGGTGGCAGGACCGCCGCACCGAGCAGTGGATCCTGGAGCGGGCCGAGGCCCTCGGGGTGCCGAACCAGAAGATCGGCCATGTGCTGGGTATCGGCAGCCGCCAGGGGGTCAGGGATCGGCGTGACCGGCTCGCGCAGCTGCTGGGCCCCGGGCACGTGCCGGACGAGAAGCTCGAGCGCGAGCGGCGCCGGACCGGGGCTGCCGAGGCCCGGTGGCGCCGGGAGCACGCACCCGAGGTGCTCGACGTGGTCGGCGACCTGCTCGACTACCTGTCCGAGAGCCTGCGCGCGGACCCGGAGGCCGCGCTGTGTCTGGACTATGTCGCCGATCCGGTGGCCGCTCCAGGGCCTGACCAGGCGCCTACCAGCGCATACATGGGGATATGGTGCGCGCTGATCGAGCGGGTCGTCTCCGCCGGCCTCGCCGCTCACGTGCCCTCTGACGAACCGCTGGGGCGGTCGCTGGCCGGTGCGGTGGCGTTGGCGCGCGAGTATCGCCGCATCGTCGGGCAGCCTTCCGGCAGTGCGGAGCGCAGCTGACGATGCGCCGGCGGCGTCGGGTGGCCGGGTCCGGCCATCTACTCGGTGATCGCGTCAAGGCTTCGCGTGGAGCCACGGCGCCGCGTCGGCCCGATCCCCGGCACCGTGCGGCCGTATCGGGCACGGCCGCGGTCGCTCTCCCGCCGGCGCGTACCGCACACGGGGTACCCGGTTCTGACGGCGTGCCGCCGATTGTCCACGGTTTGTTCGAACGGGCCGCTCGCCGCGTTGCCAGACAACGCTGGGCGCCGTACCACGGTACTGCGACGTCCAGTGGCGGCCGGGTTGGGCTGATCCCGGAGCCTGACCCGGGCCGCATCCACGCTTCGGCAGGTAACAGGGACCAGCCGCGGGCGTGTTCGCAACGAGACCCGGCGCTGCGGGTTGCCCCGGTCCGGGGCGGCGCGGCGGTGCCGGGGACCGCCCGGGTTCCGTGCACCGTATAAAAGAGCTCTGATTCTCGGCGAGAGGAGGCGGACGGCGATGGCGGACGAGCGGTGCCCTTCCCACGGCGCCGGGGACTACGTGCGCAAGGTGTCCGCGGTGTTCGGTGAACAGTACTTCCAGGGCCGCAGCGATCGCGTGGTCGGCGCGGTGACGCCGCACGGATGGGCCGTGGGGAGGGCGGTGGGCGCGAGCGTGTCGGCCTCGGCCACCGCCCAGGCGCTGGCTCCGGAGCCGCTGGTGCGGCGCAACGCGGCCCTGCCGATGATCGGCGCGATCCCCGCGCTGGTGTTCGGCGCGGTCATGTGCGCGGCCTCCGGCGGCGCCGTGATCGGGATACCGTTCGTGGCACTCGCCCTGATCGCCCTGGCGCGCGGCGCCTACCTGCACGGACTCAACGCCCAGGTCGACTCGGGCAGAGCGCGGGCGCGAGCGGTGTGGGATCGGGCGTGGTACTGCGGACGGTGCGAGGTGGTCTTCTTCCCGCACGGACAGGAGCCTGCCGGCGCGCCGGCCGACGAGGCGATGGCCCCGGCCCGCTTCCAGCTGGCGGTCTGGTCGGCCGGCGGGTACGGCGACAGGCTCGTGGGACGATCCCCGCAGCAGGCCGCGCAGGCGAGGAAGGCGGTGCTCGCCGCGGCCGGGATCCTGGCCGTCGTGGTGGGCGGGGTCGTGGCGGTGGCGATGGCGCTCAGCAAGCCGGCAGCCCCGGATCCGAACGCGGCCTTCGACAGCGTGGTGGCGCCCTCGTTCGGGCAGACTGTCACGGCGGCGCAGGGGGTCATGCCCGGCGAGTGCCTGAACGGGGTGTACGCCACCGACTCGTCCGGGCAGTTGGCCGTGGTGGACATTGCCTCGCCCGCTGTGCACGCCGTCGTCGTACCGTGCAACCAGCCCCACGACGCCCAGGTGTTCGGCGGTTTCAGCGACGGCGAGGGCGATGGCGCCGGGGCGGTCTCGGACGCTGAGGCGGACGTGGGGGTCTGCAACGGAGAGGCTTCGCAGTACTACCGGGACGACTCGGCCGGCGACCAGGTGACCGTTATTTACAGCAGCGGCGCCTACAGCCCCTCCGCAGGGCTGCAGGACGTTTCGTGCCTGTTCGAGGGCGACACACCGCACGGTCTAAGCCGCATCATCCTGGAGCACTAGGCGTGCGCCGTGCGCGACCCATCCCGGCTCTTCGAAGTTAAGTGGGGTTGAGGTGTCCTCGGGCTTTGCGGTTGGTGCCGCAGCGGGTGCGTAGGCGTTGGTTCTCGGGATTGCGGAAGCCGTAGGCGTCGCGGGCGATGGTCTTGATGACGCGGTTCATGCCCTCGGAGCCGGCATTGGTCACGCCGGTGTGGATGAACGCGAGGATTTCCGGCCACCAGGTGGAGATGGTGGTGGCGAGGCGTTCGAACTCCCTCGAGTCCTGAGTCGGCGCAGGCGGTGTAGAAGCGGGTGAGCCGGTGGCTGATCGGATGCCGGTCGGGGTGGGTGCGGGCGAGGTCGAGCAGGTCGAGCAGGTCCTGCTTCGCGTTCCACGCGTCCAGGATCGGGCGGCCGATCTTCTCTGGCAGTGCGTGAAGGTCGAGCACCATCGGATCGAGGTGCTTGCCGTGCATCCGGGCCGCGCTGCGGGCCAGGCGGTTGCGCAGTTCCCATTCCCGGTTGCCCTTGCGTCCGCGTCGTCCGCGCTGCTGGAGCGTGGCGCGTCGGCGCACCTCGGTCAGGGCCTGGTTGGCCAGCTGGACGATGTGGAAGTGGTCGACCACCAGCACGGCGCGCGGCAGCGCTTCGCGCACGGCGGCCTTGAACACGGTGCACATGTCGATTGCGACGAACTTGACCTGGTCCTTCCATGTCTGGCCGCGGGCGTCGAGCCAGGCGGTCACGCTAGTGCGTTGACCACTTAGGTTCGCTGGTCTGGTGGTTGTCATGTTGCTGTGGTTAGGGGGCGTCCGCCGAAGCGGATGCCCTTCTGGCTGCGGATGCGGGCGCGCTCGCGGCGTTGTGCGGCCAGGATGTCGGGGTGGCGGTGGTGGGTGTTGCGCCAGCGCAGGTAGGCCTGCAGTTTTCGGGCCAGGACCGTGTGGTTGGGGTGGTTGGAGTTGCCGATCGCGAACATGCGCAGGGGCCCGAACTGGGGCTCGATCGGGTTGGCCCAGGAGGCGCTGGTCGGGGTGGGGCACAGTTCGACCTTGTGCTTTCTCGCCCAGGTGCGGATGGCCGGGGTTTTGTTCGCCGAGAGGTGGTCCAGGATGACGTGGATGGGGGCGCCGTCCGGGCGGGCGGCGCGGATCGTCTTGAGCGCGGCCAGGGTGTGGTCGGCGCCTTTGCGCAGGCGGGTGACGCCCCACAGCAGGTCGTCGGCGAGCGAGTAGCAGCCGTGGAAGTAGCGGATGCCGTGGGTGCGGTGGTAGGTGGCCGGCAACCGGTCCGGGTGCTTATCTCGAGCCCAGCACGAGCCGTGGCAGGGGCGCACCTGGAGCGGTCCGAACTGGTCGAACGCGAAGCAGCGGTCGGGGAAGCATCTGGTCACCTCCTCGATCCGGTCCAGCTTGGCGTTCTTGTCCGGGTCACGCGACTCCTTGCAGGTGCGGGTGCGCTGGAAGGTGATCTGATGCTTGCGCAGGATCACCCGTAGCCGCTCGCGTCCGATGCGTACCGGGTGTGCGGTGTTCTCGGCCAGGTAGCCGGCGAGTTTGCGGATGCTCCAGCGGGTGAAGGGCGCCCCGAGCTTCTGCGGGCGGGTGGTGGCCGTCGTGACGATGTAGTCCTCGTCGTCACTGCTGATCCGGCGGGGACGGCCGCCCGCCCACCGAGGGTCCAGCGCGGCCAGACCCCTCTGGTTGAACGCGTGGATCACATCGCGCACCGTGTCCTCGTGCGCCGCGACCAACCTGGCGATCGCCGGCACCGGGGTTCCCGACGCCGACGCCATGATGATCAGGGCGCGGCGCACCCGGATCGAGTCGTGCTTGCCGCGACGCACGATCGCCAGCAACCGCTGACCCTCGTAGTCCGTGAGCCGTCGCGCTCGAACTGGTTCCGCCATCACGGATCCCGCCCTCGATAGCACCGAAGTTGCTATCGAGCGTGGCCCTGACAGGCGCCGAACCTTCGAACCCCCAGCGGCGTGTCACCGAACCCGGTGAACGTTCGCGGTCAACGCACTAGCTTTGTAGAACAGCGTCCGCGGGCCGCGGGACACGCCAGGGCGCCGTGTCGTCTGTGCCCTTATTTGGCCGTGGGCATCGCCCGGGTCAGGTATTCGTCCAGGGTTTCGTGGTCGAGGCTACCGTCGAGGGTCAGTGCCGTTTCGATGGTGTTCTCGGCGACGCGGCGGGGGATCTCGAAGCGGCGTTCGGCTTCTCCGATGATCTCGGCGATGACTCTCTGGCCGACGACGGGCTCGTGGCGAATGAGCCAGTCGAGCATCTTCGCGACTTGGGGCAGAAGCCCGAAGTACGTCCAGTCCTCCATGGGCCGGGCCGGGTTCAGGCTGGATGCGATCTCGTCGAGCACGGCCCCTCTGACGACGACGGCGAGTTCGTTGATCGGCACGATGCTGCCGAGGTCGGCGGCGACGGACCAGCCGAGGTCTTCGGCGATCTTGCGGACCTGCTTTTCGGTGCGGAACCTGATCGCCCAGCGCTGGCGCGCACCGGGAGACGTCCACAGTCGGCTGAAGAGGATGTCGGTGAACCGCGTCCACAGCTCGGAGCGGCCCACTGGCATCGTCGAGCCGTCGTGGTCCACGGACACGGCGTCGGTCACCGAGTCCCGGGACTTCGTGCGCTGTTCGGCCCACTCCAGGGCCACCGGCCGGGACCAGGCGTTGCGGCCGCCGATCACGGCTTGGGGCTCGGGGATCTCGCTCTCGCCCCGCACGAGGTAGGCGCGCAGCGTCGAGGCCGCGATCCCGGCGAGCTGTGCCATCTCGCCGGCGCCGACTAGCTGATCACCGGTCAGCTCGGGTGCGGCCAGGCGCACGACGCACTCGGTGAGCGGGCGGGTGCTGGCGCGCCGCTCGGCCCATAGGGCTAGGTCGTCGAGCCACTGCCGCGGGGCCGGGGCGTCGAGGTCGAGCTCGGTGACGGTGAGCAGGTGTGCGCGTGAGGCGTCGGCCGATGGGTCTAGCACGTCGGCCGCCGAGACCGTGCTCGCGCCGGGCACGGGCCGCGGCACGATGCGCTCGGTGGCTTGGTCCCAGATCTGAGCCGGGCGGAACCAACCAGTGCCGTCCCACCAGTAGCCGCCGGTGCGAAAGAGCAGGGCGTTGCGCATCTCGATGGCGAAGGTCTGGTGCTGGAAGGCGACGTCGCTGTTGCGCACCAGCATCACCGAGCGGCCGTGCTGCGGGTGGAAGCGCACGTACCAGGCCAGGTCTGTGCGCTGCGGGTCGGTGGTGTTGGCGGCCCACCCGCCGTCACGGGTCGAGTCCTGCCGGCCCCAGGTAGTGCCGCCGGGTTTGCGGCCGATCGCCTCGATGGCGTGCGGCTCGGTCGGCAGGTGGGAGTCGTCGACGAACGGCAGGTCGGGGATCGGGTGGTCGGTTCCCAGGCCGTTGGCGACCGGCCTGAACGTATACAGGGGCACGAGCTCCTCCCTCAGTTTCGCTGTATTACTCTACAGCGTTCGAATTCTGATAGTACAGCACCCTGCAGACATCTGATACAGCTTTGATGGAGGGCGTTGGTACAGCGGCAAGGCGGTACTGGGCGGGCGAACAAGTCGCCGGGGCAGGCCCGATTCGATCAGGTGTTCGCATCTGCGCGCGGCGTCGGTCTCGCGGTGCTAGATTTCGAGAGTCCGCCGGTCAGGTCGATCCGGGAGTCGCCAGGCGTTGACTCAACCACCCGATGCGCTGTGTGCCCGGATTCGTCTGCAGATCCTGGGTCCGCTTCGGCTGTGGCGTGACGGGGCGGAGCTCGTCGCGGGGCCTCGTCAGCAGGCGTTTGTGCTGGCCGTGCTGCTGGCCCGGGTGGGTCAGCCGGTCAGCCGTGCGGAGCTGATCGACTTGCTGTGGGGGCAGGGGATGCCGGCGAGCGCATTGAACGTGATGCACAAGTACGTGGGTTCGTTGCGCCGGTTGCTTGAGCCGGGCCTCGCGGCGCGGGAAGCGGGCTCGTACCTGCAGCGCAGCGGCGACGGTTACCTGTTCGAGCGTGGAGCGAGCGAGTTGGATCTGGTCACGTTCCGCAGCCTTGTTGAGGCCGGGCGCACGGCGGCCGCAGACGGTGAGCGGGACGCGGCGCTCGAGCGGTACGTGGAGGCGCTCGCATTGTGGCGGGGCCCGGCCGCCGACGGGCTGGAGCGTGTGCCGGACTTCGTCGCCCTGGACGGTGAGTTTTATGACGCGTGTCTGACGGTGTCGGATCTGGCGGTACGCCGGGGTCAGCCGCAGCGGGTTCTTCCGGCGCTGCGGCTGGCCGCGTCGATGGCCCCGCTGGACGAAGCGGTGCATGCGGCGCTGATCGTGGGCCTGTCCGCCGGCGGGCATCGGGCTGAGGCTCTGGCGGTGTTCCGCGGCATCCGGACGCGTCTGGCCGAGCAGCTCGGGATCGATCCCGGCGAGGTGCTGCGCACGGCCCAGCGGCGTGCGCTGACCCAGACCCTTCCCACCGCGGCGGCCGACGACGGTGGCCGCAGTGCTCGAGCCGGCCTGGTCGGGCGGGCCGGTGAGCTGGCCGTGCTGCGCGAGTGTGTTGCGGCGGCGTTCGCGGGCGGATCCGCGGTCGTCGTGATCGAGGGCGAGCCCGGAGTGGGCAAGACGCGCTTGCTGCGCGAGGCCGCGGCCGAGGCGCAGCAGCGCGGCGCGCTTGTGGTGTGGGGTGCGTGCCTGGAGGGTGAGGGCATCCCGTCGATGTGGCCGTGGCTGGAGACGATCGAGGCTCTGCTCGACAGCCTTCCCGCGGCCGCGCGCAAGACATGGCTCGATGGTGAGCTGGGCCGCCTGATCGAGTCGCGCGACAGTGGGAACAGTGTGCGGCCGTTGCCCGAGAGCGGCACCCAGTTCCGCTTTTTTGAGCAGGTGGTGGCCCTGGTGCAGGCGGTGTCGGAACAACGCCCGGTGCAGATCGTCATCGATGACCTGCACTGGGCCGATGCCGCCTCGCTGCAGCTGCTCGGTCACATGGTCGCCCGGCCGCCCAGCCGCACGATCATCGTCGGCGTTCTTCGCGATCGGGCCCCGGCTCCCAGCGCGGCGCTGGCGCAGACGCTGGCAGCGGTCAGCCGGGTGCGGGGGCACCGCCGCATCCAGCTTCGCAGATTCACCGTCGGCGAGGTGGCGGAGCTGGTCCACCGCGAGTCCGGCGTCGACCCCGGTGCGGCGGCCGCGCAGATCCACGCCCGCACCTCGGGCAACGCCTACCTCGTCGTGGAGCTCTCGCGGCGTTTCGAGCGTGCCTCGTCGTTCGCCGGGACTGTCCCGGCCACGGTCCGCGACGTGGTGCGGACGCGCACGGCCCATCTGCCGGAGACAGCTCTCGATCTGCTGCAGGTCGCCGCGCTGATCGGGCGGCAGGTCGGATTGCGTGTGCTGGCCGCCGCGCTGGAGATCGACGTGCGCGCCTGCCTCGAGCTGCTCGAGCCGCTTGGCTCGCTGGGCCTGCTCGAGCCGGTCCCGAACGACCCGTACACCCTGCGTTTCTCCCACGACCTGGTTCGAGAGGCCGTGGCGGCCAACCTTCCGCTCTCGCGTGCGACCGAGGCGCACCTGCGGATCGCGGACGCGATCGAACGCGAGGGCGGAGCCGACGACTGGGTCGCCGAGCAATTTGCGTATCACCTGTGGGCGTCTGGCCCGCTGGCCGACCCGGTGCGCACGGCGAGCGCGCTGGTACGGGCCGGGCGTCACGCGGTGACCAAGTTCGCCTTCGAAGCCGCCGAGCGGCATCTGCGCGCGGCGGCCCGCATCGCCCGTGGGGCCGGTCAAGCGGAACTCGAGCTGTCCGCACTCTCGCTGCTGGCCACCGTGTTCTGGCGGCAACACGATTTCATGCGCTCGTACGACGAGATCGTGGAACGCGCCCGGCACCTGGCCGACGAGCTCGGCCGCACGACCCAGGCCTGCGAGTTCCTGCTGTTGCGCCTGGCCCTGGCCACAAGCCTCGCCCGGCCCGAACGCGCCCTGCTCGCCCGCCGGCTGTTCGAGCAGGGCGAGGCCGCCACAGACCCGATACTGCGCTCGTTCGGCGCCGCGGCGTGGGGGCTGCGCCAATGGGACCTCGGCGACATCAACCAGTCGCTGCGATACCTGCGAGAAAGCAGCAGCGCGCCGGTCGACGCCGTTCCCGATCCGGAGCGCGATCAGCTGCCCCGTGAAGTGCGAACGATCGGCCCGCTGCTGCGAGCCGTCGTGGAAACCATGTACGACGAGGTGGACGCAGCCCGCGCGCTGCTCGACGAGCAGGAAGCCGACGCGGGCGACGATCCGCACTCGATCACGGTCTGGGCGCATTTCTCCTCCATGGCGGCGGCCATGGCTGGCGACCTCGGCCAGGCGGCGCGGGCCACGCGGCGGTGGAGCGCCGCGGATCCCGGGCATCTCGTGCCCTCCGTCGACTCGTACCTGGGGATCACCTCGTGCTGGGTGCGCGCCCTCAGTGGCCGCGATCCGGCGCAAGCCGCGGCCGAGGCCGAGCAGGTCCTGGTCACGACACTGCTCGACCCGCCGCGCTTCGGCATCGCGTTCCACTACGGGCTTGTCGTGGAGATGTTCCTCGCCGCGGGGATGACCGAGCAGGCGCGCGCCGCCCTCGAGCGGGCCGAGTGGTTCCTCGACGCGCACGGCCAGCGCTACGCGGAAGGCCTGCTCCTGCTGCTGCGGGCACGAGTGCTGCATGCCGCTGGCGAGAGCGACGCGGTCGTGCGGGCCGCAGCCGAGAAGGCCAGGGCGCTGTCGGTCGAACGCGGTGCCCGCCTGTTCGCGCGGCGCACCGAGGAATTCCTGGCCGCGCCGGCCTGACCTTGTTGACGCGCAGTTGACGCGCAGTGGACCGCTCGCCGCGGCCGCTCACAAACAATCGCGCCACAACGCGTTGACTGCGTGCAGAGCGCAATGCCAAACGCGATCGAGAAGGAGCGGGCGATGCCATTTATCACCACCAAGGACGGCGCGGAGATCTTCTACAAGGACTGGGGCAGCGGCCAGCCGATCGTCTTCAGCCACGGGTGGCCGCTGTCGGCCGACGACTGGGACGCCCAGATGATCTACTTCCTGCACAAGGGCTACCGGGTGATCGCGCACGACCGGCGCGGCAACGG
>Ga0070713_100001539_pt1 | contig 14725 bp, 15 predicted proteins | sample LARL82metaG_FD_65465 | JGI IMG/M metagenome (GOLD analysis project Ga0070713, IMG submission 65465) | Corn, switchgrass and miscanthus rhizosphere microbial communities from Kellogg Biological Station, Michigan, USA - LAR L8-2 metaG | ecosystem: Host-associated > Plants > Roots > Rhizosphere ...
TTCGTGCATGGCGGTGGGAGTGTTTGCCGCCCTCTTCTATGTCGCGCGGCAGTTGCACGGTTCGGATGCGTGGGTATTGGTTGCGATGTACTTCATCGTGCTGGAATTGCTGATCACGACGGCTTTGGCACTCTTCTTTTCTTCTTTTTCGTCGCCGCTACTGTCGGCGGTTTTCACGTTTTGCTTGTTCATTGCCGGCAGTTTCGCCGAGGACCTGAGAGGGTTCGTAGGACTGTCTCATGGACTACAGCATTGGATGGCGATGTTTGCGGTCTATGCTATTCCGAACTTCTCCGCATTAAACGTGATCGGCCAGGTTGCGCATGGTAATCCAATCTCTGGGCAGCTGATTTTCTGGAACACGGCCTACACCCTGGTATACACACTCGCGGTATTGAGCGGCGCGATCCTGATCTTCGAGCATAGGAACCTGAAATGAGGCGCCGCAGGACCACGCAGATCGCTACGCTGCTGCTGATTCTTTCCTGCGCTGGGTCCGCGCTTCTGTTGTGCGTCGTCGACCGCTTGCGAACCAAAGCGACACTGGAAGAAGCGCTCTACATTTCCTCTCCGAAGCTATTGAAGCGCTTGAGCCTCGGCTACAGCGGTCTGCTGGCAGATATCTACTGGACTCGCGTGGTGCAATACTTCGGCACGCAGCACCACAAAGGGGACGGCGACTATCGCCTGCTCTGGCCGCTGCTGAACATCGCCACACAGCTCGATCCACACCTGGTTCCGGCGTACGAGTTCGGCGCGACGTTTCTATCGGTGCCTCCACCGCAAGGTGCGGGCTTGCCCGAACGCGCCATTGATCTCGTGCAATTCGGCATCCGCGAGAACCCCGACGATTGGCACCTCTACTACGATCTTGGGTTTCTGTACTACGACCTGAAAGACTATTCGAAGGCGTCGGATGCATTTGAACGTGGATCAAGAACCCCAAAGGCCCATCCGTTCATGAAGATTATGGCGGCGCAAGCTGCCCAGCACGGCGGGGAACCTCGAACCGCGCAGATGCTCTGGACTTCGGTGTACGACAGCACGCAGGATGCATACATTCGAGAGAATGCGAAATCGCATCTGGTCTCGCTGACTGCCGATCTGCAATGTGAAGAACTGGATCAGATTGTTGACGCATACCGGCAGAGAACGGGACGAAATCCGGCTGGTTTCGTCGATCTGGTGCGCGCGGGAATGTTACGAGGTATCCCCCTCGATCCGATGGGAAATGAATATCAACTCGATAATCAGGGAAATGCCTTCGTCTCCCAGCCGGCCGATTTTCCCTACTCCGAAAAGGCATTGCCGCCAGGGTACGTTCCCAAGAGGCACTAATAACCGGTCCGCTTTTCGCGTAACATAGGCGCATGAATCGCACATGGTTCCGGCCCTGGGGATGGATTTACCGTCCCGTCAGTTGGCAAGGCTGGATGCTGTTGGCCCTGACGATTGCCTTTTGCGCACAGGTTTTCCTCGCCGTTGACCGGCACTCCCATTCCGCTTCTGACACCTTGTACGGAGTCTTCCCATACTTCGTCCCTGCCTTCGGCGTGCTGGGTTGGATTGCATCCCACACTTCGCCACGGTCGTAGTCTCGTGCGTGAGCGAGCACCAACGGTTTTTTCTGAAGTCACAGGCTGGTGGCGGGAACACCGTCCGCGGGCGGGATTTTTCCGCACCGCACGTACGCTGCTGGCCATCGGGTGCGAATTTGTTCGCGATTCCATGCCAGACCGGGCTCGCCAACGTTACGGCGATGTCGACTATGACTGGGAGCACCGTGTCGATACCACGAGCGCTAATGTTTCCTGGCGCGCACGATTCATTGGGCTGCTGAACTCGTCGTACCAGCCAATTGAGGCGCCACTTTTCCAGGAGATGCTCAATGCGCTGGGCGTTGATTACGCGCAGTTCACATTCATCGACATCGGATCCGGCAAGGGTCGGCCGCTCCTCATGGCCTCGGAGTACCCCTTCCGGCGAGTCATCGGCGTGGAGTTCCTTCCCGAACTGAATGCCATCGCGGAAGAGAACATACGCAAATTTCCCGACGAGAGAAAAAAGTGCAAGCAGATCGAGGCGCGATTGGCAGATGCTACGGAGTTCGAGTTCCCTTCCGAACCGCTCGCCGTTTTCATGTTTCATCCGCTGCCGGAAAGCGGGTTCAGGAAGGTCATCGCGAATCTCGAGCTGTCCCTTCGCGACAATCCCCGCCCCGTGTGGCTGGTCTATGCAAATCCGCTTTTTGAGGACATTGTCTTCAAGTCAGGTTCTTTTAGAAGAGCGGCGGGAACCGATCAGTACACGATTTTCGCGGCTCAGCGCTGAGGCGATTGATCGTCTTCGATCGGATCCCGGTCGGTGCCGTCATTCGCGAGAGCAGTTTCGGCCAGCTCCATCCAGTGCTGGAGCTTCATGCGAGCGAAGTCGCCTTCGCGACGTGCAAAAGGAGCGTATGGCACATCGCGGCGCGATGGATCGGGCCATGTTTCGCGACGACGTTCCAGCGGAAATCGATTCGAAGGGTTCTGCACAAGGACAGAATGGCAAACATTGTGATTGGGTTCGATACAGTACACTTGGTAAAGTCAAAAGCATTTGCGCTGATGTGGCCCTTAGAGGCTGTCGTGAATCTCCATCACTCCAGCCGAACTGCATCCAATTTAGAAGTAGAACGATCGTTGAGTCCCCGATATATTTTGATTGTGAAGCTTGGCTTCAAACTCGTGCTGACGCTCGCCCTGATTTCGCTAGCCGCGCCATATTCGATGCAGGCGCTACCGAACGTTCATGCGGTGGCTCAAGGCGTCGACGAGCACTACAACCACCTGCGGTCGCTGGAGGCGCAATTCACCGAGATTTATCAGGGTGGGGGCGTTCAGCGAAGCGAGTCGGGCACGCTGCGGTTGAAAAAACCGGGCAAGATGCGCTGGGACTATCGTTCTCCAGAAGAGAAGTTGTTTGTGAGCAACGGCAAGGATGCGTGGTTGTACTTACCCCAGGAGAAACAAGCCCGAAGATCAGCCATAAAGAACCTGGACGACCTTCGTTCACCGCTTGCCTTTCTGCTAGGTAAGACTAAGCTGGAAAAGGAGTTACAAGGCCTATCCTTTGCCCCCGACGTGCAGACGTGGAAACAAGGCGACTCCATCCTGCGGGGCATTCCTCGAGGGATGGAAGATCAGGTCGAACAGGTCCTGCTGGAGATAAGCCCTGACTATCGAATCGTCCGAATTTTGGTCCAGGGACGCGACGACTCGATCACTGAGTACCGGTTTAGTGATCAAAAGGAGAACGTGGTGCTCTCCGACAAGCAGTTCGAGTTCACTCCTCCACCGGGAAGCGAGACGGTGGACGAACTGGCCAATGGCCAGTCGTAAAGGGTTCACGCTCAGCAGGTTACCTCAGGTGCACTTCGGTGCTAAGTAGCGGTAAAGACAATACTTTTCGGTGCTAGACTCTGGAGAATACTTCCGGGACAGTTGGTGTAAATGGCTGAATTTCTGGTGAAAGTCGCGGACGAGCGTGGCAACCTCACGCACCAGGTGGAGTCCGGCTACTCCGAGGCCGAGGTCCGCGAACGATTCACATCCCAAGGCTTCCTGGTTTATTGGGTCAAACCGAAAAGCCTCCTAAGTGGGGGGGCAATCCGCGGTAAGAAGATCCGGGGATCAACGTTTCTGATCTTTAACCAGCAATTCTTGACCCTTCTGAAGGCGGGTTTACCCATCCTGGGATCCCTCGATCTTCTGATTAAACGTCAGAAAGACAACTACTTCCGGTCGCTCCTGCAGAACGTACGCGAGCGCGTGAAAGGCGGAGAGCTGCTTTCTGAAGCCTTTTCCGCGCAAAATGTTTTTCCAAAAATTTACACCACGACGTTAATGGCTGGAGAAAAGAGTGGGAACATGGAAGAGGTGCTCACTCGATATATCAACTTTCAGCGTCTGGCTTTAACGTTCAAGAAAAAGTTGCTGGTTTCGCTGGTGTACCCGACGTTGCTGGTGTCTGTTGTTCTTATCATGTTCGTGTTCCTAGTGACGTACGTGGTGCCACAGTTCGCGAAACTGTATCAGGACTTAAATGCGCAGTTGCCGGCCATCACGGTTTTGATGTTGAGCATTGGCACGCATGCGCAGCAATATGCACCGGTGGGGGTTGTTGTCCTCGGACTCGTGCTATTCCTGCTGTCGAGATGGAAGGCCACCGACAAGGGAAAGGCTTTTATCGACAAGATGTTGCTAGGGATACCCCTGGTCGGCGACATTCTCATCAAACACCAGGTAGCGACATTTTCGCGTATGCTTTCGACTCTGCTCCTGGGCGGAATGCCGTTAGTTCCCTGCCTGGAGACGGCGGGGGCTTCGATGAGCAGCACAAAAGTGGTTAACGGAATTCGCGACGCTTCCGTCCGAGTACGGGAAGGCCAGTCGCTGGCCCATAGCCTGGAGCAACAGAAGATATTTCCTGAGCTGTCGGTGGAAATGATCGAGGTAGGCGAATCGACAGGCGCTTTGCCGGCCATGTTGACTTCGGTGGCGGAGTTTTACGAGGAAGACGTACAGACGGCGCTGGGAGCAGCTATGGCCCTGATTGAGCCGGCGATCCTGATCGTTATGGCGGTATTTGTGGGCGGCATTCTGATTTCACTGTATTTGCCGATATTCAGTCTGGGCTCAAACATTCACTAAAGATTGGCGGTTCGACAAATGGCTGGCACCGTAGAAAAGAAATCGACAGTAGCAAACGGCGGGAACGGAGCGGGCACCCCAGTGGCTGCTTCCGACGAGGTAGTCCGGGCACAGGATGTTGCCCGGCGGTACCGCTGCGAGTATGTCGACCTGCGCGACTTCCAGCTCCATCACGATCTCTTCACCAAGATTGATCCCCGGTTGATGTTCCGCTACAACTTCGTTCCGCTGGAAGAAACACGCGACGGGAAGCTCGCGATCGCGATTGCCGATCCCAGCCAGCTGATGATGATTGATGAAATCAGCCTGCTGCTCGGGAAACGGATTGTCACCAAAGTCGCCACTCTCGGCCAGATCAGCGAGATTCTGAAGAAGACTGAGCAGTCCAAGCGCGTTCTGGAAGACGCCAGCGAGGTCTTCACGCTTAATGTGGTGCGCGAGGAAGAAGGCAGCGACGAGAGCATCTCGATCGATAAGCTGACCGCGCAAGGCGACATGAGCCCGATTATCCGGCTCGTGGACACCACAATTTTTACCGCGCTGCAGCGGCGTGCCAGCGATATTCATATCGAGACGCGCGACGACTCGGTGGTGATCAAGTTCCGCATCGACGGCGTGCTCACGCAGGCCATGAACCCGATTGCGAAAGAGCATCATTCGACCATCATTTCGCGAATCAAAGTCATGAGCGAGCTCGACATTTCCGAGCGGCGCGTGCCGCAGGACGGGCGCTTCCGCGTGAAGTATGGCCAGCCCGAGCGGCCCATCGATTTCCGCGTCTCCATCATGCCCTCGATTCACGGCGAGGATGCCGTGCTGCGCGTGCTCGACAAGGAGTCGATGAGCGAAAAGTTCCGCTCGCTGACGCTGGACGTGGTGGGATTCGATGAAGAAGATTTGCGCAAATTCCGGCGCTACATCAACGAACCCTACGGCATGGTGCTGGTGACTGGACCGACGGGAAGCGGCAAGACGACCACGCTCTACGCCGCGGTCAACGAAATCAAGACCGAAGAAGACAAGATCATCACCATTGAGGATCCGGTCGAATACCAGATTCGCGGCATTACACAGATTCCCGTCAACGAGAAAAAGGGCCTGACGTTTGCCCGGGGGCTGCGATCGATCCTGCGTCACGATCCCGACAAGATCATGGTCGGCGAAATCCGTGACACCGAAACAGCCCAGATTGCAATCCAGTCAGCACTCACCGGTCACCTGGTATTCACCACGGTCCACGCGAACAACGTGGTCGACGTTCTGGGCCGTTTTCTCAACATGGGAGTCGAGCCCTACAACTTTGTTTCAGCGCTGAATTGTATTCTGGCGCAGCGGCTGGTTCGGTTGATCTGTAACTCCTGCCGCACGGTTGTGCATTATCCGTCCGACGTCCTCGGAGCCAGCGGGCTCGATCCAGAACAGTGGTCGAAGGTCCCGTTCTATGAAGGCCAGGGCTGCATTGAGTGTGCTGGAACCGGGTTCCGCGGCCGTACCGCGATTCACGAACTGCTCGACCTGAGCGACCGCATTCGCGAGATGATTCTGGCCAAGAAGCCCACCTCGGAGATCCGGCGCGCCGCCCGGGAGGAAGGTATGCGGTTCCTGCGCGAGTCCGCCCTCGACAAGGTGCGGCTGGGGCTGACCACGCTGAAGGAAATCAACAAGGTCACATTTATCGAGACCATGCGGTAAGAGAAGTGGCTAGTGATTAGTGGGCTGGTGGTTAGCAGCAACTCGACTGTTTGCTAACTAGCAACTAGTCACTAGCCACTAACCACTTCCTTTCCGATTAGAATGAGTTTTCAACGGAAATGAGTCGAACCTACCAATCCGGCAGGCCGAAGCTGGCGTGCGAGATCGCGGCCGACCGCGTGATCGCGGCGCGCGCTGCTGACTCGCGGCAGGTGCTGGAGCTCTGTTCTACGAGCGAGCTTGCGCCGGGGTGCGTAGTTCCTGACCTGACCGAGGGCAATCTGCGGCAACCGGACCAGGTGGTCAGCGCTTTGCGTGAAGTGCTGGGCAATGTCGGATCGCGTTCACGCGAGGTGACGGCGGTGCTCCCGGATGCGGCCGTGCGCGTGGCCCTACTCGACTTCGAGACTCTGCCGCAGCATCGCGAAGAAGCTGAGGGAGTGGTGCGCTTCCGGCTTCGCAAGTCGCTGCCCTTCGACGTTGACAAGGCCAAAGTTTCTTATCAAGCGCAGACTTCAAATGGCACCGTTCGGGTGGTGGCGGCAGTAGCTCTAAACAGTGTCGTTCAAGAATATGAAGCGGTAATCCGCGAGGCAGGATTCAGCCCAGGGGTGGTGCTGCCATCGATGCTGGCTGCAGTCAGCGGGGCGCCGGCGGATCGTGGAACCCTGGTGGTAAAGGTGGATTCGCGCACCACCAGCATCGCCCTGCTCGATCAGCAACAGTTATTGTTGTTCCGCACGCTGGAAAACACCCGCGGCGTGACCATCAGCGGCGAGCAGTTGGCGGAAGACGTATATCCCTCGGTGGTGTTTTTCCAGGACACCTACAACACCAACATCGAGCAGATTTTTGTTTCGGGCATCTCGGATATCTCATCGGTGGCGTCGTCTCTGCAATCGCAAACCGGCGCAGAGGTGAAGGAACTGGTGCAAGCGTCGCAACTGGGTCTGGGCGGCGGATCGATTCCAAAGTGGAGGATGGCGGGCGTCGTGGGCGCGTTGCTGAGCACAAACTAATGCGAATCGATATCAATCTTGCAACCCGGCCGTACGAGGATTCGCGCCAGTTCTGGACTTACTGGGGCACCGGGTTGGGTCTGCTTGCGCTCGCTACTGTGCTCCTGATGTTTATGGCCGTGACGGGCTATGTACGAGCTGGCCATGACCGCCAGCAACTGGCAAAACTGCAGTCGCAAATAGCGGCTTACGATCGCGAGAAGGCTGAAGCCGAAGCAGTGCTGAACCAGCCGCAGAACCGTGATCTCAGGGACCAGTCGCAGTTCCTGAATCAGCTGTTCGAGCGCAAATCCTTTTCGTGGACGCGAGTGTTCGAAGACCTGGAACAGGTCATGCCTGCGCATCTGCACGTCATTTCGATTCAGCCGGTGCCGGCAGACAACAACGTAGAGATCAAGCTCGTCGTAGGCGGAGATTCGCAAGTCCAGGCGCTTGACCTGGTGCGCAAGATGGAGAGCTCGAAGCATTTCAAACAGACCCGGATCAATCGAGAACTCCAACAGGAACAAACGCCGACCAGTGATCGCGTCCAGTTCGAAATCGAGGCAGCCTATACTCCGTGGGACCAGTCGGCCCACACCAGCGGGGGCATGCACTGATGGCGGAACTGAAACAAACTCGCAACCGGCTATACATCGTGCTGGCTGTCTTGCTGGTTCTGGACCTTGCCGCGGTAGCCATGCTGGTGACGCCAATCGCAGGGCGCGAGAGCTTGCGCCAGCAGGAACTGCGGGAAGCGTGGCTGAGTTTGAAAGCACGCGAGTCGGCGCCGTGGCGCGGCCTGGACAAGAAGATCCCTCAGGCCAAGCGGGAGATCGACGATTTCTACCGGGACCGCTTCCCTTCCAGCTATTCGGCCATTTCCAGCAATCTCGACAAGGTTGCGGCCGAGAGCGGAGTGAAAGTCTCGAGCGAACGGTACGCACAGAAGGATGCGGAGATCCCCAGCTTGGAACGAGTGGAGATTGATGCCGACGTTTCGGGTGATTACGTTCCTCTGGCGAAGTTCATCAATGCGCTGGAACGCAATCAGTTGTTCTTCATCATTGATGGGCTGGACCTGGGCGGCGAACAGAGTGGCACTGTAAGGCTCCATATCAAGGTTGAAACCTATTTGAGGAATTTGTGAAGCTAGGCGCAGAAAACAAGAACAAGGTCATCGCAGCCGCGGTGTTAGGTGTGATCGCTGTGGTGGCGTTGGCGTACGAAGTCTCCGGATGGTTCGGATCGAGTTCTGCGTCGACAAACGTGTCTGCGCCAACGAATGTGGCTGTGAATATAGCGCCTCGGCAGCGAAACAGTTCTGGAAATCGCAACAGCGCGAGCAAGAAAGATCCGACGCAAACGTTGGATCCGAGTTTGCGATTCGGTGTGCTGAAATCCAGTGAAGACACGAAATACGAAGGGACGGGCAGGAATATTTTTAGGGTATTTGTGGAGCCGCCGCCAAGGCCAGTGGTTCCAGTGACTCCGCAGCCTCAGGCGTCGGGACCGGCGCCGTATGTGCCGCCACCGCCCCCACCGATCGAGCTCAAGTTTTATGGATTCGCAACTCCAGCTGGCGGGACGAAACGCATATTCCTGGCGCACAACGAAGACGTTTTCATCGCCAAAGAAGGCGACATTGTTGACCGCCGCTACAAGGTAATGAAGATCTCCGCGAACTCCGTGGATATCCTAGACGTGCTGAGCAACAACCGGCAGAGTATTCCGTTGTCGCAAGGGTAGAAAGATTTGGTAATTGGGTAATTTTGTAATTGGGTAATTTGACGTGCCGCTATTCTTGTTTAATCCGACTTGTTCTCCCGCCGCCTGTGCGGCAAAAACAAATTACCAAATTACCCGATTACCAAATTACAAAATCCGCTCTGAATCTGGCTATGTTCTGCTGGCGCTGCTGCTGATCGTGGCATTGCTGTCGATCGGTGTGTTCACCACCATCCAGAAGATTGATTTCCAGGTCAAGCGCGACCGCGAAGAAGAGATGATCCACCGCGGCGTGCAGTATTCGCGGGCTATTCGCAAATACTTCAAGGCATTTGGGCGCTATCCCACGCGGATCGAGGACCTGGAAAACACGAACAACCAGCGCTTCCTGCGACGGCGCTACAAAGACCCGATGAACCGCGACCCCAAAACCGGGCAAGAAAGGGATTTCAAGCTGTTGCGACTGGGCGACGTGCAGATGTCATTTGGCGCCACGCCAGGCGTTCCTGTTGCGCAGATGAACAATCCGGATGCGGGCGCTCCCGGAGCGGTGAACGACAACTCACAGGTCTCTAATTCCGCGGGACCGAGCGCCATCATGTCCACCAACGCGCCCGTCGATGCTCCCAACGACGTGACGCAATCCGATCAGCCTGTGAATGGCGCTCCAGGGCAAGCGGGCACCCCGCCGCCTCCGCAGCCGCTTTCTCAGCAAGCCGGTCCCAACGGCGCGCCGCAAGTTTTCGGTGGTGGAGGAATCGTAGGCGTAGCCAGCATGAACAAAGGCAAAACGATTCGCGAGTTTAACAAGAAGAACCACTACAACCAGTGGCAATTCATTTACGATCCCACCACGGATCGGGGCGGCCTGTTGATGACGCCAAACCAGCCGCCGCTGACGATCAACAACACCCCCGATCAGCAGCAGCAGAACGGCAACAATCCCGCGCAGGGGAATTCAGGATTTGGCAACAACTCTGGATTTGGGAACAATCCTGGGCAATCGCCTGCTCCTCAGAACCAGCAACAATAAAACCGAACTATTCCAGAAGCGCTTGATCGGCAAGCGCAAGCCATTTGGCATGGCTCCACGACTGTTCCGGCGAACCTACCTGGATGCGGAGACGGGCTGGGGAAAGCTCTTCTGGGGTCTGCTGCTCATCCTCTATGGAGCCGGTCAGTTGCGCCGGCTTCTCTGGACAGAACTTCTTGGCTGTGTCTTTGTGGCGCATGAGTAGAGATTAAATTCTGCGCTACAAGCGTTCCATACCGTGGAATCCGTACAGCCGCTCAGAGCAGATGCTCATTCCGGAAGTAACCACCAAAGCAAAAGGCCCCTGGAAAGGGGCCTTGAAGAGCTAAATTCAGTTGGCTTACACACTGAAGGACGAACCACAGCCGCAGGTGCTCTTTACCTGAGGGTTGTCGAACTTGAAGCCGGCGCCCTCGAGGGTTTCGAGGTAGTCAACCGTGCAACCGGTCAGGTACGTAAGAGACGTGGCGTCCACGTACACCTTGAGGCCGTCAAAATCGTAGGTTTTGTCCATGAGCCCGGCGGCGTTCTCGAAGGCCATCGAATAGGAGAAGCCGGAGCAGCCTCCGCCCACAACTCCCACGCGCAGACCCGCTGGAACAGGGTTCTGCTGGCCCATGATTTCCTTCACTTTAGCAACGGCCTTGGGAGTCAACGTGAGTGGGGTCTTCTTCGTTGTTTCCTGAGGCTGAATTTCGGGCGTGGTTGTGGCCATGAATTAATCTCCTTTGACTCGCTCATTATAACAGACGCAGTCTTCGGGCTTCGGGATTCAAAAGTGAGCACCGGTACTAGTTGGTTAATGGCTGCTCGCCAGAGCTACGAGATTGAATCATTGAGTCATTGAGGGATTGAATCATTGAAGACCGGTAGGGAGGAAGTGCGTGGTTTTCAATGATTCAATAATCCGATGATTCAATGATTCAATTCTTACGCGGCTTCCCTCCAGGGATCGAGAACTACCTTGATGCATTGCTCTTGCTTATCGCGAAATGTTTTATAGGCGTCCGGTGCCTCGTCGAGGGTCAAGCGATGCGTAATCACGAAACTGGGATCGATCTCGCCATTCTGGACCCGCTGAAGAAGCGGCTGCATGTATTTGTGCATATGGGTCTGGCCCATCTTGAAGATCAGGCCCTTGCCAAACGCCGCGCCGAAAGGAATCTTGTCCAGGAAGCCACCATAAACTCCGGGAATTGAGACCACGCCGCCTTTGCGGCACGCCTGCATCATTTGGCGAAGAACGATGGGACGATCGAAGGCGACCTTCATCCGCTGTTTTGAATAGTCGTAGGCAGCGGCTATGCCGACTCCGTGCGCTTCCATTCCGACCGCGTCAATACAAGCGTCGGGTCCGCGGCCGCCCGTCATCCACTTTAGTTCGTCCAGCAGGTTGTCGACTTCTTCGTAGTTGATGATCTCGGCTCCGCCTGCGCGCGCCATCTTCAGGCGTTCGGGAATTCGATCGATCGCAATCACCCGCTCGGCTCCCAGCATGAAAGCACTGCGAATGGTGAACTGGCCGACCGGGCCGCATCCCCAGATGGCGACCACTTCGCCGCCCTTCAGATCGCAATTCTTCGCGGCCATGTAGCCGGTCGGGAAAATGTCAGAGAGGAACAGTACCTTCTCGTCGTCGATGCCTTCAGGGATCTGAAGGCAGCCAACATCCGCAAAAGGCACGCGCGCGTATTGCGCCTGGCCTCCGGCATATCCGCCCATCATGTGGCTGTAGCCATAGAGCGCCGAGCCGGAGTAGCCATACATCTTTTCCATGATCCATGCATTCGGGTTGGTGTTATCGCAAGCCGACCACATCTGGTTTTTGCAGTAGAAACACTGGCCGCACGAGATGGTGAAGGGCACAACGACGCGATCGCCTTTCTTCACTTTCTTCACTTCAGATCCAGTCTCGATGACTTGGCCCATGAACTCGTGCCCCAGCACGTCGCCAGGTTCCATGGTCGGGATATAGCCGTCATATAGGTGAAGATCAGAGCCGCAAATTGCGGTGCGAGTGATGCGTAGGATGGCATCACGCGGATTCAGAATGCTTGGATCATTTACGCGCTCGACGCTGACATTGGTTTTTCCCTGCCAACAAAGTGCTTTCACAAATCCTCCGAAACTTGGGTATCCAGTCTTTTTAGTCCCCGGCCATGCGCGTCTGTTCGACCGCCTGTTCGCTGGGGCCTTCGCGGAATATGATCCGCTTCGCGGTGCCGCGAATACCGCGCGCTCCTGAAGGCTGGCCTTTAGTAGTTGGAATCTCGCCGGCCTCCATCAATTGCTTCAAATGGCGCAAGCTTTCGCGCACCACTTGCTCTGGGCCCCAGCCCACTAGCGACGCCAAGGCGCGGGCGATGGGGCCTGCTGGCGCCTTGTATTCGAGCGCGACGAAAACCTCAGTGCCGCGGTTCCCGGGCGCTTGTTTGAACCGAACCACCCCGCGGTGCTCAAGCATTTGCTCAGCCGACGCCCAGGCGATGTGCTCGCCGGACTGCTGATCAGTGATCTCGACATTCGACTCGAAGTCGATCCCTGCCGGCTCGCCGACTGAAAAGCCGAATTTCCCGTCACCGTTGTTCTTGACCTGAATTGCATGCATGAATTTCGGCCAATTCTGCGGGTTGGAAGCGAAGTCGTAGACCTCCTGGCGGTCTTTGCTGATGGTGTAACTGACACGCACACGTCCCTGGTACGGACGATGGAAATCGCGGACACCGCAGTAAAGGAGATACCCGCCTGCCGCGCCCATAGTCGTGCCGAACCAGCCACGCCGCCAGATTCCAAGTCCGGCAAGCGCGCTGCCCGCAGCGAGCGTGAGGATTGCTTCCTGGGTTGAGGTTGCGGGCCGTTGCGAGAATTCCCTCTCGCCATTCTTTGGAGCTAGATTCGTCGTGATAGTCATGTCGTCACCGCAGTGGGATTTGGAACCTGGTTGTTCTTCTTTGCCGCTTGTTTGTCCAGCGTAGTGAGAAACGAACGCGTTGCGGCGGTCTCGCTTTGCGAGCCTTTCTTTCCGGTCTTCTCAGGGACGCCGTCCGCGTCCGGCAGAAGTTGGTGAGTGAGGCGCAACGCCAGCGAACTCATGCTGGGGAAAAGCGCGTGTGCTTTGATGGCGATCTTTGCCGGGAGAGAAACGATCAGTTCTGTGCGTCCGTACTCGCACGCTGCGACAATCTGGCGGGCGGCGCGATCGGCACTGATGGAAAGACCGGGCATGGCATCGCTGAGAGTGAACCAGGTGTACTCGTCGTGATGCTTGCCTTTGAATTCGGCATTGCGAGGGCTGCCGGTGCGCATCAGACCGGGATACACGGTTGTGACGTAAACGCCATCTTTGGTGAGCTCCTGACGGAGGCCTTGCGACCAGCCGGAGAGCGCGAATTTTCCGGCGCAATAGGGCAGCAAATGCGGAACCGAAATCTTGCCGCCAATGGACGAGATGTTCACGATGCGTCCGGTTTTGCGCTGACGCATGGAGGGAAGAACTGCTTGCGTCATGTGAAATGGACCCCAAAAGTAGATGTTCAGGGCTTCCTGGTAATCCTCGGTCGTCATTGCATCCATCGGTCCGACGGTCAGTGTGCCTGCGTTGTTAACGAGCACATCGATGTCACCGAGTTCCTGGCGAACATCCGCGATCGCCTGCTCGACCTGGTTGGAATCGCGAACGTCGCAAGGACGGACGAATACAGTTCCTTTTCCGGCCAGCAACTGACGGGCGCGCTCCAGTGTCTCCACCTCGCGCGCCAGCAGAGCCACCTTGGCGCCGCGCCTCAGAAACACTCGGGCGAGGGCAAGACCGAGCCCGCGCGACCCTCCGGTGATGAGCACGGTGCGTCCGCGCAGATTAAAACGCCGCGTCTGCTGGATGGCCCAGTAGCCGAATGCCATGCCGGCCAGCGTCCCGGCAGCGAGAGCGGCGGTCCCGCCGCCGATGATTGCCCCGCCAAAAATGAGCTGGCGCGCCAAGGTTTGTTTGAAGCTTCTCATGGTTGGCCTCGTACTAGCTTTTATAGCGACAGGTTTACGCGATTACAGGTTTGAGCAAATCGCCGAGATCGTCATTCTCATCCGGCACATCAGGTTCAGGGTCGTTGTTTCCCGGCGGTCGTGGCGGCTTAGGTTCTTCTCCGGGGCTGCCTTTGGGATCTTTTTCCTGCTCTTGGGGTAAAGACATTTTGTCCTCGAACGATCAGGCTATCGCCTATGGCTAACGACCTCCATCCGATGAAGGGCGTACGGGTATAGGTAAAAAACTGTAAGCGAACTAGGACTTCATGCAGCTCTGCGCAGCTTGCCAATCTGCTTGGCGACGACGGTGAGGTCGCGAACGAAGGCCTGCATCTGCTGGTGACGATCTTCTCGCGCTCGCAGAATCGACGATGGATGCACAGTGGCCATGACGAAAGGCGCCAAGTCCGAAGCGACAAACGTGCCGCGCTGGCGCAACACCCTGAAATCCTTCCCGAGGAGTGCCTGGGCGGCAGCGGCCCCCATGCAGATAATGATTTCAGGGCGAACAGCTGCGATCTCGGCATCGAGCCAGGGTCTGCAGGCCTGAATTTCCGAAT
>Ga0070713_100001540_pt1 | contig 14723 bp, 18 predicted proteins | sample LARL82metaG_FD_65465 | JGI IMG/M metagenome (GOLD analysis project Ga0070713, IMG submission 65465) | Corn, switchgrass and miscanthus rhizosphere microbial communities from Kellogg Biological Station, Michigan, USA - LAR L8-2 metaG | ecosystem: Host-associated > Plants > Roots > Rhizosphere ...
GTCCGCAACGAGTTCGCGGACGTGGACCGCGCCGAGTTCGAAGCGGATGAAGCCGTACAAGCAATAGGCCGCGAGGTGGCCGGCGATAAGGCGTTGCGCAGCACGCTGCCCGAGCCGTCAACATTGCCTCATCAGCATTCGCAGATCGATACCCGCACCGGCCGGCCCGCCGAAGGGCCTGCTCACGATACACGAGCTTACGCGCACATTGACCGTATCGCCGCAGGTTATGAGCGCCTCGATAAGGCGGAGGCATTAAAGCGGGAGCGTGAGGCGCGCGAGACGCTCGGCGAGGACGAATAACATGGGCGCGCCGTTGTGCCGTGCTGACTTCGAGCACACAGCGAAGCTGTTCGGCGTCAAGCTCAGTGGCCGCGTGCTTCCCGAAATTACTGAAGTTTGTCGGTCGCTCGAAATCATTCTTAATCAGCTCGTGGCGGGCCGGTGGCTCACGCCGGAACAAGCAAGGCGCTGGCACCCTTCGCACTCCCTGATCCACACGCCGCTTTTTCTCGACACAAATGATCCCGAAGCGGATGCGGAACAGCGGGCCTCGTTCCGAGATGCGCTGGACCTGCACAATCGAGCGTGCAAGCTCTACGACAAGCTTGCGCCCATCGAGCGCGCCAATGAATTTTTCATGCGCGAGCTTGGCCGGATTTGGTTGCGCGACAAACAGCGGGAGTTAGATGGGGAGCAGTTCGAGCCTGAGTGTCGCGTCGACTCACCCGCCACCATCCGCGCCATCATGCTCTTTCGTAACTTGCTCTGGATGCAGTGCGGCGACGACAACCTCGTAGCAAAGGCGGTCCTGCACGACCTCGACTGCAAGATTGACAGCTGCCGCGACTTGCTAATCCGGCTCATGCTGGATCGGGTCGTGCAAGGCCGATGCACGGCCGAGGAAGGCAAGAAGATGATTGCGGCGCTTACCGAGGCGGCCGAGTCGGGACAGTTGCTCGATCCTGAGGGCGACATTGACCGGGCCGAAGCGCGAGCGGCAGAGATTGCGGCAGCTGCTGTCGGCTTCGTCTGATACTCTTCCCCCTGTGGCAGTTTATGTGGCTAGCCACATAAAAACCGCAACGGCCGGACCGATTACAATCCGGAGATATGTGTATGCAACTGGGGCGCCAAACCATTCTTTTTATCAGCACTGGTGACCAAGCTCCGCAATTCTGAGTCCCATACACATCTCTAACTCATTGTTATTACCAACCGATTTTGGCGTTCGCCGGCGATCCATTTAACCGTTGTGCCACACAATCGGCATCGATCACAATGAATCGTCAACCAACGCGACGGACGAACACAATGGACGGTCCCATTTCACTCCCGCTTAAAGCTTTTTGTGGGCTTCACCGTCTTGGCGTCACTAAGACGCGCGAAATGTTGAAAACCGGAGAACTGCAGGCATTTAGAGTCGGCCGTAACGTCCATATTTTGCTGCGCAGCTATCACGAATACATAGAAAGGCAACTGCGCGACGGTATGCCGGATTACACGAAGACAAAGGCGGCCGTCTCAGCACGACGTAACATCAGGCAGTATCGCCGAGGTCACAAAGAGAAGCAGCAGGACGCCGTACGACGCGCTGAAAAGAGTGCGGCGGTGACACTCGAGGACTTGGGGTTATAGTCGGGAGCCGTCTTAGGGTCGTGATAGATGCCTTACGGCAGGGAGCTTACTGAAGAAGAAGCGGATGATCTTTTCAGGGATGCAGATCAGATCCTTGCTTCCCGTACCGCTCCGAGGAAACGCGCCACGAATCACCAGATGGAAGAGCGTGCGCAGTTCTTAATTAAGTACGCATACGTCCACGGCCCGGTTACGGTGCGCCAGCTTTTCTATCGGGCAGAAGTCGAGGGTTTGCCTGGAGTCGAAAAAGACGAATCCGGCTACATCAAGATTCAACGGCAAGTGCTCGATTTGCGCCGGGAGGGAAGACTCCCATACGAGCAGATCGCAGACGCAACTCGATGGATGCGTAAGCCACACACCTTCAGCGATCCCACACAGTTTCTGAACTCGTCCATACAGCTTTATCGCAAAGCTCTCTGGAATGACATTCCGGAAACGGTGGAGATTTGGTGTGAGAAAGACGCGCTCGCCGGGGTGCTCTATCAAGTAACTGAGCTTTACGACGTACCGCTAATGGTGACGCGTGGGTTTAGCAGCGAGACGTTTTGCTATGAGGCAATCGCGCAGCGCCACTCAGAGGATGACCGGCCCTACTTCGTTTATTACCTCGGCGACTTTGACCGCTCGGGGGTCGATGCCGCAAGCGCACTGGAAGAAAAGCTCCAACGCTTCGCTGAAGGGAAATTTCCGGTCCACTTCGAGGCGCTTGCGGTGACCCTCGAACAGATCGCTGGAATGCAACTGCCAACACGAGCCCACAAACGGGAGAGTAAGGCCGATAAAAACTGGCCCTACGATTTTGCCTGCGAGCTTGACGCGATCCCGCCTGACGACTTGCGCAATTTGGTGGAGACCACAATCGAAAAGCACCTGCCGGAGGAAGAGCTGATAAGGTTAAAACGAATAGAAGAGCAGGAGAGAGATACACTTATTGCATTCCAGCGTGGGTTCGTGGTGTCGGGATGATTTATGTGGCTAGCCACATAAACGCCCGTTCGCCCACCATTAACGGCCGATCGCTCCCGATCTTCCCTTGCTACCCCAACAAGCGACCCGCTTGCGCCAACGGATTCAAAGACGCCAGTACCGATCCCGGTTGGATCGCGGAGTTATGGGCCGGACGCACCGGCTTGCTCGTCGCGGTGCCGACGGGCGAGGGGAGCGGCATCTCGGTCTTGGATATAGACGATACGGGATGGCCCGGTCTCGCCGCGTTGCCGCCGACGCGCGTACACCAAACTCGGGGCGGCGGCCGACATTACATCTTTAGACACCGCGCTGGGCTTCGGTGCTCGCAGAGCTTGATCGCGCCCGGCGTGGATGTGCGAGCGGACGGTGGATATGTGATCTGGTGGCCAAGCGCAGGCTTCGTGGTGAATGGCGATGCTGTGATTGATTGGCCCGATAGCCTCCAAACCACCCCAAAAACGGAGAACGATGGGTCACCTCCAGTAGACCTCACCTCGTCCCTGCCCGCGCCTTCCACAATTGCACGGGAGGTTACCCATCTGCGCGCCTTCAAGAAAACCGTACCGCGCTGGAGCCGTGAAGAAACGTATGCGTACTACGCAGCCCGGAATGCGCGAGTTCGGCTGGCGCGAACTCCTATCGGTCAAAAGCTGCGGGAGCGCACGATCAATGCCGAGGCTTATGCATTAGGCCGATTGGTGGCGCCTGGCTGGATCGGCGGCGATGAAGCTTTTTTATGGATTTGGCTCGGCGCGCAGGATTGTCGATATGACCGCGATCACGGAACGGCAGCTACGCTTAGGCTGATCCGACGTGGCATGCTCGCCGGTATGCGGCTGCCGTATCCAGACTTAGGCGCAAAGAAAGCTGGGTGATGGTGGGCGTTTCCGCAGTCGACTCCACACCGAGTGACACTCGAAACGCGGAGGAGCTGCTCAAGAAAGCCGCCCGCTATGTGCAAGAGGACAAGCCACTAGCCATCGGATCAGACGTTGAGCTAGCGGGGCGGGTTGGCGTCGATCTGCAAAATGCGTTCAACGGGCGCGTGGTGTATTGCGAGGGCGACTTCCTGTTTTACAACGGCAAGCGTTGGGAGGCGATCCAGGCTGCTGTGTTGAGGCGATTTGTACAAAAGTATGACGGGGTCAAGTACGGCGCGCGAAACAGTGTGGTCCGTCTCGGAACCGGCAAAATCAACAGCGTACTTACCGAACTTTCGTCGATGCTCGCTGCCCCGGATTGGTTCAAGAGCGTTCGGGTCGGAGTCAATTGCCAGAATGGCTTTGTGGTGTTTGACGAAGACGGAACGCCCACACTCGAACCGCACAGTGCAGACCATCGGCAGCGCCATGTCTTAGGTGCGGAGTACGGCGCAACGAAACGAACCTACGCCGGATCGCTGTTTGAGAAATTGCTCAGTGGCTGCTTCTTTGACGATCCGGAAGCCGAGCAAAAAATCAAGGTGCTCAGTGAGGTTGCGGGCGCAACGGTGCTTGGTTATGGCCCAAAGCTGATTGATCCGAAGGCCGTAGTGCTACTTGGTCCGACCGCTGAGAACGGTAAGAGCCGCATTCTCGGCGTTCTGCGCGGATTGTTGCCTGAAACAGCAGTATCGACAATCCCGCCCACCAAGTTCGCTGATGAGCGCTATCTGGTCCGCCTCGTTGGAAAGCAGCTGAACACAAGTGACGAACTCGGGTCGGCGGGCGCGATTGGCGCGGACATTTTTAAGCGCTGCATTACCGGCGACCCGGTATCAGCACGCGACGTTTACGCTTCGGCAATTGAGTTCTGTCCGACAGCGCAGCACGTCTTCGCGTGCAATCGGCTCCCCGCCTTCCAAGGCGGCATGGATCGAGGAGTGTTGCGCCGCTTGGTCGTCGTCCTGTTCAACCGGACGATCCCGTATGGAGAGCGGATCGACGGCATTAGCGAGATGATCCTGCGCGACGAATTGGATCTGGTGCTCGGATTTGCAATCAAGGGCGCAGCTCGATTGCTCAAGCGCCGTTCATTTTCCGACGTTCCGAGTTCTCGCGTGGCCTTGAGTGAATGGTCGCAAAGTTCAGACGTCGTGCTTGCGTGGCTCTCCGAGCGAACCGTGCGCGGCGAAGCGCTGATGATGAAGACCGCCGAGGCTTATTTCGATTTCAAGTGGTGGGCGAGCGCGGGTGGATATCGGCTGCCCGCTATCAACACGTTCAGCACGCGATTGAGAGAGACCGGGCTCGAATACAAGCACTCCGGAGGGTTCAAAGGTTTTGTCGGGCTGCGCGTCAAAAGGATGTTGGAAGACTGATTGGCGGGCCGAAGTCGTGGCCCCAGTTAAGGACCCGGTACGGACCCGCTGGCCCGAGTGGGTGTGTATGATCGATGCCGGATGTTGTGGATAAATGGGTAATGTGGCTCGATCTGTTGTGGGGATGGGGTTTGGAAGGACCCAGAGGACCCAGTTTTGGCCACCTTTTCCACTGAGTGAATTTCATATCATTCAATTTGTGCCCCCAACTGGGTCCTCTGGGTCCTAACCCACACAAACGTTGACGTTTTGGGTCCGCATTGGGTCCGGGGTGGGTCCGCCATCGCGCGGTGAAATGACGCCCGCCCCGCACCACATATTGTATAATGATCCGGGCACCAACACTGTTTCTGGTGGTATGGATCAAGCCGAAGCTCTATTCACGCGGCCAGCTAAACCGGCCGCAGAGCCGCTAACGCCCGACGAGGTAGCCGAGCTGCTCCGCATCATCGAGGAGCAGCGGACCGAGATTGCACGGCTGCGCAGCAATGCGCCCGTTCGCTCGTCCCTCGAAGTACTCCAGCGGATGGCAAACGGACTCGATCCGTTCGACATTGGCCGCTTCAAATGCGCGATGGCTGCCCTGCCCCACGAGACGCCGAAGCTGAGCGCGTCGGTGAGCATGACGGGCAATCTTGGGATCGCCGAGCGCCTCGATCAGTTCAACCGTGACCGTGCGCGACAGAAAGCGGACGAACGCGGGCTGCGCGTCATTGAGGCCGAGCCCAAGCCAGCCTAAATCCGGCTCCGCTTCGCGGGATGCTGTCTGCCTCGGGATTTATGTGGCTAGCAACATAAAATCCGGGGCCGGGTGCGCGGCCCCGTACGTGGGCGTCGTTGTGGGCGGTGCGACGGGCCGCCCCGATCCGTTCCCATGCGCCACGGCCCACCGCATGGCCGTTGCCGTTGATGTCCGGTGGCGGCGCGGGCCGCGATCACAAAATATTTGTCAGCTGCAGCACAGCGAGCACACCGGCAAAGAGCAGGGCGACGCTCAGACCAAGCTCTATCCCCGTAACTGATCGCATAGGTTCCCTCCCGCCGCCAGCTTAACGAGGCGTTAAGGAAGTTCGATCTTAGTTAAAATAATGTTAAATGTCTAATCCTTCCAAAACGCAGCAAACCGCCCAGGCGCCATCTCGGTATAGCGCACCGTGTGTTGGATCTGACGATGCCCGAGATAGTGCTGCAGCGCCCTTGTGTCCCTGCCATCATTGGCCAGCTTGTACCCGCACGCATGCCTTAGCATGTGCGGATGCACTGGGAACGGCAGCCCCGCCACCTCCCCAATCCGACCTAGCATCTTGGCAAATCCGCTCGTCGTGAACGGCGCCCGCCTCTCCGTCATAAAAACATAGCGCGATCCCGCCGGCTGCTCCCGTTTGATCTGTCGCAAGCCGCGCAACTCGCGCCCGCTGATCGGGTGCACGCTCGGCACCCCACGCTTCAGCCGGTTGACGTGCAGCAGCCCGCTGTCGAAATCGACCTGATCCCAGCGCAGCGCGACCAACTCCCCGACGCGCAGCCCGTGGCGGAACGCGACGAGGATCATTGTCGAGTCACGCTGTCCGTAGCGCCCCCGCTTGCGCGCCGTCTTACACAGCTGATCGACTTCGGCTTCGGTCAGGTACTCGCGTGGCCGTCGCTGCGCGTTAGGGATACGGCGAGGTGGGTTGGTCCGCGAGGGGACCAACCGCACCACTTGTGCTATCACAGAGTGATCCCGCCGCTCTTGGCGCGTTCCCTCACAATCCGCTCCGCGGATTTACGGATTTCCGGCTTGCTCTCAAGCGCGGCTTCGATCCATTCCGCCATTGTACGCTCGGGCTCGCCACTCTCGGCGGCGATCAGATTGAGTGCGTGAACAACTCCAGCGTCTTTCTTCCGCATATCCTTCGGCACCGATGCCCAAGCGGTCGACCCCTTTGCCTTCTTGACCAGCGCGGCTTTGGCGATCTGGTAGGCTTCCTGCTCCACAGGGTCTACGGGCTCGGCCGCATCGCCGCGCGTGCGCACCTGACCGGCATACATGTTCTCGAGTTTCTTCTGCGCCCGTGCGAGCCGATCCGCTGACCCCTCGTCGCGCCCGCCAGCATTCGCCGCATCGGTGAGGCACTGTGGGAAGTACACCGATGCAATCCGATCGAGCACATGCTGCGGCACCCGTTTCCAATCAACCTGCAGTGAACCGATTGCGCCGTTGCGACCAAGTACAACCGTGTCGGGGATCGTGACCTGTACCGTTGCCATGATGTGCACTCCATTTGCGCCCAATGCGCACCGGAACGGTCGCTCTGAAGGCCGGTCATTAGCAAGCGAAAACGGCTGCTAAATCAGATACTTGAGTGCATTTTTTCACACCATGTGCGTCACGCGGCACTGTCCCGAAAATGGTGTTTGGGGAGTGCCGTGCATGGGCGCCGCGACCCGCACAAACCGGGCGTTCGTGATGCCGCACAGTCCGTCAATGGGTTCTTTTCGGGACAGCCGAACGCATCTCGAACAGCGCAGCCGGAGTCCCTGAGCGCGCGCACGGCAGGAAGTCGATTTCGCTGGTACGGGGTGGCCTGAGGTCGCGCTCATATCGGGCTAATTATGAGGTATAAAAACGTGCTTCGCATAAACGCTTCAGTGATGCATGGAGAACAGAGTGCGTTCAAATGCACATCCGAGCGTGTCGCCTCACGAATTGATACGAGTTACCCCCTGCACTTTCGCGCGTCCAACTGGAATTGCCGCGCGTTAAAAGAAGCGGTGCCGCTGACGGCTGCCGTGCGACTTAAAAGATCGCGCGCACAGCCATGACGAATAAGACCACCATGCCCCAGCAGAGTATGGACAAGGCGGCGATAACGGCCATCGATTGGCCGCTTGGAAGCCGCTTTCCAGTTCGGATGCGTAGCGGGAGCTTCGCCCGGCGTTCATCTACATGATGGAAAGTGCTCATTGACGTAGGTTCCTCGGTGCGAACTCGTGTCGCATGTACCCAGTACTACAGACTAGATCGAAAATGGTTCCCTAGAACAAAAAAATTTCAACTCTGTTTTCCCCAATATTCACAATACTGTCAACAGCCTCATTATGTTGATATTTCGGATTTATCCCCAGCTTGGCTGTGGATAATTTCCAACCATACGGTTGGCCCGATCAGTATTCGATTCGGCGGGCACCCTGGCTTCATTAACCATTCCGGCAATGGACGTGCGTTGAATTTTATGTGAGTTTTAAGAGAAGGCCTTCCTTCGTTAGTAATTCCTAATGCTCGACCTGAGCCGCAGGAGTATGGTTCGGCAATGCGCAGTTTTCGCGGCTACCGACTTCTCCCCCGGCGCACTTACGCGGATGTTGCGCTGGACCAGATGAGGCGCTTGGCTGATCTGCTGATCGCTGGCGTCCTAATCTTAGTTACGTCCCCTCTAATGCTTTTAGTGGCGCTCGCGATTGAGTGGGAGGGAGCCGGCCCGATTTTGGAGCGGGAAACCTGCATCGCTCGTGGCGGGCGCCGTTTTGAGATGCTGAAATTCCGCACGATGCTGCCCGACCCGGAACACACCATGCCGGTCTGGGCCCGTAAGACAACTCAGGTCGGTGAATTCCTTCGATACACCCGTATCGAATGCCTGCCACAGCTCATCAATGTGCTGCGCGGCGAGATGAGCATCCTCGATCCTGACGGAAACTCGCCGTCGTTTCTCGAGTAGCCATCCGAATCGTACGGACGCGGTAAACGGCGGCTCCCACAAGCCCCGGAACACGCGCGGGCTCATTCACGTTAGAGAACTGGAAAGATCCGCCAGCAGGGAATTCTGGCGGGTGCGTAATGATTCACCTTTTGGAGAGGGATAATGTCAACGAAGACATCCGCCATTGCTTTGGCTGCCCTACTCGGGACCATGCCAATTGCCTTTGCCGCTCAGCCGGCACATCCGACAGGAGCCCAGGAAAGAGCGGAGTTCATCCAGCCCGATCAGATACGCGCCAGCAAAATGATTGGGAGCAGCGTGTACGATCTCCACAACCGCAAGATCGGTAAGGTGCAGGACCTTATCCTGGACCGCGATGGCAAAATAGATCTCGCCGTGGTCGACGTGGGCAGCTTCCTCGGAATGGGCGGGAAGAACGTGGCGGTCAAACCGAACGACATCAAAACCGATCATAACCGCCTGACCCTTGATGTCACAAAGGAACAGCTGCAGCAGATGGCCAACTACAATCTGCGCGATCGGAACACCGGGTCTGGGACCTCGGCCTCGCCGGTGCACGGTGGCAAGCTGGGCTCTGGCCGCTAATGTTCTCTCCGCGCGCCCCGAACCTGGATAGCGCGTTAAAAGCCCCGCTGTATTTGGCGGGGCTTTTTTCTTTTTTCGGGCGAGGCTAACGAGCTGGAGCGTTGAGCTGTTCAAGCTCTTCTCCCGCAAGCTCCTCGTGCCTGTCGGCTTCTTCCAACAAGCGCGCTTTCAGTTCAGCGGGCCTCGCGCTCTGCGCCAACACACGCAAGTGCGCCGCCTGGCGTGAATGGTAGTCAGGCGTATCCCTCGGGAGCGCTCTCAAGACGTCATCGTTGCTCATCTGCTTCTCCCGTCAAAAATGAAGCCCCGCCGAGCCTAAACCCGACGGGGCTTTGTCGCGGTTGCCTGCTTATTCTTTTTCGCTGTTGACGACCTCACGCACGGCATCCATCGCCTTGCCCACGCCGCTGCGGATGCGGCCCTCTGTCCTCTCGGCCTTGCCCTCGGTCTCGAGGTGCCGATCGGCGAGCGCCTCGCCGGCCTTCTCTTTGATCGTGCCGGTCGTCTTCTTCAGGCCGCCCTCGATCCTTTGTCGATCCATGTGGCATCCTCCCTTATTATGCCTTGTGATAAAACAAAGGCTAAGAGAACCCCGATCCAGCGCGATACGAATCCTTACAATTTTGTATGTTGTTACGTGGTAAACTCTTGTGGCGCAAAGAATATGGCAGCGGATCGCGGCGCTGTCTTGCGATTCGCTGGCCGCAAGCCTGCGCGCGGCGGTGGTTCAGTTTTCAAAGGCCTAGCATTGCCTGCACTTTGGACAGAGGTCTCCCGTTTTGCGCCGGCCTTCGGTAAGCAGAAGGCACGGGTCAGGCCGTCCGCGTTGCGTTAGCTTTCCCGGTTCAGCGTGGCGGTTGGAGGTGACGGCCTGACCCGACCAGTCCTTTCCGGGAGACGGTCAACGCGCACAAATTGGTTAAGGATGATTTAACCTCGGAAAACTATTTTCGCGGCCATGAACGCCGCATTCATCGTGTGGGTCATCGCCATAGCAGCGGTGGCCATTTTCGGCAGCGAGCACTCGCTCCTGCCAGCGCTGGCTATCTTAGGAACCTGCCGTGGAATGCTCGCCTTCGGGCGGCGACGCTAGCTTTTTAGAGTCACCGCCGCCGCTGCCGTCCGGAAGGTGAACTGCACGCGCTCGCCGCCGCCCCATTCGATACGCCGATGCTCGATCTTGAACCGCAGCTGCGCTGCCGCGAGTGCGATGCGCGGGAAGACGGTCGTGTCGATCAGGTGGGCGCGAAGACCGACCGTCCTAAGCTGCCAAACCAGATCCCTGAGCCCGCTGTGGCTCCGGTCGAATTGTGCCATGCCTCGCCGCTTCCGCAAGCCGCTCCTGATTGACTGCTTCTTCCAAGAGGAGGGCTCTAATCGGCGCAGTTGTAGCGCCCGCAGCCAGGTCCCGCAGGCGAGTGGCTTGGTAGGCATAGGCTCGAAGGAGTGTCTCATTCAACGGTCGGCGAACGCGCTTCCGGAGGCGGCGAAGGGGCATGCGGGAGTGCTCCAATCAGTTGGTCACCGTATTCCCCGCCCGCGCTGATTTGACGGCGCACATTATCCGTTGAGCCGCGTCAGCGGTCTCGATCAGGATTTCGGCGCTCCGCAGACAGCCATTTCGATATGCATTGGCCGCATCGAGATGGAGTGTCCAGATGACTCCAATCCCGTTGCGCGCCAATAGGTCGAGCGCGACGTTTTCGTAATATGCGCGGTCGAGCTTCTGCACTGGGCGAAGATGATTTTAAGCAGGATCATATCTTGCCGACGACGGATAAGTCGGCGAGGAGTACGGTATTGCGCGCAAGGAAGAACGTCACTCAAATACAAGGTAAATGTACGCTATCGCCAGGACTGTAAAAGACGAACCACCCCGCCGCGCGAGGCAACGGGGTGGTGCGGTCCGTAACGCTGGCCTCCCGCAGGAGAGGGCTAGCGCGACCAAATATGGTTAATTCTGCCAGGAGAAAAAGAGGGCTGATTGTCACTGTCTAAGCGCGCTGCGTTAAGCATCGCTGATCTACTCACGCGCCGGTGTGCGGCATTTTATGTAAGTTGATGTTCCGCAGACGTTCCCCACATGTAGTAGTGCCCCGAGCGCGTCTAGGTCGCCCCCCGACCATGCCCCAGCCTATGGCCTCCCCCGCCATTGGGGCGCGCACTCGGGGCAGCTGATTCTCGCCGCTGCCGTGGCATTGTCATCCCTCTCAAGACGTCAATATTCTTGCTGCAAATGAACGCACCTTACCGATTAGGACCGCGCCGAACTGGCCCGGATTTCGCTCACCCCGCCCTACCCAGGGGGCTTCGACTGAAGACTCCCATTATTTAGCGTCGCCAATCGGTTCTGAAATCCAAAACCGTGATTAGCTGAAACAGATCGCAACATGGCACTCCGAGCCCGTTGCAAACGTCAGGGATCTTCCTGTTGGCGCCCTGTCGTCGTGGTGCAGAAACCTCAAGGGTGACAACCGTTCGATCCGCTCTGTTTGCGTAGGCATATGCGATAAGAAATGGGTCTTTTCCCACTTTTTCGAGACCGGTCTCGTCGAGAGGGCCATAGCCGTTAGCTGTCACGTCGGCAACGAGTGCCGGCATCGCCTCTTCATTCAGCAATAACGATCGCTTTACGTCCTCGCGCTTCAGCCAGTCCACTAACGGTCCCGTGCCGGTTGTGATCTCCTCGTATTGCTCCCGTGGAATTTTGACATTCCCGAGATTGCCCATATGAGCAAGCCAGTCCCAAAAAGTCGGAAAGTTGCCCGGCGGGTAAAAGGTACGGTCCGCTCGGATCAGCACGTCCGCATCGAGCAGATAGAGCACGGGCGCGTCTCTTAAGCTGCGCGAGTTGTTTCTACAAGTCGCGCAACGTTGGTCGGCTTTACTCCGAGTACACGCCCTGCTTCAGAAGTCGACAGCACACGGCCACTTAGCATCCGGCGAACTACATCAACCAGCGCAGCACCGACACGGTGACGACGCACTACATAATAATTGGGACCACCCTCGCTCTCACGCTCCTGACCCGCTCCCCGAGCGCGTTCCTCATCAAATAAATCGGATAATTCACGATATGAACGCGCCGACAACGTACCTGCTTGCAGCAGGTTATATGCGACCATTTTACGGCTGAGGTTTCGGGTAGACGCGAACTCTTCGATCCGCGCTCTAAGCTGAGCGAAATTGGCCGCTCGAGGATCGAAATCCCGCAATTCCCGAGGGTCCAGCAGAAAGCGGGCCGCCACCAGATCACAGAATTTTTCTACCTGCGCTTCGCCGTCGTAACCGCTTACGCCCGTTTGCCCGAGCCACAAGTGTGCAAGTTCGTGCAGGAGCGTAAACGACCAAGCAGCGCGGGAGTCACGTTCATTGACAACTACGAAGGGAGCGACGGGATCAGCTATAGCAAACCCCCTAAATACTCGTGCATCAATTGACGTGTGATGGCTGCCAAGATTTCCCATCAGAAGAACGAACACGCCGGCCCGCTCGGCGCACGACCGGAGCAAATTGAAGGCGTCATTCGCGGTCCGCTGCTGCCGAAATTCTTCTCTGGTGAGTCCTAAAATTCCCCGAATTGACTCGGCTACAGCATCCGGACCATCTGTGATACGCGCGGAACCGATAAAATTGAGCGGCTCGACTTCTTCGGCTTCTTCAAGCGCCGCTTTCACGATCCCTTGGCGCGCTTGCACATCTCGCAGAAGAGCATCCAACAGAGCCTCGGCTCCCGGCGGTGGTGCCTCTCGTAGAGTGCGAAAATCCTGGCCCTTGTCACTCTGTAATGGCCGTTCAGGAAGGTAAAACGTTAAGAGAGGCCTGCGATATCTTTCGGACATTTTGACGAGCATTGATCGGCTCGGGTCTTGTCGCCCTTCTTCAAGTGCTACGAGGCGGTTTGCACGTATACCTAATTTCCGGGCAGCTTCATCCATCGAGAGCTCAGCGGCCTCGCGCGCCCAGCTAAGAATATCGGGGTTCACCCTTGGCATAAGAGGACTCTTATAGCACTTATAGCACTAAAGATTTTCATGCGCGCAGCGCTACTACCTCGCCGCTGCCCTCGACGCGCCGACAGAACTCCGCCCAGGCCTCCGCAAGCTGCCGCCGTTTCTCGAACATATCCCCGCGCCGATACGCCGCCTCGACCTTGTCGCCGACCGCATGTGCCAGCGCCATCTCGGCGACCTCGCTCGGAAATGCAGTGCGCTCCGCCGCCCAATCTCGAAACGTGCTTCGGAACCCGTGCGCCGTCAGATCGCCGCGCCCCATGCGCCGCAACGTCATGAGCAGCGCCATGTTCGAAAGCGGGCTGCCGCCCCGCGCTCCGGGAAACACGAATTGATCCGGCTTACCTGCTGGCCCGAGTATCGACAGCGCCGCATCCGACAGTGGCACGCGATGCTCGCGCCCGCCTTTCATCCGCTGGGCGGGAACGATCCACACGCGCTCGGCCACATTGATCTCCGACCAGCGCGCACCCAATACCTCGCCAGTACGAGCCGCCGTCAGGATAGCGAACTCCAGCGCCCGCGCAGCGATGCCGGGTTGCTGACGAAGCGCGGCCATGAACTCCCCGATCTCGCCGTATGGCAGCGCCGCATGATGCTCCACCTTCCGCACCTTGGCTCGCGCGGGGAAGGTGTGCGCCAGATTGCCTTTCCACTGAGCCGGGTTCGGCCCCTCACGAAAGCCTCGCACAGTCGCATAATCGAGCACCGCTTCGATGCGTCCGCGCACTCGCGTCGCTGTTTCCGGCTTGGTTTTCCAGATCGGATCGAGCACTTGGACGACGAGCCCGGTGTCGATCGCCGACACAGGCAGATTTCCGATTATGGGATAGGCGTATGTCTCAAGGGTCGCCGTCCATTGAGCGCGGTGCTTCGGGTTACGCCAGCCCGCCTCGTTTCGCTTTATGTACTCGTCAGCGCAGTCCCGGAACGTGATCGCCTTTGCAGCGTCGACCCGAGCCGCCGCCCGCTCGTGCTTCCGCTGGTCGATTGGATCGCGGCCCTCAAGCCGCAGCGCCTTCTCGCAGTCGCGGACTTTGGCGCGCGCTTCGGCAAGGTTTACGAGCCGGATCGGCCCCAAGCCCATCTCGCATTGCTTTGGCCCGCCGTTCTTATTCAGCCTCTTTCCGTCGCGGTATCGGAAGACCCAAGACTTGGCGCCGGTTGGGCCGACCCGCAGCCATAAACCGCCGCCGTCACCGTAGTACCCCGACCGCTTCACACGCAGCACCTGGTTCCAGGTCAATTTCTCGATTGGCCGCGCCATTTCGTCCCCACATTGTCCCATGCAACGTGGGCAATGTACGCGGATGGTGGCGGCACGGTCAAGCGGCCTATAATGCTCGAAATCGGCAGGGAAGGCCAGTTTTGGATGTTGGCGAATGATGCCGATTGGGCGTTCTGGCGGAGGGAGCGGGATTCGAACCCGCGATACGGTTTCCCGTATACACGCTCTCCAGGCGTGCGCCTTCAACCACTCGGCCACCCCTCCACGCCGGCTTTTTTGCGGCG
>Ga0070713_100001542_pt1 | contig 14719 bp, 14 predicted proteins | sample LARL82metaG_FD_65465 | JGI IMG/M metagenome (GOLD analysis project Ga0070713, IMG submission 65465) | Corn, switchgrass and miscanthus rhizosphere microbial communities from Kellogg Biological Station, Michigan, USA - LAR L8-2 metaG | ecosystem: Host-associated > Plants > Roots > Rhizosphere ...
GCTCTTGGACACCTGCGCGCCAAGATCCCGCAATTACAGGCAGCTCTAGAAGGCCAGGTGCGTGATCACCATCGCTTTCTTCTGCAGAGCTTGCTCCGCCAACTGTGCTTTATCGAAACTGAAATCGAGTTGTTAGACGCTCGACTCGATCAACTTGGACTACAGCACATGGACTTGTCTGAGGCATTGAATCGTTGGATAACGGTTCCGGGGGTGGATCGTGTGGCGGCGTGGGGTTTCATCGCAGAGATGGGAGCAGATGTGAGTCAGTTCCCAACTGCAGCGCATCTGGCTAGCTGGGCAGGCGTGTGTCCCGGAAACAACGAGAGCGCAGGTAAGCGGATCAGCAGTAAGATTCGTAAAGGCAGTCCCTGGCTGCGTCGTATGGCATGTCAATCCGCATGGGCTGCGGCTCGCACGAAGAACACTTATCTTTCAGCTCAGTTTAAGAGGCTTGCCGCTCGTCGAGGCAGGAAGTGCGCCATCATCGCCGTTGCCCATAGCATCCTTGTAATCGGATATCACCTACAACGGAAGCGTTGTGCCTACACCGATCTGGGCAGCAATTACTTCGATCGACTCCACGCAGAGGGTTTGAAACGCTACCTAGTCAAGCGTTTGGAGAGCCTCGGGCACTCAGTCACTCTCCTGCCGCGCATCGCATGAGCCAAGTGTTTTCGAGGGAGAAGGCCGGTCTCCGACGGGATGCTGTACGCTCCCAAGTTATCGACGTGCTCAAGGCACAGATAAAAATGAGACCGGCAATGAAGAAGGTTAGCACTGCTGCGGCAAAGCAGAGCAGGAATATTTAACAACAGAAACTGACCATCGGACTCGATCTGGGCGATCGCAACAGCTGGTACTGCGTGGCGCCCGATGTCGCAGTTCGAACCAGAAAACACTACGTCGAACTAACTCACAAGGGTTTTTCACTGTCACGACGATTGGGTACGTTCCGTTGCCCAAGCATCTTCCGGTTGTCATGGTTGCGGGTTTTGTATCGACTGCGGTGGTCCTCCCCAAGGATTGCGGGTTCGCGGTTTCCCTCAGAAACGTAGTAGGTCGCAATTCTCTTCCAGGAGTTCTCGATGCTGCGCGCAAGACTATTTAGTCTCTATCAGCTGGCTGCCGCTGTCTGCGTTCTGTTTGCCGGAATTGCGTGGGCCGCGGGCCCGACGTTTCAGGTGATCCATACATTCAAAGGTTCTCCCGACGGGGCGAACTCGTGGGCGCAGGTGGCCATCGACGCCGCGGGAAACGTGTATGGGACAACGACGGCGGGCGGAACCAGCGGAAAGGGTTGCGTGTATGAACTTTCTCCGCCGGTGTCGGGAGGAGCGTGGACGGAAAGCATCATCTACAGCTTTCGAGGTGGCACCGCGGATGGCCGCTTTCCTTCGTCGGGTCTCGTGATCGATAAATCCGGAAACCTCTTTGGCACTACCTATGCTGGTGGCGCGCAGGACTTGGGGTTGGTGTTCGAACTATCTCCTCCTACGCAGTCGGGTGGGGTATGGACCGAGACGATCCTTTACACCTTTACCACTGTCAATGGGCAGACCACTGGAGGCGGCGGGAACGCGCTCCTGCTAAAAGGAAAGCTGATCTATGGGAGTACTCTTTATGGCGGGAAGGGAAATGGCAATGTTTTCGGGATGCAGATGGGATCCGCGGGGACTTGGGTTGAGGAGGGATTATATGAGTTCACCGGCGGAGCAGACGGCGAGCAGGTCGAATATGAAGGAGCACCGCTAGTAGCGGACAGTGCCGGGAACCTCTACGGGACGACATCCAGCGGAGGACTCTATGGCGCGGGCAGCGTTTTTGAGGTGTCGCCTCCGGCGGTGAAAGGCGGGCGCTGGACGCAGACGGTGTTGTACACCTTTGGAGCATACGCGACAGATGGTGCCGGCGTGACGGGTGGTGTTGGACTCGGCTGGAAACCTCTACGGCGCAGCGGGCGGCGGTTCCAATTCGCGGGGGTAGTCTTTGAACTTTCTCCGCCAGCGACCCAAGGCGCACCGTGGACGGAGAGTATTCTCTACAACTTCGCGGGTGGGGCGACTGATGGATCGGGGCCGTACGCGAGCGTGGTCCGCGATCCTGCGGGGAATCTATACGGTGTGACGTACACCGGCGGGCCGGGTAATTGCAACTTCAACGGTCCGGGGTGCGGGACGGTTTACGAACTCTCACCCTCTTCCGGTGGAACGTGGACGGAAAAGCTACTGCATACGTTTGGCTGGTACACCGATGGAGGGTTTCCCTATGGTGGCCTGACCATCGATCGGCACGGAACGCTCTACGGAACCACGCAGGACGGGGGAGCCAAAGGATTCGGAACAGTATTTCGTATGTTGCCCTAACCGAATAGGCCTTTTGGGAAACCCAGACTTCCGCATTCTTGGCCGGAACCGGACATGTCCGGCCCTCGTACCGACGCGGGCGGAAACTCATACGGCACGACATACGAGGATGACAAATACAACGGCTCCGCATTTTGGAGCAGGACCATAATCCGCCTACCAGCCTCTGCCTTGTTCAACTGGTCGATTGCACCAGATGTTGGAGTGCCTTGGCCCGAGCCGCTTCGAAATATTTGGTCGCGCTGGTCGCTTGCTTCAGGATTGCGTCGGTGAATTTCTTTTGTCGTTGTGCGGAAGAGAGGACAGAGTTAAACGACTCATCGGCAACCTGGAAATAGTCGTTCCCTTCGGCACCGGCAAGCATTGCGATACGGCGGGCATTGTACATTTGCAAGACTTGCGGCGGGTAGCCGGCACCTGTATCGATCGGCTGGAATACATATCCAACCGGTGCGTAGCCACCCTTAAGAAACTCGCAGCTTGCGGCGACCGTCTGGCCTCCTGCAGGGGCCTCCAGCACGATCATATCTGCGGGACGTGTTACCTGCTGGTAGGGCTCAACAGTCACCACGATCGCAAAGCTGCGCACGGCGGACTTCGTCTTCAACTCGAACCGGTTCCCTTTGGCTTCCATGACTCCCAATTTGAGCACCTTTCCTGCTGGAGTAATGGCCCACACCACGTAGTCGTCATACTGAGCTCCGAAGCTGCCCGGTGCAGGCAATCCGTTGGCTTGCGCTTCGATCGTGACTTCCATCTCTCCCATTTTCAATTTCGCCTGCCCGCTTGCGTTCGGCGCTAGTTCGGCGCCCTTGAGTGTCGTGGTTACAGACCCACGAGCCGGCGGATTGATGACGCTCACAGTCTTCGTCACAAGTTGCGGCTGAAATTTAGGTTTCTGCTCCACAGTCGCGCTCCCAGATTGTTGCGCCTGCAGAACACAAACGCTGGCCCAAAACAAACTCAGCAGGAAAGCACCGGCAATTATGTGTCGGACAGAGCTCTGGTTGGCTATTGCGGGGGCCTCGGCGGAATTGGTCGCCATTAGGCTTGCAGGTTCTAGTGCGATCCGGAGTTCAGGCATGGGAGTGATGTCCTGCTACCAAGCGGCGGGCGGCCGCAGAGACATCTTATGTGTGAGGGTTATCGCTACTACTGGCAGAAGTGACAGGTCGGACTTGCAGGGGCGCTAGCCACTCGACAGCGCTTGTCCCATTGGCGTTGGCGAGGAGCTTGCCGCCCCCTAGTAGATGTCCTAGGTGACAAGGCAGCTCGGAATAACTTCCAATGGCTGAGGACCATGCAAATCAACGAAATGTGGGAGACAAATCACGCCAATGCTTCGCAAGGATCTAGCCGACTTTCTTTCTGCCCATAAATTGAACGATCTCGCTCAAAAAGCCAGTCGCGGTGAATACGATATTGGGGGTCTCTGGCCGGAAGCCAAAATTGTTGTGGATTTACACTCCGTGGGCAGGCCAGACTTGGCCGGCAAAGTACGGCGGGGGAACTGGCGGGAAGAGATTAGGGTTGGCGCAAGCTAGTCCGCTTCGTGCGCTGTCGCATCACCAGACGCCCTTCTTGCACTTCAGAACCACTCTATGAGCGAATGGGCACATTCAAAGGAATGTTCAAAACGGTCGGCTTGCGGCCATGGTTAGAAACTGATTTCACAACGCGGCGATTGCTCACCATTACAACTCGCTCCACATGTCGAGGCGACCCTTGCCGTCGTATGTGACGTTTCCATCTACGTAGTACCAGGATTCAGCGAACTTCGAAACAGAAATTGCCTTCGGTTCTCCCAGTAACTTCCTTACATCATCCTTGGTCATGTGACGTTGCAACTTGCGCCATTGGCTCCGGTCTTTCGTTCCTGAAGTCCTGTTCTCCGCCGTTTGTGCGGTTGCGAGTAGCAACGTAATGTCGCCCGCCAGCCTTTGCTGCTCAGAGACCGTGAGTTTGTTCAGGCCAGCTTCATCCCATTTCTCGCGCGGAATGAGCTGGTCGAGTCCCGCGACGGATTGCGGGTTTGCGGCTGACGCGCTGACCAAAACGAAATAGGCCGTTGCGCCGACTAAGAATGCGATGACAAAGCTGCGCACAGAGATCTGCATCATGATCTTCTCGCTTCCCGCGCGGGTAGGCTGATACTGTACTTTCCGCGCTGAGCCTTTTTATGCATTAGTGTACTGAGTAATCTCCTTCCCATCTAGAGAAGTGAAGGTAAGTTTTCGGATTATTGTCACCAGGTATTGGTGGAACCCACTTGATCAAGAGTTCAAAGACATGCCAGACCAGCAGTTAGTGTTGACGCTACTTTGTTCGGGAGCTGGAGCCAGCGAGATATTTCGCCAATAAGCGGAGCGCACCGGGGTATGTGCCCAGCCGGAAGATCAAAGAAGTGAGTTGCGGTTTGATTCCCGCAACCCACGTTACGAGGTTAGTTGGCTGCGATACCGTTGAAGCCGACGTTTGGGGGGAGACCGTCGACCGTGCCGAGATTGGTTAGAGTGCCATCGGACTGGATACCGAAGATGCTGATCATGCCTACCGCGGCATCGAGGGTGTAGAGGAACTTGCCGTCAGCGGTAATCGCCATGTCGAGATTGGTGGCTCCTGCAGGGTTTGTGCCGACGATGGTTCCGGCCAGCGCGGTTAGGGATCCATTCGCTCCGACGGTAAAGCCGGAGACGTTGGAAGTGCCGGCGTTCGAGGTATAGACCCATTTGCCGTTGGGAGTGACCGCGTTCCAGCAGGTTGCGGCGCCAAGGGTTGGAACGCTGGCGCTGATGGTGGTGAGGGTCCCGTTGGAGTTGACGGAGTAGGACGAAATGGCCGAGGCGTTTTGGCCTCCGGCGGGGCCGGTCTCAACGGCCAGAGCGGCACCGTTGGGAGCGAATGCGACCGCGAAGACTCCGGGGCCGGCACTGGGATTGTTGACGAAGGGAGATAAGGTTCCGTTTTGGTGCACCCTGAAAACGTCGATGCTGTTGGTTTCACGTTCGGTAACGAGCAGGAACTGACCGTTGGGGCTGAAGGCTAACGATGCGGCTCCCGAGGTATTGGTGCTGAGGAACCTGAGGGAATGGGGGATGGAATGGAGCTTTCCGTCACTGCTCACCCAGAAACCAACTACGCTGCTGCTGCCGCCGGTGTTGAGAACGTAGACGAGGTGTCCGTGCTGGGCTGCCGCGTTCGGTTCACTGCCTTGGGAGAGCTGTCGGTCGGCGAGCGACAGGTCGGCGCCATGGACTCGAAACACAGAGAGGTCACCGCTGCCGGCGTTGACGGCGAAGAGCAGGGTGCGGTCCTGGCTGAGAGTGAGGGAGCCTTGAGATTCGAGGGGATCGTTGTTGCCGCCACTGCCGCGACCGCCGGTGGCGAATTTGTGGGCTTGTTGCAGGGAGCCATCGGCGGCTCGTTGGTAGGAGATGACTTCATTCCGGTCGGCGGCATTGGTCATGACGAAGACCGCATGGCTAGAATGCTCGTCCTGTGCGTTGCTGTGGGTTGGGGATACGACGCTGATGGCGAGCGCGACCATCCAGAGGATGTGAACTGCGTTGCGCATTTTCGAACTCCTGTATTTTTGTCGCGGGCTGAACTGGACAAACACGCCGAACATTTGTGTGTTGGATCAGTTGCGCGCGGGGGATAGGAGTGGTAAGTCGAAAAGAAGTTTCAGGCTTTTACAAATGTTCTGCAGGTTCGCAATTTCGCTGGGAAAGCGGAGTGCTAGGACGATACGGATATTTTTATGGTGAGTTTTGAGGAATCGGAGATGGCTTGCGGGTGTATCGATGACTTGAGCAGAATCGTCGACCGGAGGCAATGAGCGGTGATGGAGATTTCTGAACGGAAGTCCTGTGATTACGAACTGCTCTTGCCTGAAGCAGTCTCGCTCGGATAGTTGAAGAAGAGCTGATTGCCGTCGGGATCATTGACGACCAGGAGCCGGTAGCCCCATGAACCGTCCTTGATGGGAACGCCCCTAGCCTCAAGTTCCACGCGGAGCGCGTCCAGCGCGGCGATCTGTGCCTCGGGGGTCTGCGGTTCGACGTTGAGGGAGATGAACATCAGGCCTTTGCCAACCTTCTCCGGCCAGGTGTCGGCGAGGATCAGCGCGCAGCCCTGGCGATCGACCTGTGCGACATGCACTTTGCCGCCCTCGTCATAGCGCCAGGGGCTGGTGAAACCGAGCCGGTCAACGTAGAAGCGGAGGGAGGCCTCAACGTCGGCCACGTGCAGGACGGGGCGTGCGAACCAGTCTGTCATACGCTAGGGGACGTACCCGTAGCGCCAGTATCGCATAGGGTTGTATTTCTAACCGCTACGAGCAGAGCATAGAGCTCAATGACAAATTCAGCTGACCGCATGCAACGCAGTCGCAGCCAGAATTCTAAGCGATCCAGACCAGGAGTTAGCGTGTTAGAGCGAGGCACGAGCCTCAAAACAAACTGACAGAACTGATAGGTTCGCACGAACTGCGACAGGGGATCCGGCGGCAAGAACGAGGCAGAGGTTCAGCGGCGCGAGCGCGCGCAGTACAGAGACACCGCCTCAACGTTCGCGAGAGCTCGATTGCGGGGCGGCGGCGTAATAGCCCTTGCGCGCGTATACCTTCAGCCGGTGACCGTCCTTCTCGGCTTTGATATCAATGGGACGATAGCGGCCGTCGCGCTGGAAGGAAGCGGGCTTGTAAGACACAAGGTAACGTCCACGAATCACTTGCTGAAGAGCTTCGAGGCTACCGTTGAGCCTTCGGACTGAGCCGGGAGCGAAGGCGGCGCCGCCGCTGAGTTCCGACATGGTTTTCAGGGCACGGTCTCCGGTGGGATCGGCCGATTCTTTTTGGACTTCTTCTCTCGTGCTGACCGTATAAATCGAAACCTCTCCACGCTGAGCACTCTCGATCGCTTGTTTGAGCGTAATGCTACTTGAGTTGTCCTCACCGTCGCTAATTACAACCAGAATTCTCGCGACCGGCTCGAGTTCGGGACGACTGCTCAGCTGATCCGCGCCAAAGGCGACGGCATCCCACAGGGCGGTACCGCCTCCCGGCGCCAACCGAGCGATGGCCATGGAGGTGAGGGATTGATCGGCGGTGAAATCCCGAACCAAGAGAACGGAGTTATTGACTGCTACCACGAATGCGAGATCGTTCTCATGGGTAACCACGGTTTGCAAGAAATCGGTCGCAGCGGCCTGCTCGAATGAAAACCGGTCGGTGATGGAGTTGCTGGTGTCGATGATGAGTCCGAGGCGCAAGGGGAGCTGCGACTCGTTGCGAAAGCCGCGAATGGTTTCTGGAGGCTTATCGTCGTCCCGAACACCGATCTCCGAAATTTTAAGATTGCTCACGGATTTGCCGTGATCGGCGGCTGCGAAGAATACAGCGATCTCATCGACCGTCGAGCGAAACGTTGTCGGCGGAAGGTTCGTGGCACGCGGATTGGGATACACACTCGAATCTGACGCAAGGGTTGCGTCGGCAACCGTTGTGCCGCATTTCAGGCATATGAAATCTGGCTCGGCTTCTGCCTCGGCGATCTGCTTCTTTTCTTTCAGGTCTTGGAGAAGTCGTTGCGCTTGCCGCGAGCCCTGCTCCGCCGTCTCCGCGGCCGAGGTGGTGTAGGAGACGGTGAGGGCCTCCGATGGCGTGGGATGCAGGTCGGCCTCTGCGCGCCTGACTTGCTCGGCCTTGATCTGCTCCAGCATTTTTCGATAGCGGTCGGAGGAGCCTGATTTGGAATCCTCCTGCAGGCCCGTCTCCACCTCACGCTGCGCGGACGGTAGATCGTCCGTTGCCTCCCACGCCGCGGCGGCAAGATAGTGGACTACCTACCGCGCTCGGATGTTTTCTCTGATGAACCTGCGCGGCGGTTGCGATCACTGCGGGATAGTCGCGGTTCAGATATTCCGCATAGGCCAGGGCGGCGAGGGTTGGCACATCCAATGGCGCGATGGACGATGCTTTTTTCAGGGCCTCTTCTGCCGCTGGATATTGCTTGAGTGCCAGTTCAGCGCACCCGAGGTTGAGATAAAGGTGGGGCAGGTGGTCGTCGAGTACCGCTGCCTGGGCAAATTCAGCGCGCGCTTCTTCGTTCTTTCCCATCCTCAGATAAGCCGCCCCTAGCGCGCTATGCGCCGCGACAAAGCTCGGATAGATGGCGGTCGCTTTGGTCAAATGCTGGATCGCCCCTTGCCAATCTTTCCGCACGAGGAGTTCATGACCCTTCTCGTATTCGTGGCGGGCCTTGCCGGGAGCCTTGAGATCGAGCTTGGAGACGGTGCTGTTAGGAGTTCCGAAAGAAGTCAGGTTGTTGCCGGGACTATCCAGGGTGAACACTTTCAAGTTCTCCATCCCGGCCTGGACCGCATCAATGGGGCCCGAGTTAGTGGTGGCGTTGTTGGGGGGTGTGGGGAGGCGCCCCTGAGCCGCCGCACTTGCGCTCAGCAAACAGAGAAGTAAGGCGCGCCAACGCTGCGACATTCGAACCACCTCAAGGCAGGAACAATACAGGGGAGAACACAGTGCAAACTGCGACTTGCCGAGTCTAACCCGGTGGCTGCGGGTGAGCAAGAGCTGCAATGAACGGGATAGCGCTTCCGGCTGATCGTCAGGAAGAAATTCGCTCAGCGACCACGGTCAAAAGCGAGACAACTCCGTCGGAGGTGACCACCTCGACGCTAGCATCCACCATAGGCAGGCGCATTGCATTGCCTTTTCGGAATTCGGCGTGGGACATACGCGGCTTCGGCCGCCCTAGATTCACTATTTGTACAGCAGGTAAACGTGAGAAGGACCGGCATGATTTTCGTCGTCCATATCCACCATGCGATCTCGTGTCTGGTCATGTTTCGGCACTCCGATGGCGATAATCTGCCCGCGGTCGTTGATCGACTGAGCGGCTGTGAGCACCAGATCGGAACTCGTAGGAATGAGCTTGTTTAAGTCCTGAATACCGTCTGCCGAGGTCCAGATAAAAGCTCGCCAGCCGAGCAAGGTATCAGAGCTTCCCACGATCAGGCCCAGGTTGTTCATGTCGTGAGCCTCGGCAAATTTCCCCGTAGGCAGGGTGCCCAGGTTCTGCATGCCGCCGGATCTTGTCCACAGGAAAGCGCGAGCGTTGGCACCATTACGCGAGCTGCCGACAACCTGGCCGCTCTGGGTAACGTGAGTGGCCCGGCTGGAGCTGTCACCGGGCAGCAATCCCAAGTCGATCATCCCGCTGCTGCGCGTCCAGAGGAAGGCGTGTTCTCCGCTGCTGCTGCTGGATACACCGGCTACCATGCCAGAGTCATTGATCGAGTAAGCCTGACTTGACCGTCCGCCAGCCAGACTTCCAAGACTATGCGGCGTCCCTGCGATCCAAACCACCGCATGCATGCCATGGCGTCCGCTGGAGTACCCAGCCACGTCTCCGGAGGAATTGATGGCGAATGCGGAACTGCCGTTGTCCCCGGGAAGGGTTCCAAGATCTTTCATCCCGGTAATGGAGCGCCAAAGGAATGCGTGCGCGCTAGTGGCCGTGTTCGACACCCCGACAACATCTCCAGCCGCGTTCAAATTCATAGCGCGGCTGTGCTCGCCGCCGGGTAGAGTCCCTAGCTTCTTCATGCCACCCGCCTGCGACCACAAAAAAGCGAAAGTCTCAGTGCCGTGGGTGATTCCCGAATTGCCCACAACTTGCCCAGCCAGATTGATGGCGTTCGCCGAAGAACTGCCGCCCTTCAACGACCCGAGATCGATCACTCGATAGGATCCTGCACTCTGGCCAGCGAGCGGGGTGGCCAGCGCAATACACAAAAGCGAAAGGCAAGAAAGCCGCATTAAGGATCTACCTTGAAATGTCATGGTCCAGTCTCGTTTATGTTCCGTTTCCGCTCGTGGTGATCACGTGCGGCCCGTTAATAGAATTGTCATTTATCGTTACGGAACCGGTACGCATGCCTTTCGCGGTGGGAGTGAACGTCACGTTGATCGTACAGGTCGATCCCACGGACAATGAGGATCCACAATTGTTTGTCTGTGCGTAGTCCCCGGCGCTCGTAATGCTGCTGATCACAATGGCGGCTCCGCCGCGATTATTCAGGGTCACGATTTTTGGCGCGCTCGTAGTGCCCACGGCCTGATTTCCGAAGGTGAGTTGCGAGCCACTGAGGGTCAGCGGGGCAAGCGCGGTTCCTGCGAGCGCGACTGACTGCGGACTGCCATAGGCATCGTGCGTCACGGTGACGTTGCCGCTGAGCGTTCCCAGAGCGGTCGGCACAAATGACACAGAGATCAGGCAGCTTGCGCCAGAGGCCAGAGCGGATCCGCAATTGTTGCTCTGCGTAAAGCTCGCACTGGCCACAATCGAGCTCAGGTTCACGGTAGTCGCACCACGATTGGCGAGAGTTAGATTTTGCGTCGCGCTGCCGGTGGTAACTACCGTGTTGGGAAAGTGCAGTGATCCGGGACTCAAAATCACTGGCGCGAGCCCGGTTCCCCCGAGCGTTATCTGTGGACTGTTGTTGGCACTGTCCGTAATCGCGATAGTCCCGGGATTGGCTCCAACTGCTGTCGGCGCAAAGGTTACAGTAAATGTGCAACCTGCACCGGCCGCCACCGTCGTGCCACAGTTGCTGCTCTGTGTGTAACCGGCAGTGGTCGCGACGTTGCTGATTGTCAATGGCCCGGCCTGATTATTCGTGAGCTTCGTGGTGTTCTTGTTGGTTGCACCGACGTAGACCGCGCCGAACGCTAAATCGGCCGGGTACAACGAAACCGCCGCCACCGCCGTACCAACGAGGCTGGAACTCTGAGGACTGTTGCTCGCATCATCCGTGATCGTCACGGTTCCCGTAAGGTTGCCGGCGACCCCGGGGGCAAAGACAACGCTGATCGTGCAGCTTGTGCCTGCCTCCAGTCGCGTCCCGCAATTGTTAGTCTGGGTGAAATTGGCACTAACCGCAATACCTGTGATCCCGAGGGGGCTTGAGCCTGCGGTCAGAGTGAGGGGCTGCAGAGAACTAGAGGTGCCAACTACTTGTTGCGCGAACGTCAAACTTGCAGGAGAAAGCGAAGCCGGCGCATTCGATAAGGTCGTGGCGCTGATGGAGTTGGAGTACGCCGAGTTATTGTCAATGTTGTAGGCACGCGCCCGGTACGTGTATTGGGTTTGTGCGGTCAGCCCAGTGTCCGAATAGGTGGAAACGTTTCCGGACACGACAGCGATCTGGGTGAAATTTATTCCGTCGAGTGCACGCTCAATTTTGGTGCCGTTCTGAGATCCGCCATTCGTCCAAGCCAAATTAATCTGATCGTCAGAGACGGGGCTGGCGCTCAGGTTGCTTGGTGCCGCAGGAGGCGGCTCCAGCGATGAGTCCAATCGCACGATTGAGGCTACTGACGGAACTTTGTTTCCGTTGACCAGGAAGAGCATGTAGTGTCCGGGAGGGGCAAGATTCCCGCCGCTTGGAGCCGTGACGCTGATACCGCCTGTGACCTGCGTAAATGCAGGAAAATTGATGAGTTGGTTTTGATTGAAACCGTGGGTCGCCGACCCCAGGCGCACCAGAGTAACTTGAGCTATGCTCGCGGCGTCGGGCGTGGTCACCGTAAAATTCTGTCCGTAAATAATACCCAGCGGCGCCGACGTGATGGCTGGGCGTGCTCCCTGAAAGAGATACGGCGGCGAGAATATTTCCGCCGAACTGATTCCGCCTCCCTCTTGCGCGGTCGTACTGCCGCCTCCGGAGAAAACTCGTCCGTCCGGGAGCAAAACAGCGGTAGAGTGATAGCCACGATAACCGGTCAGGCTGGCCCACTGGGTCCACAAGCCGGTTGCCGGATCCCAAACCTCGGCGGGAAGCACGGGCGTGCTCGCATTGTTGAACCCCGCGCCGCTACTGCCACCCGTGACCAACACGCGACCGTCGGGTAATAGCGTCGCATTCAGTTGCCGGCGCGCATAGGCCATGCTGCCGGTGAACTTCCAGGCTGGAGCGGGCGCGCCAAGATCGATGATCTCCGCAGTTGCCACTGGGGGATTTCCGCCCCCGACGACCAATATTTTTCCGGGCGCGTACATTACGGCTGAGCCGTAGTCGCGGGCGCCCCCGACTCGCATTCCCACCGCAGTCCAAGCGCCCGTGCCGGTTGTGTCCAAATAACGTGTTGTCGTACCCGGACCAACGTTGACGACTTTACCGTTTGGGGCCTGAAACATCATGGGATACAGAGGCAGTTGCAGTTGGGCGGTACTTAGCGATCGCCAAGTGGAAGTCGACAATTGGTATATTTCCGGGGTACTGGCATTCCCCGTCGTGGGATCGATCTCGCCCGATGTCACCAACATGTCGCCCGTAGAGAGCGCAGTGTTGGTAGGGTACCAGCGCGGAAAACTCATATCCGGCTGGGAGGCCCATGTGCCTAAAGTTGAATCGAATGCCGTGCTGCTCGTTAGTCCGTAGTTGATCGAAAGATTGCCACCCGTAACCAGCAGCCGCCCATCGGAAAGGAATGCGTGTCCGGCGCAGAAAAGGTTGTAGCCCGCAAAGGGAGTGCTGGTGAACGATTGCGTCGCTGGATCCCAGATTTGAGCGTTGTCGCCGAAATTGTATCCCGGCCAGAAAATCACTTTACCGGTTGGCAGAAGATGTAAGTGAACCGGAGCCCACGGCGTGCTAAACACCGGCGAGAATTGACCGACCACCGACAAATCCTGGGCCCAGAGCGAAGTGACGAAGCCGCACAGCAAAAGGGCGAACCAAATCGTCAGCGGACGGATGAGAGCTGATACGTGATCAAGCATTGTGGGCATACAGATTTACGAGAGCCAAACGGATTCTTTTTGCTCGGATTACTTGCTAATCCGCCCTTTGGGGGAACGAAAAACCACCGGGACTGAGCTCAAGCTCACCTCAGCGCCGGGTGTCTTCGCAAATCTGGACGATTAGCTGATCAAATGGGGAGGTCGAAACGTTACACGCAGCAAACATTCTAGCATATCGGTCTGCACGAAATCCACTTCGAAATCAAATAAGCCACATCAATCCTGACTCGGATTGGGACACGGCTTTAGATGGCAATTCCTGCCGAACGATAGATCTGCGCGATGTAGCGCATGTCGCGCAGGCCTTCTTCCCCGGGCGACTGCGGCTCCAGCCCGTTTTGAATGCAGTGTGAGAAATGTTCGGCTTCGGTCTGGAAATGCGAGGGATCACGGGCCGGGTTGGGCTCGTCGAGTTTCCCGGCCGCACAGTCGGCGCGCAAGCGCAGTCCTTCGTAGATGAATGCGGAATCGACCTCGAGCCAGCCTTTCGATCCATGGACTCGATAGAAGCCTTCCATATTGGCGCCGTAAGTAGTGTTGCAACTGGCGACGATGCCGGAAGGAAACTTCATTGTCCAGGATACATTCTCTTCGACTTCAATGAAGCGGCCGTCGTGGTCAATGACCGAGGCATTGGCCATGATGTGCTCCGGCTCTTCGCCCGTCAGGTAACGGCATGCGTTGAGCGAGTAAATTCCGACATCGAAGAGTGGCCCACCGCCGGCGAGTTTTTTGTTGAGGCGCCATTCGCCCGGGGAGATGTTGAAGCCGAAGGCGCTCTCGATGGCCTGGACCTGTCCCAGCGCCCCGTCGCGGATGAGTTGGACCGCTTTGAGGTTTGTCGGCTCGTAGTGGCAACGATAGGCGATCATCAGCTTGACGCGGACTGCCTTGCACGCGGCGATCATTGCTTCCGCGTCGGCGACGTTGGTCGACATCGGCTTCTCACAAAGAACATGCTTGCCGGCTTTCGCCGCGCGGATCGTGTATTCGGCATGCATCGAGTTGGGCAGTGCCACATAGACGGCATCGATGGCCGGGTTGTGCGCGATTTCATCGAAGTTTTCGTAGTTGTAGATGGAGTTGGACGGAACGCCGTACTCGGAGGCGATGCGGTCCGCCTTGTCGCGATGGCCACTTACGAGCCCGGTGATCTGGGAAGTGGTGGTGTTGCGCACAGCGGGCATGAAGTGTCCTGCGATGCGGCCGAGGCCGATGACGCAGTAGCCGGTCTTCCGAGGGGCGGATGTCTGGGCACAAAAGTTCGGAGCAAACCGTGATGCCAGGGCGAGGGTGCCCAGCTTGGCGAAATCTCTGCGCGTCAGATTCATGGTGGGCGATTCCCTCTTTCGAAGTTTGCGGCCATTCTATAAGACCGGCTTGAGAGACATCGGCAAAAAGAGTGGGGCATTGCGGGTCCGTTTGGAACAGTGGCTTTGATCATCGCCGCCGAGGTGTCGGGGTTGAAGTCTCAAGGGCCGAATCCGGCACTAGCGCCGCGAGTCCGGAGGCACCAAGTTGTTTGCACGA
>Ga0070713_100001544_pt1 | contig 14717 bp, 12 predicted proteins | sample LARL82metaG_FD_65465 | JGI IMG/M metagenome (GOLD analysis project Ga0070713, IMG submission 65465) | Corn, switchgrass and miscanthus rhizosphere microbial communities from Kellogg Biological Station, Michigan, USA - LAR L8-2 metaG | ecosystem: Host-associated > Plants > Roots > Rhizosphere ...
TTCACCGTGGCGACGACACCCTCCAGGACTCCGGCGTGATCCAGCAGTTGGACTGTGCGGATGACCACCATGCGTTCGCGGCCGTTATCCAGGTGCAGGTTAATGGTGCCGCTTGGCACCGAGGTCGAAGAACCCAGCCCTTGAAGCATTCCACAACTGGGTTCACAAACCGTGCAGTGGAACAGTTCCTGGCAATGTTTGCCCATCATCTCTTCGGCGGTCATACCGAACAGCCGCTGAGCGGATTGGTTGACGCCTACAATGTGAAGGCCCTTGTCGTAAATGAACAGGCCATCCGAGAGTTGATCGAAGATAGCTTCCAGGATCTCGGGCCGCTGCCATTTCACGGCCAGATGCGATACAGGATTCCTTGCGACGGGCTCCCTTTTCAGATCCATCATGTCAAGCTCAGTGCTTTGACCTTGCACGTTAGATACCGCCATCAAGGTCCTTGACCCTGGGAATTGCTCACTTTTCTGGGTCTTGTAGCCCATGAGAACCAGCTCTCTGCCGGGCGCGCCGCGGATCTCTCACTTCTAAATGACTGATAAGCAGTAATTTGTCGGTTCCATCGGAAACTGGCTCGTGGATTGCTTCCTCCCAGTCGTATTCGCGAAGGATTGATATGAAGACGGTTCAACTCGCAATTCGGGACTCGGAATACGCACAATCCTTGCGTAATTCTCTGCTACGTGATGGCACTCACCGGGTCTACATGGTCGACCAGCCGGACCTGCGGATTGATGGAGTGGTCGTGATCGATGGCAGTAAACTAGATGGCGGTTCGCCTTATGAGGAGCAGCCCGAACGATTCGTAGTGATCACGCGCAAGGGCTCGGATTCGCTTTCACGCCTTTGGAATGCGGGCATTCGGCACGTAGTGTTCGAGGGCGATTCTCCCAATACCGCCCAACTGGCCATCATTGCAGCCGAGCTCCGTCTGCCCAATCCAGGCCCAAAAGCCAGCCGGGTCTCTGGTCCGTCGACCGAAAAGCACCACACCAGCCCCCACCCCAGCCTGCCTGTGCTCGATCCACCGGCGCGCTGCGGAAGATGCAGTTTTACCAGCTCCCACAAATACAGTTTCAGAGGATTTTGAGAATGCTGACTCTTTCTATACTTTGGGTTGTGCTCGCCGCAATAGTCACCATGATTGCCACCATGAGAAAGACTCCGGCCACGACGCGGCAGGAGGCCAGTGCTCAGGTCCCTGAATCCGGACACGCACTCACTTTTTTGGCAGTCATCTATGGCGTGGTGCTCCTGGCCGGCTTCGTGTACATCGGCAAGTTCCTCGTCTCCAGTCTCTAGGTCTCGCTCGCCCAACAGCCTTTTGGGGCTAATCACACAGTAGTACAAGACTTACTGGGGCAATTCACCCTTTGGTGAGAGCCCGAGCTACCTGTTGCAATGGTTGACTTTGGCGAGTTGATTGCGGTCGAGTGATTGGATGCTTCGACGGTCACCACTAGCCTATTTAGCCAGCAATATTATCAGCCTGATCGGCGTGGTTTTAGTGACCACGGCCAGCATCCTCTGGGTTCTTACATTTCCCGCGTATTGGCGCGGCGAGGCCGGCACGCCCTACATCGGTATTGTCCTGTTTCTGATCCTGCCGGGCGTGTTCCTCTCAGGTCTGTTACTCATTCCAATCGGGATCGCCTGGCACACCTGGAAACGACGCAAAGCTGGCGACCGGGGGCCGTTCCTCCCACGAGGCGGCGAGCTTCGGCGGCTAGCCATCTTCGTTAGCTTGACGACCATGGTGAATCTGCTGATGGGCAGCCAGTTCAGCTATCGCGCGGTGACCTACATGGACACCGACACGTTCTGCGGAAGAGCGTGCCACAAAGTGATGGACCCGGAATACACGGCTTATTCACACTCGCCCCACGCCAGGGTGGCTTGCACTGAATGCCACATTGGACCCGGTGCTTCGTTTTTTGTAAAGTCGAAGCTTTCCGGCGCCGGACAAGTGTTTGCAGTTCTCTTCAATACCTATCCGCGGCCCATTCCTTCGCCGGTAGAAGAGTTACGTCCCGCGCGTGAAACCTGCGAGCAGTGCCACTGGCCGCAACGCTATGGTGGCGAAAAGTTCTTTATCCACACCGAATATGCGCCCAACGAGCAAAACGAGGCCTCCACGACCGTGGCATTGATGAAGATTGGAGGCCGCAGCTTTACAGGTACCGTCGGCATTCATGGGGCGCACGTGAACGGCGCGGAGATGCAATACGTCGCGACGGATCAACACCGGCAGGTGATCCCGCAGGTGACTTACACGGATGCCAACGGCAAAGTCACCGTGTTCAACTCCACTGATGCAAAGGTCACTCCCGAAGAACTGGCTCGGGGGGAGCACCGCAAGATGGATTGCATGGACTGCCACAACCGGCCCACGCACATTTTCCAGGTACCGGAGCGCGCGCTGGACCTGGCGATGTCACAGGGCAGCATCAGCCCCAAGCTACCGTTTGTCAAGAAACAAGCCCTGGAAGCGCTCCGCCGCGATTATCCGGACCGCGCCACCGGCGCTCGCGAGATCGCTGCTTCCCTGGACAATTTTTATCGAACCACGTATCCGCAGACCTACGCTGCGGACTCGGCATTAATAAAGACCGCGATCGGTACCGTGCAATCGCTGTACGAACAGAATATATTTCCCGACATGAAAATTACTTGGGGCACTTATCCCAACAATCTAGGTCACACTGATTATCCAGGTTGTTTCCGGTGCCACGATGGCAATCATAACAGCGCCGACGGGCGCACAATTTCAAATGATTGCGCTGCCTGCCATGATCTTTTGGCGGTGAGCGAGAAGAACCCGAAGATTTTGACTGAACTCGGCATGAATCCGTTACCAACCCCCTCGGCAGGAGGCGCAACCAAGTAGGAGGTTCCATGAACTGGAGTGTTTTGGTGGTCTTAGCGGCCGCCTTCGCTCTCAATGTTCCGGCGGCTAACCCACCCAAAAGTGCAGAGTGCCTTACCTGCCACGACGACAAGAGCGCCAGCTTCCACAGCAGCGTGCACGGAAGTTTTTCCTGCACGGACTGTCACAACTCAATCCAAGGATACCCGCACCCTGAAAAAGTGGCCAAGGTGAAATGCGATACCTGCCACAACGATCCAGTGTCGGGTGTCACGGCCAGCGCTCATGCTTCGGCCAGCGCCCAGGCTTGCCAGGGCTGCCATGGCGACGCGCACGGAATTCTTCCCGCGAGCGATCCAAAGTCCAGCACTTATCCGTCGAATCTGCCGCGTACCTGCGGAGCCTGCCATGGCGATACAAAATTCGCCAAGCAACACAAAATTTCCGAGGTCTATTCGATGTACATGGATTCCATCCATGGCTTCGCTTTGACCAAGGATGGATTGCTAGTGGCGGCCAGTTGCTCGAGTTGTCACGGATCGCACAAGATTCTGAGCAAGAGCGATCCGGCCAGTAAGACCAATCGCGCCAATATCGCCGAAACCTGCGGTAAATGCCACGCTGGTCCAAAGCAGGATTATATGGCCGGCATTCATGGCCAGGGCGCCAGCGTGGGGAATACACTAGCGCCGGTCTGCACCAATTGCCATACCTCGCACCAGATCGCCAGCGTGCGAACAGCCGCCTGGCAAATGAAGACCACGGCGACCTGCGGCGGCTGCCACCAGGAGAAGCTCGAGACCTATCGGGACACCTTCCATGCACAGGTCTCGTCCCTGGGATATATCGAGACCGCGCGCTGCTGGGATTGCCACGGCTTCCATGACATCCGGCCTGCTACGGACCGGAAGTCATCCATAGCAAAAGCCAATCTGGAGGTGACCTGTGGCAAGTGCCACAACGGGGTAACCAAGAGCTTCATCTCTTATCAGCCGCATGCCGACAAGCACAACCGCCACGACTACCCTCTGCTGTGGACCTCTTCGATCTTCATGAATATGCTATTAGCCAGCGTGCTCGGCTTCTTTGCGTTGCATACCCTGCTGTGGCTGATGCGATCGCTGTCTGAGCGTCGCAAAAGCAGCCCCACGGAAGGAGAGATTCGATGAAATACGATGACGTGACCACCATTGGCCGTCCGGACGCCGCTTCTGACGGCGTTCCCGCGAGGCACGACGAGGGCGCCCGTTACTACCAGCGCTTCTCGGTCCCGCAGCGCTTTCTGCACGGCTTTCTGGCCGTCACCTTCCTCGGCTTGGCGACGACCGGGCTGACCCTGCGATTCAGTACCGAGACGTGGGCCACGGCTCTCAGCCGCGCCGTAGGAGGATTCGGAACAGTTCTGTTCTTTCACCTTTTCTCCGCCGTGGTCTTGACCATCGCGTTCCTGATCCACGTAGGGAACCTGGTCTACCGAATCGTTGCGAAGAAGGAATACGGGCTCGTGTGGGGCCCTAGTTCCATGGTTCCGAACCTGAAGGACATCAAGGACTTCATCCAGCAGATGAAGTGGTTCTTCTGGCGAGGCTCCAAGCCCAAGTTCGACCGCTATGCATATTGGGACAAGGTCGACTACTGGGCGGTCTTCTGGGGCATGGCAATCATCGGCTTTTCAGGATATGCAATGTGGTTTGCGCCATTCTTCGCGCGCTTCATCCCCGGCTCCTGGCTAAACATCGCTTTGCTCATCCATGGCGAAGAGGCCATTCTGGCGGTTGGGTTCATTTTTACGATTCACTTCTTCAATACCCATCTCCGCCCGGACAACTTCCCCATGGACATGGTGATTTTCAACGGACGGCAATCGGAAGAGGAGCTGAAGCACCGCCATCCGGAAGAATACAAGCGCCTGGTGGAGACCGGCGAGCTGGAAAAGCTTCGGGTGGAAGCTCCCCCGCGCTGGCTCCAGAATTTCGGACGGGCGTTTGGGACCACAGCCATTCTGATTGGCTTCGTTTTTCTAAGTCTGATGATCGTGGCCTTTGTTAAGGAGTAGTGGCTTTCATAAAGGAGGCTTTTTATGTTTCCCCCCAAGAAAATCTTGTTCCCCGTCGACTTCTCGGAGCGGTGCACCGATGCCGCCCGAATGGCGGAGACATTTACAGGACATTTTCAGGCTGAGCTTACGCTTCTGCACGTAGTGGAGCCGCTCACCTACAACGACGTACCAGTGGACGTCGATGCGCTCGGCGAACGGCAATTGAGCGCTTACCTGGCCGAGGAATTGAAGCAATTCGACGTCAAGCGTATCTTGCTGCATGGGGATCCCTCTTCCCAGATCGTGGAATACGCACAGTCGCGGGATTTCGACCTCATCATGTTGCCGACGCACGGCTATGGGACCTTTCGGCGTCTCATCCTGGGATCGGTCACTGGTAACGTTCTGCATGAAGCCTTGTGTCCGGTCTGGACCGGCGTCCACATGGAACAGGTGCCTAGGCTCGAAGACATAGCAGTTCGCAAGATCATTTGTGCCCTCGATCTTGGGACGCAAAGCTGCCCGACCTTGAACTGGGCCAAACAATTAGCGTCCGAATTCGGAGCCGAGCTTCAAATTGTCCATGCCATCCCGCCGAACAAGGACAACGCTTTTGCGGACAACCTCGAAGAGCAATTGCTGTCGCAAGCGGAAGAAAAGATCCGCGAAGTACAGAAGTGTGTCGGCACGGACGCCAAGGTGAGCGTGCTGGTTGGCGAAGCTCCGCCTGCTGTGTGCGGTTTCGCCCGTCAGAACGAGGCCGATCTGCTGGTCATCGGGCGCGGTGTTCACAATGGCTTCGCGGGCCGCTTGCGGGCCAATGCCTATGCCATGATCCGCCAGTCGCCCTGCCCGGTGGTTAGCGTCTGAGAACCGGGCAGCAGTCCAATTTCATCTAAGGAACGTATGACAACCGTCGATCTAACTACGGGTATTCAGCGCAAAAAAGACGTTATCCGCCGCGACCTGGAAGTCTTCTTCAGGCCGCGATCAGTGGCCCTCATAGGCGCCACCGACCGGGAGGGCCACGTAGGTCGCTCGGTGCTTTGGAATCTGATCAGCAGCCCTTTTGGCGGTACGGTCTATCCAGTCAGCCTGAAGAAGAGCAGCGTGCTGGGTATCAAGGCTTACCCTAGCGTGAGAAGTTTGCCCGAAGTGGCCGAACTGGCCGTGATCGTAACGCCGGCCGAGACGGTACCCGGAATAATCGAAGAGTGCGCGCTCGCGGGCGTCAGGGGAGCGGTCGTAATCTCCGCTGGATTTCGCGAGGCTGGACGGCGGGGCTTGGAGCTCGAGCGCGAGATCCTGGCGGCGGCGCGCCCAGCCAAGATGCGGATCGTCGGCCCCAACTGCCTGGGCGTGATGTGTCCGGTGAGCGGATTGAACGCCACCTTCGCGCACACCGTTGCGCGACCCGGAACGGTGGCCTTTGTAAGCCAGAGCGGAGCTATGTGTACCGCCATCCTCGATTGGAGCCTGCGCGAACAGATCGGCTTTAGCGCCTTCATCTCGGCCGGTTCGATGCTGGATGTCGGCTGGGGCGCCCTGATCGATTATCTGGGCGACGATCCGCATACCCGCAGCATCGTCGTCTATATGGAATCCATCGGCGACGCACGGTCGTTTCTCTCGGCTGCTCGTGAAGTGGCCTTGAACAAACCGATCATCGTCATCAAAGCCGGACGCACCGAACAGGCCGCCAAAGCCGCGGCATCCCACACAGGGTCCATGGCGGGTAGCGATGAAGTGCTGGAAGCTGCGTTCCGTCGCGTGGGAGTCCTACGCGTGAACAGCATCTCCGACATCTTTTACATGACCGAAGTGTTGGCCAACCAGCCGCGGCCCAGCGGTCCCAGGCTGGCCATCGTCACCAACGCCGGCGGGCCAGGAGTAATCGCCACCGACGCGCTGCTCACCCTGGGCGGCGAGCTGTCCGAGCTTTCCCCCGCGACTCTCGAGGCGTTGAACAAATTCCTTCCACCGCACTGGAGCCACAACAATCCCATCGACATCATCGGCGATGCCGGCCCGGAGCGATTTGAAAAGGCGGTCGAGGTGGTAGCCAAAGATCCCAACGCCGACGGAGTGTTGGTGATCATGACGCCGCAGGGCATGACTAATCCCGCGGCCATCGCCGAAAAACTAACGCGCTTTGCCAAGATTGATCACAAACCCATCCTCGCGAGTTGGATGGGCGGCGACGAGGCAGCGCAGGGCCAGACGGTACTGAACCGCGCCGGCATCCCCACGTTTCCATTCCCCGATACCGCGGTGACGGCCTTTCATTACATGTGGAAATACAGCTATAACCTGCGCGCATTGTACGAAACTCCGGCTCTCACCAGTGCCGATGAGATTGACCCCACTGGAGCCGCCCAGATCATCGACGCTGCGCGTGCTTCGGACCGTGCCATCCTTACCGAATTCGAATCTAAGCAGGTGCTCAAGGCCTACGGCATCCCGGTGGTCGAGACGAAGATCGTTGTAACTGAAGACGAAGCAGTAGCGGCCGCGAAAGAAATCGGTTTTCCCGTGGTGCTGAAACTCAACTCCCTAACCATCACGCACAAGACCGACGTGGGCGGCGTGAAGTTGAACCTGGCGCATGAAGACGCCGTGCGCGAGGCTTATCGTTCCATTCAAGCCGCGGTCACCGAAAAGGCAGGTCCGGGCCACTTCGACGGAGTCAGCGTTCAGCCCATGATCTCGACCGAGGGTTATGAGCTGATTCTGGGCAGCAGCATTGATTCGCAATTCGGTCCAGTGCTGTTGTTTGGAGCCGGCGGCCAATTAGTCGAAGTTTTCCAGGATCGAGCGCTCTCACTGCCTCCGCTCAATACCACACTGGCGCGCCGCTTCATCGAGCAGACCAAGATTTTCAAAGCTCTGAAAGGTGTGCGTGGGAGAAAGCCGATCAATCTGCTCGCCTTGCAGGAGCTGCTGGTAAAATTCAGCCGTCTCGTCACCGAGCAGCGCTGGATCAAAGAGATCGATATCAATCCGCTGCTGGCCTCCCCGGAGCGGCTGCTGGCACTCGATGCCAGGGTTGTTGTCTACCCAAAGAATACCGACAAGTCGGATCTGCCGCGCCTGGCCATCCGGCCCTATCCCACGCGCTACGAAAAGCGTCTTCCGCTCGATGACGGCACCGAGATCGACATTCGGCCCATTCGCCCCGAAGACGAACCACTGCTGGTGAATTTTCACCACACGCTTTCCGAACGGAGCGTCTACATGCGCTACTTTCACTGGATGAAGCTCGAGCAGCGCACCGAGCACGAGCGCCTCACGCGCATGTGCTTCATCGACTACGATCGTCAAATGGCGTTTGTGGCCGAGAGCCATGATCCCAGTACTGGGGCGCGCGAGATCGTAGCCGTCGGCAGGCTGGTGAAGTCGCACACTTCCGAGGAGGCCGAACTGGCGGTGATCGTGAGCGATCGCTTTCAGAAGCGGGGCATCGGAACTGCAGTCGTCGGTCAGTTGGTGGACTTCGCCCGCGACGAGAAACTGGATCGCATTACCGCGACTGTCCTTTTCGAAAACCGGCCCATGCAAAAGGTATTTCAGAAGCTTGGGTTCCAACTGCACCAGGGCGCCGATAGCGAGTCCCTGGAAGCAGAGTTGATGCTGCGATAGCGCCCAGCAATTTGGAGCTCACGGTTTCAGCTTCGCAAGGCCCAATTTTGCAAGGCTGTCTTCCAATAGTTTTTGATCAAAGCGTATTCCTTGATCGAGCAGGCTTTGGTAGGCTGACCTCAGGTCGGCGACCTTCTTGAGCTGTGCTCCACGTTCCAGGATCGATATTGAACCCGCGACCATTAGGCCGGTACTCTTCGCGGCACGCCTAGCCCGCTGTTCATCTATGAGAATGATATCGGCTTTGACGGCCAATGCCAGATATATCGCGCTTCGTTCGCCGGCTCCCAGTCCGGTACATGCTGCCTTCACCCCGATGTGAGGCACTGGCGTCACTTGGACCTGAATCCAAGAGGCTGTCCGAACCTCCTCGGCCCCAGCAAACCGGCGCCTGCAATGATGACTTCGCTGTGAACTTCATCTGGAATTGTTATTTGGCCGTAGAACTCACGGAGAAGATTAAGTTGTTGGGCGCGGGCGAGAGTGATGAGGGGAGACGAATCCGAAACGACGATCACAAGCCGAAGCGTTCAAGTGTGTGTCGGTCGTCTTCCAGATCCGAGAGGCTGTATTGTATTGGCACTTCGTGGCTGCCGGCGAAGGCCATAAACGCCTCAACCGACGTTTGGCACAATTCTGCCGCGCGTCCCAGCGATACTTTATTCTCGCGATAGAGTTCGAGCGTGAGGAGCATGGTTGCATCCTTGGAGGCGTCAGCAGGATTCATGCCGGCTGCCTCCAGTAGTTCAGCTGAAAGAGTGACCTGAACTCCATCCATACTCTTATAGCGTACCCTGTTCCGACAGAGGGAGAGCTGCGGGCGGCCCAGTTCGATCACAAAGGTCGGAAAAAATTTACTGGCAGGCAACTCCCATGACGACACGATTTTAAGCTGGGCATTGGGGATTCGCTGCGAAGCCGAACTCTAATTCTGCAGAAGCCGATCCGAAGCGCGGTCTCTCTCGCTGCGGCTTAATCGTGGGCCCGGCAGAACGTGATGGGAGTGCTTTTGGGCTCAGCCTGATCGTCGGGTGGTTGACGGTTGTTCGGCGCTAGTCTTCATTCTTAGAATAAATATCTATATGCCGACCGACACTATGCCGCTCACGGTCAAAGTATTGATCGCGGCGGCGTCGGTCTTATTCGCTGTTGGATGCGTCTCTATTCGAAGTTGGTATCGACGGCGGATCGTTCGTAGGGCCGTGCCTGCCTTCAGCGGGATCGAAAAGTAACTTCTTCAGTCTTAGTTGGGCAGTTCGGGGAACGACGATTCCGATTGGATTTTTGCTTTCCTCCGACCGCGTCCCCTTCCCGGCGAAGGGACTCGTTCATGTTGATAACCGTCGGATCAGGATCTACTGTTCCCTTCAAGGCTTTCCGGAAAAATCTCGGGCCCGTTGATTTAAATTCCTTAGTTTGCGAATCATCGCGGCCGGAGAGGCTGGAACAAATAATGCATTTTGCCGACATCGAGCCGCTGCTGAAGTTGTTGCTCCAGGTGGCTGACTCTGTCGAAGTGGAACGAACGGTGTCTGTACGGTTCTCACCATTCAAGAATGAGCATGTCGACCCGTCGGACTTAACTAAAATCTTAAGCAAGGTGCCTGCACTTGCGACTGCACTGGATGAGGAGTCTGTTCGCGCGGGCGCATCTGCCGATGAAGTAAGGCGTGCTCGCTCTCATTTCGAAGCACGATTAGCATAGTACGGGGCGCTGGTTTCCAGAGCTCGCTTTTTCAACCCGCCACGATTCTTACGCATAGAATCGCCACGCATCTCGATGCGTGCTGGATCGGCCGCAGCAGCTGCAGGTCCACTCTTGCCAGCGTCTGTGCATCCAGCCGATCATCCCTGCGGCTGCCCGGCCGATCATTCCATCTCAGTAGACGTCGCCGGAGCCCCGGTCACAAACTTTGCAAAGAATTTGCCGCCGGACAACTCCCGCTACCTGACCACTTTAAGCAGTACCGACTTCCAACGCACCGTTCAAGATTTGAAACCCTCGTGCCTATGATGAAGCCATGCAAAAGGCGATTCACGGCACCGTCATGCTCTTTCCTTTCACGCTCTGTATCTCCTGCTCTCTAGCCGCGACTCCTTTCGCCATCGAGGCCGACCGCCAGCGTCTTGGACCGGGACAAAGCGCCATTCTGACTGCCAGTGGCACCAACGGCGCTACTCCGGCCTGGAACGTGATCGCGGGCGGTTGCACTGTTCCGGCTTCTGGAAATCCGATCGCCGTTTCACCGCCGGAAGGAAATGGAACGCAGCACTGCGAGATAGAAGGCTCGATCGCATCGCCCAGCGGCCACAGCAGCGTGAGCCGGACTTTCGATTGGTCGTCATTTTCCGTCTCGGCGGTGCCCGATCGTGTAACTCCTCACGAACTCGTTAGCCTGACGACGCAACCCGCTTCGAGCGTCAACTGGAGCATATCGGCTCCGGTCTCCCACTTGCGTTCCCTGCCAGGACCGAGCAGCCAACTGCAGACTCCGGTGGATCCGTCTTCGTGCCGCGAGGAAGTGTGGACGTTTCGCGGTCAGAATCCATTCAACGCCAACGACTATTCTGAAGCCAACGTTGCCATCGGATGTCCGTTGGGGATGGTCTGGCATTCGGTAGTGGGGGTAGAGCAAGGGCAGGCCAGTGGATCGGATCGCATTTTTCGCTTATTCATCGATCTGGGTGTAAATTTCCCTTTCCCTTACCGCCATCATTCCCAGACCGCCGGTTACGACGATTTCTACGGACGCCGGCTGCGCTTTTGGTCGAATTTCCGAATCACTAGCGCTCCGCAGCAGTTCGACAGCTCTATAGCTAACGCCATCCAGGCATTCAACAGCGCGATTCAGAATGCAAAACTCACCGACGTCACGCAGGCCATGGAATTGTTGGGCGGTCTGGAATATCGGCTTGCCGAAACGGCTGACGCGCACTTCAGCATCGGCGGCACCCGCGAAAGATTTGCGCTGCACACGATCGCCGCCGCCGGAATCACGTCCGCCTTCGACAATGGCACGCCCGTCACGCTCTACAAAGATGTTCGATTACCGGACACCTCGCCCCAGTATTACGGGGTCATCCGGCCAACCGATTCCTCCACCTACCCAGGCCAATACTACGGGGGTTTCCGATGGAAAACATTTTATTTCGACGACCGCGATCACCTGCTCAACATCGCGCCCACCACCATCGACATGCTGTTCGGCCATGATGCAGCCGGTTCACGGCCCGGCATCGTACCCACCATCCGCGTGGACGGATTCTTCTCTTTTCCGTCGGAAAAAATCAACTTCCTGCACTTCTTTATTACTGTGATCGCAAAAATGAATCATCCGCCTTCCGACCTCGACCCCGGCTTGTCGCCATTTCTTCAAACGGTAGTCTTCGACCCGACGGTACTCGCGAAAGCCAGGATACTGACCACCCAAGGGGTCAATCGGGATTTCTACCGCTTTGGCGCGGCAATCGATATCTGGAAGCTACTCGAAAAGCTGAAAGTGATTGCCCCTACGCCCGCCGTTCGCTAGTTGCGGGTGCCCACCTGCGTCCCTACCTCTCGAATCGCACGCGCGAATTCATCCGGAGTGTGGATCGGCATGGTCTTGCCCTTCACCTTCTTGATCGCCATCGCAACTGAGTCGGGAAAATCCGCCTCGCGTCCGAAGTAGGGCTTGTATTGGAAATAGAAGAATTGGGGCGTAGTGGCGGCAGGCTGTTCGAGGGCGGCTTCCGGGAACTTGTCGTAGAAGCGCGACGTCGGACCGAGGAATATCACTTTGTCGGATGGTTCGGTTGCCCCGAGTTCCTGATTGATCAGATCCGCCAGCAGACTGATGTGGCCGCGCCGGTTCTGGAGCACGCGGTAGTCCACCAACTGAAGCTGCAAATTGCTAGTGGATTGCGCCACTTGATCGAACGCGTCCGGCGTCAAGTCATCCTGACGAAACAGTTCCTTCTGCTGGTCCAGATTGAAAACCACCACCCGTACCGATCGCGCCGGCAAAGCTTCCAATAGCGAGGCGAGCGAGCTGACCAACAACAGGCGGTCCTGCGCTCGGAATCTCATGGAGCGTGGATACAATGGCGCGGCGTGCAAAAGCACCGTGAGACGGCCGATCGGATGAACGTCACGGTCGTCGTTCTGAGGCGACCAGCGCCGGAAGGTCAGAGGAGCAACCGTGTTCGCGGCCATCCCTAATTTCAAACCGCGTTCCCTGGCATCCAGCTTGGCTTCTATTTTCCAGCTCTTGCGGCACACGCGATTTTGGTCGTCGGCCAACATCCAGTCCACCGTGTAGCGTCCTTCGCCCACCTGGTAGACGCCGCCGAACTCGCCTTGCACGTTGGTCTTGGGAACATTGCGCAACCGGGTGTAGCTTCCCAGGTAGAACGGCTCACCGCCGCCACCCGGCGTGATTCGCATCAGGACGTTCCAACGATGTCCCGCGCCAGTGTACTGCTTCAGCGGCATCCGCACCACATAGCCGGTCTGGAAGCGAAAGCTGAAGCTTAAGCGCGCCGGAACTGGAATCACTTCGCAGTGCAGCGGCCGGTCGTCGGCATGCGAAGCCCAGACCTTGGCTGCTCGGACCGGATCGATCACATACTGCGCCATTGCAGTAGAAGCGATCAGCAGGATAAGAATCACCGGCCGCATCAACTCTATTATGCGACTTTGCCTCTGAAGTGGCGATACACAAAGACCGAATACAGCAAAGCCAGCGCCATGCCCGGAATCCACCAAGCCAGGCCGATGTACAAGCCGTATTCGGCGGCGGCCGCGTTGGTCACGGTCAGCCCGGCATCCAATGAGCTATTGGACGGCAGCACGTAGGGGAACAAACCGAACACCGCGCTGGTCAGCATTCCGATCAGGTACAAACACGAGCTGAGAAAGGCCGTTAGATCAGCCTCCCGCGCGCTCCAGAACCGCATCCCCGCCAGGCCCGCGAAGGCGAGCAGAGGAAAAACGTAGCCCCACTTATATGCCGAGAATTCCTTGAGGATGTTTGGCTGCATCCGAAAACTCACGATTGTGATGATTACGGTGAGAACTACCACAGCCCACCAGAGTCGCGAGGCGAACTGGAGCGAGCGTTCTTGTAAATCCCCTTCCGTTTTCAAAGCCACCCAATAGCTGCCATGCAGAGCCAGCGCGGCGAACGCCGCGGCGCCGATCAGCAGCGTGTACCAATCTACGATGCCGACCTCAGAGAAGGGCTGGAGGTTGGTCCACAACGGAATGAAGAAGAATCCGTCCGAGTCCAGAGGAACGCCGCGCACTACGTTGCCGAGTGCGGCGCCATAGAGTAAGGCCAGAACCGCGCTCGATCCGCCGAAGATCAGGTCCCAGAATGGTCTCCACAGCGGGCTCTCGATATGGCTGCGCAGTTCGATAGCGATTCCGCGTAAAATCAACAACCACAGAACCATCATCAATGCCAGATAAAATCCGCTGAACGCAGCGGCGTACAGGGCAGGGAACGCAAAGTAGAGCGTTCCGCCTCCGGCCAGTAGCCAGACCTCGTTGCCGTCCCACACGGGGCCGATGGAGCGCAGCACGCGCTGGCGCTCTTGCTCAGTTCGCGCGACAAATAGATGGATGATCCCGGCGCCGAGATCGAAGCCGTCCAGCACCACGTAACCCGCGATCATGATCGCAACCAAGCAAAGCCATACGATTTCGATCATTGGGCGCCTCCCGGCTCTGGCACTGCTGCTTCGCGTGCCGGTCCATGATCGATCTCGCGATGAACCAGGAACAAGAACAGAATTCCGAGCAGCAGGTACAATCCCATGAATCCGATCAGGGTGAAGAGCCCATTGCCCGCCGAGACGCGCGAGGAAAAACCTTGGGAGGTTCGCATCACGCCGTAGATCAGCCACGGTTGGCGCCCTAACTCCGCGGTCATCCAGCCGGCCGTGGTCGCGATGTAGGGGAACGGCAGCGCCAGCATGAGGGCCCACAGCAGTGCGCAATTCCCGTAGAGCCGGCCGCGCCACAATGACCAAGCGCACATAAACGTCAGCGCGATCAGCAGCGTTCCGAGTCCGACCATAACGTGATAGCTGTAATAGAGCAGCGGGATGTTGTCGGGCCATTGGTCACGCGGAAAATCGTTGAGACCCTTGACTTCCGCTTCCCAGCGGCGATAGGTCAGA
>Ga0070713_100001545_pt1 | contig 14712 bp, 14 predicted proteins | sample LARL82metaG_FD_65465 | JGI IMG/M metagenome (GOLD analysis project Ga0070713, IMG submission 65465) | Corn, switchgrass and miscanthus rhizosphere microbial communities from Kellogg Biological Station, Michigan, USA - LAR L8-2 metaG | ecosystem: Host-associated > Plants > Roots > Rhizosphere ...
ACAACGCCCGTTTATTTCAGCGCCGGATGGATCGAAGCAGGATGGGCCGGAAGTTCGGGTCCAGGTGGGCCGCGAAGAATTCCGCATTGCGAAAAGGAGAAGCGGTCTCAGGATTGTGTAGCGAAAAAACGGTAGCCACCGCGATGGCGGGAGGAGCAGTGGTCGCTTTGGCGTGCAGCACTAAGGGCGCCGTGCCCTGGTGGAACGCCATGTCGTCCAGGTCGACGTCAGGCAACACCACGATCAGCAGCATGACAAGTATCAGGCTGCTGAGAATGAATAGCGTGGATGTGCCGACCTTCCACCGCGACATAATTCGTTCAGTTTTGCCAGAGTTCGAACCGGAAGTCAATCCCCCTGACGGCTAGGGCTCACGATTGCAACATCGTGCACAGCTATCTTGAACGAAATAAGGGGTGCCAACGCCTATTAAGACGATTTTGACCCTCTTATGACCCGGAACCCCGCTGTACAAACCCCCCCGGCTTCGTATACAAACTCTCAAAGTGAGCGCGGCACGGGTTCTGGGACCTGACCTTGTACCTCAAGCCAAAAAGCCTGGATGAAGCGGTTTCTATGCTCGCTTCGACCGGAGGACAGATACTTGCCGGTGGCACGGACTTTTACCCCGCCCTTGGCGAGCGCCTGCCGCAAGGCAATGTTGTTGACATCACCTCGATCGCCGAGATCCGAGGGATTACCAGCCAACCAAACCACATCCGCATAGGTGGGCTTACGACTTGGACGGACCTGATTCACAGTCCGTTGCCTCCGTCTTTCGATGCGTTAAAGGAAGCGGCCCGAGAGGTCGGGTCTGTGCAGATCCAGAATCGTGGCACGGTCGCCGGGAACCTATGCAACGCGTCTCCGGCCGCAGATGGGGTACCTCCGCTATTGGCGCTAGATGCCGAGGTGGAATTGGTCTCGACGGCCGGAAAGAGGCAAATACCTCTCGGGCGGTTCCTGACCGGGAACCGGAAAACGTTGCGTGTCGCCGACGAAATCCTGACCGGCATTCTTGTTCCGCGTCGGGTGGAAAGTGCGGCTTCTGCATTCTTAAAATTGGGAGCCCGGCGATACCTTGTTATTTCGATCTCAATGGTTGCGGCCGTTCTCCAGAAGGACGCAAGCGGCTGCGTGGCTGAGGCCCACGTCTCGGTTGGATCTTGCTCAGCTACAGCCCGCCGCTTGATCCGGTTGGAAAGAGATTTGATCGGGTTGAGAGCCAACGCCGAAATTGCAGAGACCATTAGGCCGGAGCATCTTTCTCCGCTATCTCCGATCGATGATATCCGCGCGACAGGCGAATACCGCCTCGGTGCTTCACTAACGCTAGTCCGCCGCGCGATCGAAATCTGCATGGGGAGGGCGCGATGACTTCAGCCGCTCCCGACGTGATCCCACTTTCATTCAAGGTGAATGGGTCCGCCGTGGAGTTAACGGTGCCTGGCGCGAGGCGATTGTCGCGCGTATTGCGCGAGGATCTCGGCCTTACGGGAACAAAGGTCGGATGCGATGCTGGTGATTGCGGCGCATGCACCGTCTTACTCGGCGGCGAGCCGATCTGTTCGTGTCTTGTTGCCGCTGGGCAGGCTGACGGATCTGAAATCACCACCGTGGAAGGGCTCGCAAGCCGCTCTCCATTGTTCGGACGGCTGCAGGAATCGTTTCTTAGTCACGGAGCGGCACAGTGCGGTGCCTGCACTCCGGGGATGTTAGTCGCCGCAACGGCCTTACTCGAGAAGAATTCATCGCCCAATGAAGTCGAAGTGGTGGACGCAATTGGCGGCGTGCTCTGCCGTTGTACTGGATACCGCAAGATCATCGAGGCAATCATGGACGCGGGTGTGAAGCCGCAATCCCTTGGCGTGCGCGAAGCGCCTGCCGGAAAGGCCGTGGGCGCCAGGCTTGTACGGCTCGATGGGCAGAAGAAAGTAGCAGGCACCGAAATTTTCGGAGCTGATGAGATTCCGAAGGAGGCGCTAGGCGTGCGGGTGATTCGCTCGCCGCATCACCGGGCGCGATTTCATTTTGGTGACCTTGCCGGTTTCGTGGCCATCCATCCCGGTGTCCTGCTGGTGCTCACTGCTAAGGATATCCCTGGCGTTGATTGCTACGGCGTGATCCCTCGCTGCGCTGACCAACCGGTGTTCGCTCACACGGAGGCCCGGCATCGGGGAGAAGCAGTGGCATCGATCGTGGGTGAGCCAGAAGTGTTGGAGAAGCTTGACCTCGGGGAATTCCCGATTACGTGGGAACAACTGCCGCCCATTAAGTCAATCGAACAGGCGCTTGCGGACAGTGCTCCGCGGATTCACGAACATCGAGAGGGGAACATTCTCGTTCGCGGCCGTGTAGTGTGCGGAGATGTGGATCGTGCCTTAGGGGAAGCCGACGTGGTCGTTGAAGGCGAATTCGACACCGGATTCGTTGAACACGCGTACATTGAGCCCGAAGCAGGTTTTGCGCGACGAGTTGGGGACACGATTGAGATTCAGGCGTGCACGCAGTCGCCCTACATGGATCGCCATGACATCGCTAAGGTTTTGGGTCTTGCGCCGGAGAAGGTGCGCATTATCCCAACAGCGGTTGGTGGAGGATTCGGTTCAAAGCTGGATTTATCCGTGCAGCCGTTCATCGCTCTTGCAGCCTGGAAACTGAATCGCCCCGTTCGGATGGTTTATTCGCGAACCGAATCGATTGTTTCGACGACCAAACGCCATCCGGCGCACATGCGATTGCGTGCCGGTGCGAGCCGAGACGGAAAGCTCACTGCTCTCGACTTCAGTGCCGACTTCAACACCGGTGCCTATTCCTCCTGGGGACCAACGGTTGCAGGCCGCGTTCCTGTGCATGGCTCCGGTCCGTACGTGGTACCCAACTATCGAGCTCTAACCCGTGCGGTTCATACGAATATCGTCCCGGCTGGTGCGTTTCGCGGATTTGGAGTCCCGCAAGCCGCGATTGCGCAAGAGCAAATTTATGACGAACTCGCAGACCGTGTCGGAATGGATCGTTTGGAATTCCGGATTGTCAACGCACTGCGCAATGACACGCCTACGGTCACTGGGCAAGTTATTGGCGAAGGAGTCGGGATTCGCGCTTGTTTTGAAGCGCTGCGCTCAAAGTGGATGTCAGCGCGTGGGGAAATAGCTCGATTCAACGGCTCGACCGATGCGCCCTTGCGCCGGGGCATAGGAGTTGCCGGCATGTGGTATGGCTGCGGCAACACATCGCTGCCAAATCCTTCGACGGTGCGCATCGGACTGAAGCGCGATGGCCGCATTGCGCTGCACCAGGGTGCGGTCGATATTGGGCAAGGATCGAATACGATCGTGACCCAGATCTGTGCGGATGCCTTGGGCGCGCCGATCACTCACTTCGACCTCATATCGGGCGACACTTCGATCACGCCGGATTGTGGCAAAACCTCGGCTTCGCGCCAGACCTTCGTCACCGGTAAAGCCGCACACATGGCCGGAACCAAGCTGCGCGAACGCATCCTGAAGCTAGGAGGAGCGTGCAAGTGCGGAGAGATTCGCTTCGATGAGGGAAGCGTCACAGTCGTGGAGGGAGACAGATCCCGCCTGCTCGATCTAACGTCCCTGCAACTCGACGATCTCGGCTACGTCATCACCTGCGAAGAAACGTTCGATCCGCCGATCACTCCGCTGAACGAAAATGGACAAGGCGATCCTTATGCCGTGTATGGCTTCGGCGCGCACATGGCGGAAATTGAAGTGGACGTCGAACTCGGCACAGTTCGAGTTCTTAAAGTAACGGCCGTCCACGATGTAGGCAAGGCAATCAATCCCACTCTGATCGAGGGCCAAATCGAGGGAGGCGTTGCACAGGGTATCGGCATGGCTCTGATGGAGGAATTCTTTCCGGGCAAGGGCGAAAATCTGCACGATTATCTGATTCCCTCCGCCGGAGACGTGCCTCAAGTGGAGTCGATTCTCATTGAAGAACCGTCTTCCATTGGTCCGTTTGGCGCAAAAGGAATCGGGGAACAGGCTGTGATTCCAACCGCCCCGGCGATTCTCAACGCGATCCACGATGCGCTGGGCGTGCGCATTTATAGAGTCCCGGCAACGCCGGATCGCGTGCGCGCAGCAATCCTCGCCAAAGAGAGCGGAGGGCCTCGTGGCTGACGACGCCATCCGCTGCGATGCCTGCCCCGTATTGTGCTACATCAAGCCGGGACGCACGGGGTCCTGTGACCGCTACGGCAATCATGACGGCAAACTTGTGCGCCTCGACCCACACGTGATGCTTGACCGCGCGGTCGAGCGTGGCTGTTCTGTGGTGCCTTTCCTGGAACGCAGTGGCGAATGGGACGGAACGCTGGCGAGTCATGGCGAAACATTTGTCACCGCGATCGGGGCAGGAACGACGTATCCCGATTACAAGCCCGCGCCTTTCATCATCTCGTCGCAAGTCCAGGGTGTCGACATGGTCACGGTCGTGACCGAGGGGATTTTCAGCTATTGCGGCGTCAAAGTAAAGATCGACACGGATCGGCACTTGGGCGACGAATGCAGCACCGTGCGCGCTAACGGCGAAGCCGTTGGACACGTCACAACCAGTGAATACGGATCACAAATGCTGTCACTCGGTGGCGTGCGTCACCTCACTGGTGGCAGCCGGCATGAAGGCACAGCGACCTGCGAGGCGTTGTTGAATCTCAGCAACGGGAAGGCGGTCGAACTCGAGATCGATAAGGGGGCGGCTGTTGTCGTGCAGGCAGGGAAGCCTCCAGTTGTTGATCGCGTGCAGGAAGAGCGGATGCGGGTCGGATGCGGGTCCGCAGCGATCGGAATGTTCGCCAAGCAGTGGTTCGGTAAAGTTGACGAGGTGGTTGTCGTCGACGATCACATCACCGGTGTTCTCTCGGAACACCAGGCTGGAAAGCTGCTTGGAGTTCCAGAAACCGGAATCAAGCTGAAAGGACGACGATCGACACCTGGAAGGTATTTTCAGGTCGCTGAACCGGGAACTTCATGGGGCGGAACGAACATCGATGATCCGCTGACCATCCTGGGCAAGTTCAATGCGAAAAAGGCCTGGCCCGGCTTGCGCTTGCTTATGGTCAGCACCACCGGCGAGCATCACGCGTACTTCGAGCTGGACCAAGATCTGCGGCCGAAGGAGACAGATCTGCCCGCTGCACTGAAGGAATCCGTCGCGCGCATCAAGGAAAACTGCGAGCCCGCGCTCTGTACAGTTCTTTTCATGGGCGGAGCGGGAGGTTCATTGCGAGCCGGAGTAACGGAAAACCCTGTGCGACTGACGCACTCGGTGCGCGATGCGCTCACGCGTGTTACATGTGGAGGCGCTCCCGTGTATGTCTGGCCCGGGGGCGGCATCACGTTCATGGTTGACGTGACGAGGATGCCGCAGAATGCTTTCGGCTACGTGCCTACTCCGGCTCTGGTGGCACCCATTGAATTCACGCTGAAGCTGTCGGACTACTCTGCGCTGGGCGGCTACGTGGATCAGGTGCGGTCGCTCGATTCGATCTCATCCGACACAGGGCAAAGGCGCCGGGTTGCTGCCCACGGCGACAATCCGTGGCCGCTTGCATCGGAAGCGAAATCAAAATGAAGCCGCGCGCACAAATGCGAATGCTACCGGATGGTCGACGGCTTCATTTGCACGACGGCCCGATCGACCTTGTCGTTGAGGCCTTCGGCTCTGCGTGCGAAATTCGGTCGGCGTATGATGCCGCTTGCGCCCGCTTTGTCTTTCTTCTGGATGAGCTCTGCGCCGAACTAAAGATTTTGCGACAGCAGTGCCGTTCAGGGTCTGATTGGCCGCAAGGTTCCGTCGCTCGCCGGATGTTTGCAGCCGTTCTCCCTTATGCTTGCGAGTATTTCATTACCCCAATGGCCGCGGTTGCCGGCGCCGTTGCGGAGGACATTCTCGCAACCATGACCGGTGCCGCCGAGCTTCATCGCGCCTACGTCAACAATGGCGGTGACATCGCAATTCACCTGAACGAAGGCGAGAAGTTTGGAGTTGGCATGGTGGAGCGGCCTGACCGGCCCTCTCTTTTTGGAACGCTGACGATCTCATCCGATGACCCCGCCCGCGGGATCGCCACCAGCGGTTGGCGCGGCCGCAGCTTCTCTCTCGGAATTGCCGATGCGGTGACGGTTCTGGCTTACAGCGCGTCCGCTGCTGACGCTGCAGCAACCATTATCGCGAATGCAGTGGACCTGCCCGGACACCCGGGAATCGTTCGTGCTGCAGCGCGCGAACTCGCGCCTGACAGCGATCTCGGCGACAGGCTCGTAACTCAGGGAGTTGGAGCCCTGACTCCGGGCGAGGTCCATGCGGCACTGCAGTCTGGCGTCATCACAGCAGAGCGATTGCTTAAGATCGGCCTGATCCGCGCCTCCGCTTTAAATCTCTGCGGCGAAACCCGTTTGGTCGGCGTCGCGGACGACGGGTCAATTTCTTTTGCCCTGCACGAAAGGAGCCTGGTACATGCCTGAAGTCGTAGTGCGCAAGAAGCTCACTTGTGTGGAGGAGATCTTTCATGAAGGCGGTCCTAGGGCGGAAAACCCGTTACGGCGCGCTGCCGCAGTCGCTGTGATCCGTAATCCGTTTGCCGGTTCCTATATCCAGAACATTGAAGGTTTCATGGACGACCTCAAGCCGCTCGGACTCGAGATGGCGCACTCCTTGGTGAAAGCACTCGGCGGCGATGCCAAGGGCATTCAGGGGTATGGCAAGGGCGCCATCATCGGATCTGCTGGAGAAATTGAGCATGGAGCTTTGTGGCATGTCCCCGGTGGATATGCCATGCGCGAAGTCCTCGGTGGCGCAAAGGCGATTGTGCCTTCGACGAAAAAGGTCGGCGCTCCAGGAACGCGCCTTGATGTGCCTGTCACTCACATTAACGCCTCCTATGTTCGCAGCCATTTCGACGCCATGGAGGTCGGCGTCAACGACGCCCCTAGAGCGGACGAAATCCTGTTGGCTCTGGTCATGACCACGGGCGCTCGCGTCCATGCACGAGTGGGTGGACTGAAAGCCTCGGAGATCAAGGGAGAAGACGGTCTGCGCTAGCCGGATCGCGAAATTGATATGAAAGCGAAAATTCGGAAGATCGCCACCTTTGTAGAAGAGACGCAGCGGGAGATGGATCGGCAAGTTTCTCCGCCAACACGGAAAGCCGCTGCGGTGGCGGTCATCGAGAATCCGTGCGCGGGTAAGTACGTGGAAGATTTGTCAGAACTGATGGCAATCGGTGAGGAACTCGGGGAACTCTTGACCGAGCGCGCGGTTGCGGCATTACGCATCCAGGGGCCCACGGCGGAAAGTTACGGTAAAGCGGCCGCTGTAGGAGAAAACGGGGAACTCGAACATGCGGCGGCGATTCTCCATCCGAAGTTGGGTACTCCGGTCCGGCGCGTGTTGGGTAAAGGTGCGGCATTAATTCCGTCGTCAAAGAAGCGCGGCGGCTTGGGAGTTGTGCTCGACATTCCTCTGGGCCACAAAGACGCTGCATTCGTTCGCAGTCACTTCGATGGTATGGAAGTCCGGCTGAACGATGCCCCTCGCGCGAATGAAATCATGGTTGCGGTTGCGGTCGCTGACAGCGGACGCCCGCTGCCGCGGGTAGGCGGCTTAACGAAAGATCAAATCAAGGGAGAAGACGGCCTGCGATAAGTCACGGCCAGATTTTCCTTAGCGTTCTGCGGTTTTTCTTTGCGAGCTCAGCGGCGAGAGTTTCGATCGACTGTGCGATTTCTTGATTTCGGTCTAGAATCATTTCGCCATGAGAACGAGCCTCTTTCTGATCTGCGCACTTCTTCCGCTTGCGGCCTTTTCCCAAACGCCGCAACGTCCCCGCATCACTGGAATCGATCACGTCTCGTTTTACACGACGGCTCCCGACGGGGTGAAGCATCTTTACGCCGATATACTTGGTCTTCGATCAGCCGATCCCATTGAAGCCGGCGAGACCGTGCGCTACATGTCCGGCACGCAGTGGGTTGGTTACAGTCCCGCTCCCGACCCCCAAGCGACCGACCGCATGGACCACACAGCATTCACAACGGAGAATGTCGACGCGCTCCGCACCTATCTTGCCGCCAAAGGACTCAAGCCTGGAGAGGTCGAAACTCGCTCTGACCACAGCAAGAGTGTGTTTGTGTCAGACCCCGAAGGTCACCACATCGAGTTCGTGGAGCGCGCAAAAGGCGATTCTGCTCCGGCAGCGCCCAACGCAGTTTCGCATCGCATGATTCATGTGGGATTTCTCGCCTACAACCGCGATGCCGAAGACAAGTTCTATCGCGAGATTCTGGGCTTCCGTCCGTACTGGCACGGCGGGATGAAAGACAATGTCACCGACTGGGTTTCGCTGCAAGTTCCCGACGGAACGGACTGGCTCGAATACATGTTGAATCAGCCTGAACATCCAGATCTTCGTTTGACGGGAGTAATGAATCACATCTCGTACGGTGTCTCCGATATGAAGAAGGCGCAGTCAATTATCGAGTCTCACGGCTGGAAAGAGCACGGGGAAGAGCACGCCCAAATGGGGAGGGACGGCAAGCGGCAGCTCAACGTCTTCGATCCGGACCACACGCGAATCGAACTAATGGAATTCCAACCTGCGGAGAAACCGTGCTGCAGCGACTTCACTGCGTCGCATCCTTCGGAATAATTGACTAACACGACTTAGATTTTGAGGAAAATCCGCTTGCGCCACAGCAGCCACAATAGCGCCCAACAGAAGGATACCGCTGCAATGGAATAAACCAGCGAGGCATTCGGTGCACTCAGTCCCGAAGAAACCAGCCAGGCTTGAGCGGCCTCGTGCCAGCTCATCGAAGCGCCAGCGGGGCTTTTTACCGTGAAGCCATACCCAGGGCCGTAAACGATGGAATCCGCAATAAATCCGGCAATGGCATTCATTCCGAATACCAGTGCTGGCATCGTCCATGCTCGGTGGTTCTTCACATCAAGCAACCAATAAAGCAAGCCGAGGAACGCCAATGCAAAACCTCCGGTTAACAGAACGAACGAACTTGTCCACAAATTCTTATTGATCGGGAACCATCGATTCCAAAACAACCCGGCTGCCAGCCCGACAATTCCAACGCAAACCATCCACAATACTTTTGTTCGAGAATTCATTTTTAAACCTAACCAGTGTCCGGCGAGCGCGCCACTCAGCACTGTGCCTATCGCAGGAATTGTACTGATCAGTCCTTCCGGGTCGCGAACCGTGTTATAGAGCCGTCCCATGACAAGCTTGCGGTCGAACCACGCCACGATGTTCCGTTCCGGATCCATAAATGGAATATCGTGTCCGGGAATGCCCAATCCTGGTACCGGAACAAATCGAAGAATCGCCCAATAACCTGCCAGACAGGCAAAAAGCACGATCAACTGTGCTCGCCAGTTGGACCACAGCAACAGCACTGCTGCAGCCAGATAGCACAACGCGATCCGCTGCGTTACACCGTAAATCCGGTACGCATGCCAATCAATTCCAACGAAAGGCATGCCATTCACGAATAGGCCCACGGCAATCAGGATGAGGGTTCGCCAGAACGCGTGCCGGAAAATCTGAGAGCGCGACTCGCCCCTCTCCATGCGAGCGGGAAACGAGAAGGCCATTGAAACACCAACCAGAAAAACGAAGGAGGGAAATATGAAATCGGCGGGGGTCCAACCATTCCACTGTGCGTGCTTGATCGGACCGTACGCGAGATCGTCGCTTCCCGGATTGTCGACCAAAATCATCCCCGCCACCATCAGGCCCCGGTAAACATCTACCGAGGTTACCCGTGGCGGCTTCGATTTCGTGACAGTCGTTGCCGGACTGCTTTGGGTTAGGGGCTGAGTTGTAGCCATGACGGTATGAAATTCGCGACAACTATAGACCTCTCATGGAGGCCTTGTCATGCCAAGATTCGAACACTTTCATTTTCCTGACAAGCAGACGAAGAACGATTCGGAGGCGTTCTCGTTTCTTGCTACAATCGTTTCGCCATGACAACGGCCGAGATGATTCTGGTTCCTGCTAAGACAGTAGTTACTGCGAAGGGCGATGGACAGGCAGTAGAGGTGAGTGGTGCCGCTCACCACGTCTTCCTTATTACGCTTTCAATCACGAAAATTATTGAGCAAGAGTCTCTCGACGTCACCATCTTCGGCTCCACAGATGGTGCCACTTGGGAACCGAAATCCCTCGCCGCCTTCCCGCAAAAGTTCTATACCGAGGAATCGCCGCTGCTGCTCGATCTCACCGCGACTCCGAATATCAAATTCGTGCGCGCTCACTGGGAGGTTGCCCGCTGGGGACGCGGAACCGAAACGCCGATGTTCGAGTTTGGCGTCACCATGAAGGAAGTGCCCGCCCAAATCCTGCAAGAAGCCCGCGCTGAAGCGAAGGCTCTGGCCTGATGCCGCAAGCCGGACGCCGATGGCCGGAAGCCCGGTTCCTTCCGCTATATTTGATCTATACATGAAACTCGCTTCTGAAACTCTGGTGCGCCCGGCGCGCAACATTCGCGGCAGTGCCCAACTCCCCGGAGACAAATCAATCTCGCATCGCTACGCCATGCTTGCCGGAATTGCCGAAGGTTCTTCTCGGCTAGAGAATTATTCGACGGGCGCCGATTGCGCGAGCACGCTCGCCTGCATGCGGACGCTAGGGGTCACGTGGGAGCGCAAGCCAGAGCAGAACGTCATCGAAGTGCAAGGCCGAGGTTTGAACCTTGCTGCTCCGTCTCAGCCGCTTGACTGCGGCAATTCCGGTTCGACGATACGCATGCTGAGCGGTATTGTTGCCGGACAGCCCTTCACCAGCGAGATGGTCGGCGACCAATCACTTTCGCGTCGTCCTATGGAGCGCGTGATCAAGCCGCTAACATCCATGGGGGCAACCATCGAGTCGCAGCAAGGGAAGCCTCCGCTTCGCGTCACCGGCGGCCAATTGAAAGCCATCGACTACAAAATGCCGGTGGCCAGCGCCCAGGTCAAAACCTGCGTGCTGTTTGCCGGACTGTTTGCGGACGGCGAAACTCGCGTAGAAGAATCAGTTCGTACACGCGATCACGGAGAGGTCGCCCTTCGTACATTCGGCGTGCAACTCCAGCGCAAGAGCCATGGTGCCGGCAGTGAAGTTCGCATTCAGGGAGGACAGCGTCTGCGGGGCATTGAAGCTCGCGTCCCCGGTGATCTCTCCAGTGCCGCGTTTTTCCTGTGCGCCGCCGCACTGTTTCCAGAGTCGGAGCTCACATTACCTAATCTCCTGATGAATCCCACCCGCGCCCGCCTGCTCGACGTCATGATGCAGATGGGTGTTCGAATTTCTGTGACGCAACTAGAAGAGATTCATGGAGAGCTCGTTGGGTCCCTGCAAGTGAGCGGCGGGAACTTGACCGGAGCTTCGATCGCCGGTGCCGACTCTGCGGCTCTCATCGACGAGATTCCGGTGCTCGCGGCGATCGCTCCATACACCGAGAAGGGAATCGAAGTCAGCGATGCGAAAGAACTGCGAGTGAAAGAATCAGACCGCATCGCATCGGTCGCGACGAACCTTCGAAAAATGGGCGCAAAAGTGGACGAAAGGGAAGACGGCTTGAGAATTCCCGGAGGCCAGCCCTTGCACGGTGCGGAACTCGATTCCTTCGACGATCACCGTATCGCCATGGCCTTCGCGATCGCAGCTTTGAGAGCCGACGGCGAAACCCTCATCCACGGAGCTGAGTCCGCTGCTATCTCCTACCCCGCATTCTTCCAAACCCTTGACGCGTTATGTGAGAGATAGTTTTCTTCTTTGTGTTCCTCTGTGCTCTCTGTGGTGAATTCTGAGTAACTGGGGGTTACTGTAGTGACCTGCGCGACGCCATCTTTCCGATAGAAAATACGGGAAATATCTAGGGTATCTTCCTATGCGGCTTTTCGACCTTTCTGCCATCGCTCTGATCCTGGTGTCGACTCTTGCATACGCGAAAGATCCCAAGCCATATCAGATCGGCCAGATCTCGCAAAGCAAAGCAGTTCCTTGCGGCGCCGCTCACAAAACGCGATCACTCTGTCAGGAATATATCCTGGAATCCGAGAACGTCATTTATCACATTCGTCCTCGTGATCAGAAGCATGCGATGCCCCTAGAGACCGGCGATCGAACGGAGTTTCGCCTCAGCGAGGGCATGATGCTTCTCCGTGCGGAGGAAGCCCAGAGCAAAGAACGCTCGTTCATTGTGATTTCGGTCTCACCAGCTTCCGATACCAGCGCGGCAGATGTTCGCTCCATGCGCGTAAATCATCTGCAATAAACTCCAATAATCCACTTACTACAAACAGTGCAGACTACTCTGCGCAGTTTTTATTCCTACTGGAAACTACCGAAGCACCCCGGAAACCCGCGCCAGTAGGGATGTTTCGTCCATGAACTAGATCCAACCTCGGCACTTTGGAACGGCATCTATTAGTCAATCCGCCTGAACCTCCGCTCAGTTGTGCGTTCTCGGCAGAATCAGATGCGCTCGGACCAAAATCTTCAGGAGTCTTAATGATGAAACGTGTACTTGGAATCCTAATGACATCCTTGTTCTTCGCGGTACCGATGTTGGTTGCACAGGAGAGCGGCCACACCGATCACGCCGAAGTCGGCATCTTCGCCGAATACTTCCGCTTTAGCGATCCTGGGCCCACCAGCAATTACATCGGCCTCGGAGGACGTGCCGCGTTCAACCTCAATTCCAGCGCCCAGATCGAAGCTGAGATGGGATATGACTTCGAGCGCAACTACACTACGACGTTTGGCGATGGTGTGACCACCGCCAACGTGCAAAGTCGTTTGCGCGGGCTGCACGGTTTATTCGGTCCAAAATTTCAGACCGGGTCGGGACCAATCCGATTATTTGTAACCGGCAAAGTAGGATTTGAAAACTTTACGGTCACCAATGCCGGCGCGCCGGCCGGATTCACCAACGCTGTAGGATTGGGAGCCGGCGCGACCTATTTCGCTCTGTATCCGGGAGGCGGCATCGAGGCCTTTGCCGGACCGATCGGAGTGCGCGCCGAAGTTGGTGACAACATCTTCTTCAACAACGGAATGCACAACAATCTGCGAGTCAGTTTTGGTCCGCAATTCCGATTCTAGAACCATTCCTTAAGCCACACTGGCGGCCGCACATGGCCGCCAGTTTTTCTTGCATACACCCAGCTGTGATGCTCGTCACGGCATGCGCCAATTCCCTCCGCCATAGTGAAATTTGGCCGATTATTCCAAATCACCAGCATTTTCAGCCGGGGCGGGTCGTCCTCCTCTCGTAAACCCATGGGTTGTCACTGTTTCAGTCATGTTGGCGACTTTCATGGAGGTTCTCGACACCACGGTCGTCAATGTCTCCATTCCTCACATCGCCGGAAATCTGGCATCCACCAATGAGGAAGGCACTTGGGTCGTCACTTCCTACCTCGTTTCCAACGCGATTATTCTGCCGATCTCAGGATGGCTGGCGAACCATTTCGGCCGCAAACGCCTTCTGCTGGCCTGTGTTGCCGGATTCACGATCACATCACTATGTTCCGGAATGGCCACATCGCTGGCGCAGCTCATCGTCTTTCGCATACTGCAAGGTCTTACTGGGGGCGGCCTCCAGCCACTCGCCCAAGCCATCCTGCTGGAGACTTTTCCGAAAGAGCGCCACGGTCATGCCATGGCCGCCTTCGGCATTGGAATCCTGCTCGCACCAATTCTGGGACCGACTCTCGGCGGCTGGATTACCGACAACTACAACTGGCGCTGGATCTTCTACCTCAACTTGCCCGTCGGCGTTCTCTCGCTGTTTCTGATGAATCGTTACGTCTTCGATCCGCAATATGTGAAGCGGAGCAACGGTAGGGTCGACCTGTGGGGCATCGGATTCCTAGCGCTCGGTATCGGCTCATTGCAAGTCCTTCTCGATACCGGCCAGCGCAAAGACTGGTTCTCTTCCGACTACATTCGTATCTTCGCGGGGCTATGTGTGTTTGGCCTTGTTGCGCTGATCGTTCGCGAGTTGAGGACCGATCATCCGGTTGTCGATTTGCGTGTACTCAAGGACCGGTCATACAGTGCAGGAGTCTTCCTCATCAGTTTGTTGGGATTCGTTCTCTACGCCAGCCTTATTTTACTTCCGCTCTATTTGCAGACGTTGATGGGGTATCCAGCCTACAATTCGGGCCTCGCGCTCTCCCCTCGCGGAATAGGCGCATTGCTGTTCACGCCTCTCGCGGGAGATCTCACCACCAAGACCGACCCGCGCCGATTGCTCCTGGTCGGTTTCATCATCGGTTCAGTTACCATGTTTCAGCTGTCCGGCCTGAATCTTCATGCAGGATTCTGGGACATTTTCTGGGCCCAGATTCTGCAGGGAGTGGCGCTGAGCTTCCTCTTCATCCCGCTGATGTCGCTCGCGATGTCCCACATCTCGCCGCAGAAGATGGGCAATGCCACAAGCATCTTCAACCTGATGCGCAACATCGGCGGTAGTGTTGGCATCGCCATCATGACCACATTCCTCGCGCGCCGCACGCAGGTGCATCACAACCATCTGGTTGCAAATGTGACGGCCGGCGATCCAAAGACTTTGCAGATGCTCTATGGCATGAGCGCGAACTTCATCGCCCACGGCACCGATGCCGTCAGCGCCTCTCGCAAGTCGCTCGCCGCGGTGTATGGACTTGTGC
>Ga0070713_100001546_pt1 | contig 14708 bp, 11 predicted proteins | sample LARL82metaG_FD_65465 | JGI IMG/M metagenome (GOLD analysis project Ga0070713, IMG submission 65465) | Corn, switchgrass and miscanthus rhizosphere microbial communities from Kellogg Biological Station, Michigan, USA - LAR L8-2 metaG | ecosystem: Host-associated > Plants > Roots > Rhizosphere ...
GCCGCGACGGAAACTCGGGTGCCTTGATCCGGCTGAGGATCGCAGGCGCACTCGCCCACAGATCGTCCTGATACGCCACCAGATCGAACCGCGGCGCCACGAGGATCGCGCTCGCGAAACCGGTGCGCTGTAGAAAGCGTCGGCGCGTCCACATGAGACGACATGATAAGCTGACCCGACCGACATGCTGAACGAAACGCTCTTTCGCATCCGCCGGATCGACGGCCTCCAGCAGCTCCAGAGGCGCGGCGACGGCGGCGCGCGTGAGCTGACGACGTCGCGACTGCGGCTGACGGCAGGCGCCTCGCACAAGTACCAGATCGCCGACGAAGAAACCGTGCTCGTGCTCCAGGAAGGCAAGGGCAAGTTCGTCACCGCCGACGGGACGTGGACGCTGTCGCGATCGAACGTGTTCGACGAGCGCGCGAGCGCGCTGTACATTCCCCCAGGCACGCCGCTGACGGTCACGGCCGAGACGCCGATCGAGGCGGTCCTCTTCTCGACGCCCGCGCCGGCCGGCGGCAAAGCGGCTGCGATCGGTCCTGACAACGTCGAAGTGAACGCGCGCGGCAAAGGGAACTACTCGCGCGAAGTGCACAACGTCTTCGTCACCGATCCGCACGTGCGGCGGCTGATGGTGGGCGAGACGTTCAATCCGCCTGGTAACTGGAGCAGCTACCCGCCGCACAAGCACGACGGCAAGGACGGCGAGCCCGTGCTCGAAGAGGTCTACTACTACCGCATATCGCCCCATCAGGGGTTCGGCCAGCAGATGCTGTATACGTCGGACGGCGAATGCACTACCCACACCGTCAAGGACGGCGATGCCGTTCTGCTGCCCTACGGGTACCATCCCGTGTCCGCGCCCCCGGGCTACAAGTTGTATTACCTGTGGGGCCTGGCCGGCGGCGAGCGCAAGCTGGCGCTCCACGAGGATCCGGCGCACAAGTGGATTCACGACTCGAAGTAGCACGGACGATCGAACAGCTCGGGGTGGTCGCCATCATCCGGATGAAGGATGCGGCGAAGCTCCGCGAGGTGTTCGACGCACTCGCGGAAGGAGGCGTCCGCGCGATCGAAGTGACGATGACCGTGCCCGACGCGGTCGCGCTCATCCGCAAGCTGGCGGCCTCTCTCCCGTCGAATCTGCTGCTCGGCGCCGGGACCGTACTCGACGCCGATACGGTCCGCGCCGTCGTCGACGCGGGCGCGCGCTTCGTGGTCAGCCCCGTGTTCAGAGCCGACGTCGTCGCCGAGTGTCACAAGCGCGGCGCCGCCGCGGCCCCAGGCTGTTTCACGCCGACAGAGATCCTCAACGCGCACGACCTTGGAGCGGACGTCGTCAAGGTGTTTCCGGCGACGGCGCTCGGGCCGCAGTTCATCAAGGACATCCGCGCGCCGCTGCCCCAACTCAAGCTGATGCCGACCGGCGGCGTCTCGCTCGACAATGCCGGCGAATGGATTCGCGCGGGCGCGGTCGCGGTCGGAGCCGGATCGGCGCTCCTCGATGCCAGGGCGATCGAGGAAGGCCGCCTGGACGTCATCACCGCGAACGCACGCAAGATCGTCGCGAGCGTCGCCACCGCGCGGTCGAAATAGATGGCTTCCAAAGTGGTGACGTTCGGCGAAATCATGCTGCGCCTGGGCCCGCCGGGCTTCGAGCGTCTGTTCCAGTCGCCGATGCTCACCGCCACGTTCGGCGGTGGGGAAGCCAACGTCGCGGTGAGCCTCGCGCAATTCGGGCTCGACAGCTGCTACGTCACGCGTCTGCCCCCCCATGCGATCGGCGACGCCGTCATCCGCGCGCTGCGTGCCGAAGGCGTGCGCACCGACTACATCGTCCGCGGCGGCAGCCGGCTGGGGATCTATTTCACCGAGACGGGCGCCAGTCAACGCGCGTCGACGGTGATCTACGACCGCGCCCACTCCGCGATTAGCGAGATCCCCGCCGACGCGGTCGCGTGGGATCGCGTGATGGACGGCGCGTCGTGGTTCCACGTCACGGGGATCACGCCCGCGCTCGGGGCGAACGGCATCGCCGCCACGAAAGCGTCGATCGCAGCCGCGAAGAAGGCGGGCGCGCGCGTCAGCGTCGACCTGAACTATCGCAAGAAGCTCTGGACCGAGGCGCAGGCGCAGCAGACGATGACACCGCTGATGCGCGACGTGGACGTCGTGATCGCGAATGAAGAGGACCTGCAATCCGTGCTCGGGGTGCACGTCGAAGGCGCCGACGTCACCGGCGGCACGCTCGACGCGGCCGGGTATCGCAAGGCCGCGGAGCGCGTGACGAAAGAGTTCGGTCCATCGATGGTCGCGATCACGCTGCGCGAGTCGCTCTCGGCGAGCGACAACGGCTGGAGCGCACTCCTGTGGGACGGCGCGTCCGGCACGCTCCACCAGAGTCAGCGATACTCCGTTCGCCTCGTCGATAGGATTGGGGGCGGCGACAGCTTCGCCGCCGGCCTGATCTTCGGCCTCGTGAGCGGCCGCCCGCAGGATCAGTCGCTGCGCTTCGCGGTCGCGGCGAGCGCGCTGAAGCAAACGATCCCCGGCGACTTCAATCGCCTCAGCGTCGCCGAGGTGGATGCGTTAGCGAAAGGCGACGCGTCCGGTCGAGTGCAGCGTTAGCGCCTGCGATCTGTTCGAACAGTCGCTAAAAGAGCTCGCCGGTGGCTCCGAGCATCGCGCGGCGCACGAGCGGAAGCGGCAACGGGCCGAGCTTGATGAACGCGTCGTGGAACGCTTCCTGGCTGTACGACGATCCCTGCTTCGCCTTGTAGTCATCGCGCAGCTTCAGGATCATCAGCTTGCCCATCGTGTAATAGCCGTACAGCGCGTCGGAGGTGCCGCGCTTCGCTTCCGATTCGGCGACGGGACCGGGCTGGTGGCCTTGGGTTTCGAACAGCTTCGCCGCGTCCTGCCACGTCATGCCCTGCGTGTGCATCTTGATGCCGGCGATGAAGCGGACGTCGCGGAGCAGCGCGTCCTGCAGCTGCGCGAGACGGTACCGCGGATCGTCCGAGTGGAACCCCTCGTCGAGCATCATCTGTTCGCAGTAATGCGCCCAGCCTTCCGCGTTGGTGTTCGCGGTGAACACCTTGCGCACGTCCGACGGGAACTGCTTCGCGTACAGGAACTGCACGTAATGTCCGGGGTAGACCTCGTGCACGGAAACGTTGGAGATCGCCGCCGGATACCACTGGTGCATGAACGCCTCCTGCTTGTCCGGCGGCATCGACGGATCCGGCAGCGTCATGTTGTAGCGCCCCGGCAGTTTCGCCGTCTCGAATGGACCCGGCGTGTCCATCGACGCCGAGGTCGTCGCCCGCATGAACGGCGGCGTCTCCTTCACTTGTGCCGGATCCGACCCTGGCGGAATCGTGATGATGTGGTGGGCCTCGATGAACTGCCGCAGCGAGTCGAGCATGTCCTGCGTCGTCTGCAGCAGCTTCGACGGCGCGGGATGCTCGTTCTGCAGGTCCGCCAAGACCTGCTCCGCCGGCTTTGACGGATCAATCTTCTTCGCCGTCTCCTGGAACGCAGCTTCGTTTTTCTGGCGATCGCGCTCGGCGATGTCGAGCAACCGATCGAGCGGGAGGTCGACCATCTCGTTCGCCGCGAGCGCCTTCCGGTACAGATCGACGCCGTACGCGTAGCTCCCCTTGGACGCGGGCTTCAGCGTCTGCTCCAGGAACGTCTTGTACTCGCCGAGTGCGGCGATGACGTCGGCGTTGCTCTTTTCGAACGCCGTCTTGAGCTGGGCGTCGGTGACGTCCGCGAACGCCAGCGGGAGGTCGTTCTTGAAGAAGGACACGTTCCCGTCGATTTGCTCCAGCGCGATCTGGGTGTAGATCTCGGGCGGATTCGAGAGGTTCGCGCGAGCCTGCTGGAGCACGGCCGGCATGCGTCCTTCGCGCTCGATCAGCGATTTGAGCCGGTCGGCGGCGGGCGCGTACGGCGTCTTCATGATCACGTACGCCGCGTTGGTCACCACGCTGCTGTAGAGATCCGGGTTTTTCACCCACGGCTTGATGGCATCGTTCGCGAGGATGGCGGCCTCGAGCGCGTGGATCAACTGCTCGCGATCGAGCTGCGCGTCGATGGACAGCGTGGAGGGGTCGATTTCGGCCGCTTTCGCGCGGAAGTCGGCGTACGCCTTGGACTGCGCCGCGATCCCGGCTTGCGACATGTCGTCGATCTGCCCGTCGTACGTGTGAACGCCGAGATACGTGGCCGCGCTCGGGTTCCGGCGCATGAAGTCGGCGATCGCGTCTTTCGCGACGGCGCGAAATGCGGGGTCATTCGAACCAGCCGGTTCGCGTGAGCCGCACGCGATCGCGGCCATGCAGGCCGCCGCGGCCACGAACAGCGCGCGGGTGATTGCATGCCCGCCTCTCATCGAACGAACACGTTGGGCATCAACGCCAGCGGCTCGCCGCGGCGGAACACCTGGAGCGGCGCCGCGAGCGCCTGCAGCACCCGCGGGCTGCCGAACCCGAGCATCGCGCCGAGCGTCGAAGCCCGATCGCTCGCGCCGAGCGGATTGGTCACGACGTCGAAGAATGTTTTCTTCGGTGGATAGATCACGAGCTCGACGTCGGCGTCCTGCGGGATCTTGGCGCGCTGCTTGGCCAACGACACAGCGCGATCGAGGCCGCCCAACTCGTCCACCAGCCCGATCTGCTTCGCCTGCCGTCCCGTCCACACCCGTCCCTGCCCGACTGCGTCGATCTTCTCAGGCGTGGTGTTGCGTCCCTGCGCGGCTTTCTCGACGAACGTGTCGTATGTCGCCTGCATGTAGGCTTCCATCCGCGCTCGCTCGTCGGGCGAGAACGGACGCACCGGCGAATAGAGATCGGCGTACTTTCCCTTTGAGACCCCCTCCATGTTCATGCCGAGCTTCTTCAGCGTGCCGTCGATCACGAACTTCGTGAGGACTACGCCGATCGAGCCAGTCAGCGTCGACGGCTCGGCGACGATTGCGTCGGCCGGCATCGAGATGTAGTAGCCGCCCGACGCCGCCACATCCGACATCGACGCGATGACCGGCTTCTGTTTCTTCGTGAGCAGCACCTCGCGCCAGATGACGTCGGACGCGAGCGCCGAGCCGCCTGGGCTGTCGACGCGAAGCACGATCGCCTTGACGCTGCTGTCGCCGCGCGCCTTCCGCAGGTACTCGGCTAACGTGTCGGCGCCGACGACCTGGCCGCCGGTCGTGTCGTACGAGGACTTACCGGACGCGATGATGCCGCTCGCGTAGATGACGGCGATGCGTTGACCGCGGCCGAACGCGCTTCCGCCCGCCTGGCGGTAGTCGTTCATATCGAGCATCTTCGGCCTCCCGGAGGCGAGCTTCACCTTGCCTTCGATCTCGTCGTCGTACGCGAGATCATCGATGAGGCCGGCGCGGAGCGCATCCTCGGGCAGGAACGGGCCGTGATCGATGAGCGACTTCACTTCGGCTTCGCTCTTGTGGCGGCCGTCCGCGATACCGCGCACGATCTGCTCGTAGAGGTCGGTGTTCAGCGACTCTGCCATCTCCCGGTGCGCGGCGGTGTAGGTCTTCTGCGTGAACTCGTTCGACGCCGTCTTGTACTCGCCGATGTGCATCGCGTCCGGATACGCGCCGATCTTGTCGAGCGTCCCGCGGAGGAACAATTCGTAGCTCGCGACGCCCGTCAGATCGAGTGTCGAGGTCGGCATCAGGAAGACCTTGTCGCAGGCGGTCGCGAGATAGAACTCCTGCTGGCCGCCGTACTCGAGATACGCAACGGTCGGCTTGCCGGATCGCCGGAAGTCGGTGATGGCGTCACGCACCTCCTGCGCCTTGCCCCAGAGCGCGCCGGCACCGGCCGGCTTCACGACGAGGCTCGTGATGCGCTTGTCGGTCTTGGCGCGGCGCAGCATGTCGACGTACCCGCGCACGGTCGGCGCCGCTTCGATGAACGGCCCGAAGACGCCGCCCGGCGCCATTTCAGACAGATCGCCCGGGACGCGCAGCACCAGCGTCGAGTTGTTCGCGACCTCGGGCGCGCGCCCGGCGAGCCCGATCAGCAGCAGCATGCCGGCCGCGGACACGCAGACGGCAAGGACGATGAGGACGATGACGATCCAGACACCCCGCTTCACAGCCATCGTTGTAGTGTACGCGAAAGGCGGAAGGGAGATGGAAGACGGCAAGGACGAACGTGCTACCGACGCAGCGCGATCACCGGATCGACGCGCGTCGAGCGGACGAGCGGACCGACGCTCGCGGCGACCGCGACGGCGGCCAGCAGAGCCGTCGCGCCGAGGAAGCTCGCCGCGTCGAACGCGCTGACACCGAACAGCACGTCCGGGGTGCCAGGAAAGGACAGCGACGATCGCACCAGGGCCGACAAGGCGAGCGCTCCCCCAAGGCCCAGCGCCGCCCCGATCGCGACCGGTTTCAGGCTGTCGAGCATGACCAGACGCAGGGCATCAAGGGGACGCGCACCGAGCGCCATCCGGACACCGATCTCGAACTCGCGCGTGGCCGAGAGGTACGAAACGACGCCGTAGATCCCCGCGACGGCCAACGCCAGCGCGACCAGCGCCAGAGTCGCCGCGACGAGAGTCAGCGCGGTCATCGTCATGCGCTGAAACCGCATCGGACCATCCGCGACGCTCAGCATCGACGTGCGCGCGGGCAGATCGGGATCGATCTCGCGCAGCGCCGCGCGGATCGCGGCGAGTGCACTCGTGGCGTCGCCGTTGACGCGGACCAGCACGTTGTCGCTGCCCTGGCGTTCGACGGGCAGGTACACGAATGACGGATCGACGCGCGACAGGTTCGCCGTCCGGACGTCGCGCGCGACGCCGATGACTTCAAACGTCCTGAGGTGTCCACGAAAGTCCATGTCGAGCGTGATCGTCCGCCCGAGCGGGTTGTCGCCGGGCCACAGCAGGCTGGCGCCGCGTTCGCTGATGATGGCGACGTCGCCGTGCTCCTCGCGCGTGAAATTGCGTCCGCGAACGATCGGAACGCCGAGCACCGAGAAGTACTGGGCGTCGGCGCGATTGGCGAGCGTCCGCGCGCTGAACGGACCGGATGGCCGCCGCACGCCGACCGGCGGCGTCCAGGTCCCCGCCATCGGTATTCGATCCACGAGCGAGACCGCGGCGAGTTGCGGCACGCGCGAGAGACGTTCGGCGACACGGATCTCGAGCGCCGCCGCGGCGGCCTGATCGTCCGGACGCGGATACAGCACAACGACAATCCGACTCGCGTCGTACCCGGGCTCGGCACGGCGCGCCGCGTCGAAGCCCCGGAGCAGCAACCCCGCGACCAGCAGCAACGCCATCGAGACCGCCACCTGCGTCCCGATGAACAGACTGCGCAGCCACGAGCGCGTGACGCCGCGTCCGGCTGTGTTTCCTTCTTCTTTCAAAGCGGCATTCAAGTCCGCCTTCGACGCGCGCAGCGCCGGCGAGAGTCCGAACGCCAGCCCCGCGACGACGGACACGCCGAAGGTGTACGCAAAGATGCGGAGATCCGGCGCCAGAGAGATGAGCAGCGCGCTCTGGCTGAACAGGAACATCTGGATCGTCTCGACGAGTTCGAGCCAGAGCATCCGGGCAGTCCAGAGCGACAACGCGAGGCCGGCGGCGCCGCCGACCAGCGCCAGCAGCACGCTCTCGGTCAACAACTGGCGGACGATCCGCCAGCGCGACGCGCCGAGCGCGAGGCGCATGGCGATCTCCTTGTGACGTCCGGTGCCGCGCGCCAGCAGCATGTTCGCGAGATTGGCACAGGCGATCAGCAGCACGAGCCCGACGGCGGTCATCAGCGCGGCCACGAATTGATGGAACCGCGGATCGTTGGTCTCGCCGAAAAACGACGCGCGCTCGAGCGTCAACGCGGTTGTCGCGTCTTCCCTGGGCAGCGCGTCTCCCATCGGCGCCGCGAGCAACCCAACGGCCGACTCGGCCGCCGCGACGGTGCCGCCGGCGGGCAGATAGCCGAGCACCTGCAGCCGCGTCGCGTTACCGCGCGGCGCGATCGTCCGAGACAGCTCGATCGGCGCCCAGACGTCGGGCACCTCCGGGGGGTTGCCGGTCCCGATGAACGTGGCGGGTGCGACCGCGACGATCGTCATCGACGCATGATTGAGCCGGATCGCCCGGCCGACGACCGACGGGTCGCGCCCGAACTGCCGCTGCCAGAACGGATAACTGATGACGACGCCGAGCGTGGCGCCGGCGTCTCCGGGCACGAACGCGCGGCCGGCGACCGGCAACACCCCCAGCGCGGCGAAGTAATTCGGCGAGACGCTTTGCAGGTGGACAGCCTCGGCGCCATCCGTGTCCACGACGATCGGCTGGCTGGCGGCCAGGAGCTCCGTCAAGGGCGCCCGATGATCGCTGAGATACTGGTATTCCTGCTCGCTGAAGAAGTACTGGATGTTCCCCTGCCGCTGGCTCGCGAACCATCGTTCGAACCGCACGAGCCGGTCGCCGCCGCGCACCGGCAGCGGACGGAACATCACGGCGTCGATCGTCGTGAAGAGCGTGGTGTTGAGACCGATGCCGAGCGCAAGCGTGAGCACGGCGGTCAGCGTGAACCCGGGATGTCGCGCAAGGAGCCGCGCCGCGTAACGGACGTCGTGCAGGACGGACTCGACGCTCGCAAACGTCCGCTGCCCCCGGTACGCCTCGCGCACGAGCGCAACGTTGCCGAACGCGAGCCTCGCCGCCCGTCTCGCCTCGGCCGCCGTCATCCCCCGGCGCACATACGTTCCCTCGAGTGCCTCGAGGTGCCCGCGAATCTCGTCGTCTAGCGCGTCGCCGCGGCGTCCGAGGCGGAACAGGCCGGCGAGGCGGACGACGAACTCACGCAGTCGGGGCATCGTGGCTCCTGTTGATAACCAACAGGAGTATGCCGGGGCTCCTGTGGATTGTCAACATGAGACGGTTCGGGAGGCTCCGGTGTTCCGGTCGTTCCAGGTTGGTTCACGAGTGCCGAGGGTCAGTCGAGCCGGACTGCCGCGCTCATGGCGCCAGCGCGTGATCGATCGGGAACGGCTGGCCGGTCCAGGCGCGCTGCTGCGTGAATGGGACGGGCGCGCCGGACCAGAACGGATCGGTGGCGGCGAGTCCGAGCGGCAGGAACGCCACCGAGCAGAGATACAGGCTGCCCGTCGAAATATAGGTCTCACCCACTCCCGGCTGATGGCCGCAGAAGCCGATACGCAGCCAGCCGCTCGCGTCGAACGTCCCGGGCGCGTCGAGCGTGCGCCTGATGACCGCCGTGAGGGCGCCCCTCGCCTGTGCCGGTGGGACGCCCTCCGGCAACGCGCGCCGCAGCGCCGATTGCGCAAGTAGATGGAACGCGCCACAGCGGTACGCGAGCGAGCGGCCGATCGGAGGAAACGTGCCGTCGGGGCCGACCGTCCGCTCCTGCACGGCGGCATAGCGTTTCGCCCGTTCCTCGATGCGCGGGACCGCGTCCTTCACGGCGGAAATCTTGTCGGACAATGCCGCCGCGACGTCGACCAGCATCGGGTGGATGACGAAGCTGTTGTAGTAGTCCCAGTGGAACGGCGGCCCATCACCATACGCGCCGTCGCCCTTGTACCACTGTTCGTGCTCACGGACCGCGTACTCGACGCGCGTGGCGTCGAACCTCGCGCCGAGCGCGTCCAGAGCGGCCTCCACCATCGCGCTGAACAACAGCCAGTTGCTGAAGGCGGGCGTTATGGCCCGCGTCGATTCGAGCGCCGCGACGAGGTTCCTCTTCGTCGCGCCGGCGACCGCTGCGAGCAGCGTCTTCGGCGCACGCAGCAGCCCCTGAGCCAGGAACGCCGCGTCGACCAGCGGCTGACGCTCGCGCGTGAAGTTCATGAAATCCGGCGAGGCTGGATCGACCGAGCGATCGAGCGCCTGCAGCGCGAGCTGTCCGTACTCCGGCGCGGCGGCGCTTTCGATCCATGGCGCCAGGCCGGCGACGAGCCGTCCGAACGCCTCGAGATGCGTGACGCCGCGGCGATCGGTGTTCGCCGACTGCTCCACCGGCATGCGTGCGCGCAGCGTGCCGCCGGCAAGATTCCGCAGCACGGGATCCGCCAGCATCTTCGCGTGACCGATCCAGGTCTCGCGATCCGATGTCTGTGCCGGCTCCCGCGCCGGAAGTCGAGGAGCGATGAGGGCGACGCCCGCAGCCAGGAACGCGTCGCGCCGCGTCAGTTTCACCGCTTCTGTCCGATCGCAAACTGATCGCCGGTCCGCACGACTCGATTGCCGTCGAAGACGACTTCCACGACCTTCTCGCTCTGAACCATCCGATGCGCTTCGTCGGTGAGCGTCGCGACGATCGTCTTCGTCTTGGCGTCGATGATCTCGCCAGTCGACGGCCACACGCGTGTACCGTCCAGGCTCCACGTGATCCAGCCTGGCTGGTCGCGTACCTTGATCGACTTCACCAGCTTCGGCGACGCCTGCGTCATGTCGAACACGTGGACCACGCTGTTGTGCCCGTCCGACAGCCAGAGTTCCGTTTCATCCGGCGACAGCGCGATCCCGTGGCTCGGACAGCCGTGCCGCTTGACGTCGCCCTTCTCGAACCCCGGCACCTCGACGTGCTGCAGCACCTTCCCCGTCTTCAGATCGCCGACTTCGAAGCCGAGCAGGCCGTTGACGTTGACGTAGACGCGCGTCTGCGCGCCGTTGATCGTGAACGGGCGGATGACGTTCGCGAACGGCCCGACCTCCTTCACGACAGTGTTCGTCGATGGATCCGCGACGCGCAGCAGCGGTGACGTCAGCCCGGCGAGATACACCTCTTTGCCGTTCGGGCCCCAGATCGTGTTGTGCGCGCCGGATTTCGTCACGACCTTTGTCCGTACATCCCCAGTCATCGCGTCGACAACCATCCAGTGAGGTCCTTCGAGCGTCGGCACGTACAGCGTGCGGCCGTCGGGCGACACGGCGAGGCGATCGGCGCCACCCTCCAGCTCCTTGTCCCACAACTTCTTGTCCGTCTCGAGATCGAATGCCATCAGGCGTTTGATCGTCGTCACGTAGAGTCGACCGGTCGCGGCGCTCGCCGCGATTCCCTTCACATTTTCCGGGTCTTTGCCCGCGGGCACGGTCTCGGACGGGATCCGGCGCAGGAACTTGTAGCCCGCGTCGATGTCATACACGAGGACGCCGACGCCGCCGTACTCCACGTAGTTGCGGATGCCGGGTTCCGCCACGTAGAGATAGTGGTGCTCCGATGCCGCGCGCGGCGCCAGCGCCAGCAGGAGCACGAGGAACAGGTTGCGTCGCATGGGATTCCTCTCAGGTCGCTACCGCACGCGGCAGCTGAAGTTCGCGGCGTCGTCGGTACTGCCCGACCCTTTGTACACCGCGACTTGTGGATACATGCAGAGCGGGCGCGTCCGCGGCGGGGTGCCGCGCTTCGTCGCGAGCAGCTGGGACGGCGCGCGCCCGTTTTCCACCCAGTCGATCATCGCCGAGATCCGATCGAACTGATCCGGACCGGGACCGCCCTGGCAATGCAAGACGCCTGGCAGCAGGAACAGCCGGACGTCATTCGTGGCCGCGGCGTCCCGGGCGACGACGCTCTCGTAATAGCGGATCGTGGCCAGCGGATTCAATGCCGGATCCGCCCAGCCGTGCCACAGCAGCAGCTTCCCTCCATGCGATCGAAACGCGGAGAGATCGGGATTGTCGGCGTCCAGGAACGTGGCGGCCTGCCGGGTGTCCTTACGCCACGACGCGGCGATGTCGTAGCCGCGATACGTCCACGCCGGATCCGAGAAAACGAAATTTCGGAAGAACTGCGTGCCGAACGCCCAGGACAGGTTCGGCCCGAGTGCGATGCCAGGATTCACGCCCGTGATCCACACCGTCCACGCTCCGGGCTCGCCTTCTGCGCCGATCGGCTGCCCCTCGTAAATCAGACCTGCGGCGTCGCGAATGGGCGCGTAGATCCTCCGCATCGCCTCGCGCTGCGGGTCGGTCAGGCAATCGGCCACCGCGCCCGCGGCGCAGCGCGTCACGCTGTTCAGATCGAATGTGCACGCCCGGGGATCGTCGATGACGCCGTCGGCCACGCCGTCCTTCGCATCGCAGGCGTCAAGCGCGGCGCGCTGGACCAGCTTCAGATTGTCGAGGGTGACGAGCGGCGTGCTAACGGCCGACGGATCCGGAAATGCCGCCTGCATGTTCCGGATCGCGGCGGCAAGCGCGTGCGTCCAGTCGTACACGGGCGCGCCTGAGATGACACCGTCGAAGTCGGCTGGAAACCGCTGCGCCTCCATGAGCGCCTGACGGCCCCCTGTCGAACACCCGTCGAAGTAATTTCGATCTGCGTCCTTGCCGTAGTACTGACGCACGATCGCTTTTGCCGTTTCGGCGGTCCGATGCGTTGCCAGGTAGCCGAAATTGATCTGGCGCTCGAGATTGTTGAGCGCCCAGCTCGCATCGGTCCCGTCCGCGCGGTGCCCGGTGTCGGTGGTCGTGACCGCGAATCCCCGATCGACAGCTGGACCGGGACTGGGAATAACGCCGACGTATCCGCCGCCGCCGCTCATCAGGAACCGCCCGTTCCACGTCTCGGGCAGCCACACGGAGAAACCAATCTCGGTCCCAATCGTACCGGTCACACGGCAGTGCGCGACGTGAACCACGGCAGGCGCTGCGGCGTCGACGGCGCTGACGTACCGCGCCTCAGAGAACTTCGTATCAGGAAGACGCCACCCCGAGAGTGCCGCGCAGCGCGACTCCGCCGGACCCGCGGTCTGTGCAAGCAGGACCGCTGCGGCGATCCACATCATTCAGACTCGATTGGTTCCGCGTGAGTGTCGTGCGCAATCTGCGGCAGGCGCTGCATCAGACGCGCGCACGCATTCCACCTGAGCGTCGCATCGTCATTATGCGGAGGCTTGAGCGCTTCGGCGCGCTCGAAGCACGCGAGCGCCTCGTGCAGCCAGCCGACAGCCGACGCGGACGAGTGGAACGAATCGCGCTGGAGCGCGGCCTTCGCGCGGCGCTCGCGGATGATTCCCTTGTAGTACTCGCGCTCGTAGGGATCGCTCAGACGGACCAGCAGAGCCTCGGCTCGCGACGCCAGCGTCGCGCTGTTTCCCTCCGCGGTCGGAAACTGATCGGTCAGTGCCAGGAGCAAAGCGACAATGGCATCCTGGTTGTCCGGATCGACCTGCAGCACGTCGAGACAGATGCTCTCCGCTTCACCCGGCTCGTTCAGGAGACGGTAACGCTCGGCCTTCACCAGAGCGGCCGGCACGGCGTCTTTCGACAACGGCTTCAGCGGGAACATGGAACCTCCGATGACCGGGACCGTTAACCGTGACGTCAGCCGTGGCCGTCAGCCGTGGCCGTGGTCCGTTAACCCTTGAACACCCGCAACAATCTGGTCAATGGATCATAAAACCGATCGACGACCCGCTCCTTCAGCGGGATGATCGCATTGTCGGTGATCGTGATGTGCTCCGGGCAGACTTTCGTGCAGCATTTGGTGATGTTGCAGTAGCCGATGCCGTGCCGCTCACGAAGCTCGGGAACACGGTCCGCCGCGTCCAGGGGATTCATCTCGAGCGCAGCGGTGTAGGTCAGGAACCGCGGACCGATGAACTCGTCGTTCAGCCGGTGGTCGCGCAGGACGTGACAGACGTCCTGGCACAGGAAGCACTCGATGCACTTGCGGAATTCCTGCACGCGATCGACGTCGCGCTGGTTCATCCGCCACGTCCCGTCGGGCGCGTCGGCGGGCCGAGGGGTAAACGGCGTGATCCCTGTCTTGACGCGGAAGTTCCACGAGACGTCCGTCACCAGATCCTTGATCGGCGGAAACGCGCGCATGGGCTCGACGGTGACTGGCGAGAGCAGGTCGAGCGTGTTGAGGCGCGTCATGCACATCAGTCGCGGATTGCCGTTGATCTCCGCCGAACACGAGCCGCATTTGCCCGCCTTGCAATTCCATCGTACGGCGAGATCGGGCTGCTGCGTTGCCTGGATCTGATGGATGGCGTCGAGCACGACCATGCCCGGGACGACGTCGACCGTGTAGTCGTTGTAGTGGCCGCCCCCCGGATCCGTGCGCCAGACCTTGAACGTCGCTCGACTCATGCCTTCTGTTCCTCGATGACCTGCTTGAGCTCCGCAGGCATGGCGGGAAGCGGGACGCGGCGAATCTCCATCTCTCCTCCGCCTCCCTTCCGGGTGACGATGTTGAACGTCGCGTACTCTGGGTTCTTGTCGGGATAGTCCTCGCGGAAGTGGCCGCCGCGGCTTTCCTTGCGTTCGATCGCCGACCGCGTGATCGCCTCGGACACGGTGAGCAGGTTGCCCAGATCGATCGCCGTGTGCCAGCCGGGGTTGTACTCGCGGTGTCCTTGAATCCCCGCGTTCGTCGCCCGCGCCTTGAGCACGCCGAGCTCCTGCAGCGCCTGCTGCATCTCGCTCTCCGTACGGACGATGCCGACGAGGCTCTGCATCATTTCCTGCAGCGCGCTCTGGATTGCGTAGGGGTTCTCGCCGCCCCCCTGCCCGTGCTCGAACGGCTTCAGCGCCGCGTCGGTGGCCGCGCGCACCTGCGCCGGATCGACGGTCACGCGCTCGTACTCGCGCGCGAAGCTGGCCGCATACTCCCCGGCACGCTTGCCGAAGACCAGCAGGTCCGACAGCGAATTGCCGCCGAGGCGATTCGCGCCGTTGATGCC
>Ga0070713_100001548_pt1 | contig 14706 bp, 8 predicted proteins | sample LARL82metaG_FD_65465 | JGI IMG/M metagenome (GOLD analysis project Ga0070713, IMG submission 65465) | Corn, switchgrass and miscanthus rhizosphere microbial communities from Kellogg Biological Station, Michigan, USA - LAR L8-2 metaG | ecosystem: Host-associated > Plants > Roots > Rhizosphere ...
GTTCGCAGGAATCGAGGGCGCGGTCAACTTCCGCCTGAATCGGACGGAAATCGCTCAGATCGAAGACGCGCTGAAGCAGGAAAACGCAATCAAACCTGAGTAGTTCGCATCAATCAATACAAGATCGAGGCTCATTGACAAACAGGTACAAGGCTCATAGCCTCTCTTGTAGTAAACGATTTCTCATTTCGGAGGGTCGATATATGGCTTCTGGAGTCGATCGTAGAACTTTTCTGAAGGCCACGAGTGCCACCGCGGCGACTACCTATGCCGCGAGCATCCTCCCCGCCTGGGCCGCCTCCGACAAGAGTCTCGTCGCCGTGTCCACTCCCCTCACGACTTTTGCATACGCCGATGTTCAACTCGCTGATGGCCCCATGAAACGGCAGTTCGAGGAGAACCACGCCCGCTTCCAGAATCTGGACGAAGATCGCATGTTGAAAGTCTTTCGCCAAGTCGCTGGCTTGGCGGCACCGGGCGAAGATATGGGCGGCTGGTACGATCTGACCGGATTCAGCCTGGAAGGAAACGACTTCCATGGTTTCATCGCGGGCCACAGTTTCGGACAATATGTCTCCGCGCTGGCTCGGGCGTACGCAGTTACGGGATCGGAAGCCACGCGGACCAAGGTCAACCGCCTGGTGAAAGGCTACGGAGAGACGTTGGATTCGAAAGCCAAGTTTTTCATCGATTATCGACTTCCCGCTTACACCTACGACAAACTCTCTTGCGGCCTTATTGATGCTCATGAATATGCCCATGACCCCATGGCGATGGCGATTCACGAAAAATTGACTCGTGCCATCGTCGCCTACCTCCCCGAGAAGGCTTTGTCCCGCGCGGAGCAGCGTTCTCGCCCGCACAAGGACACGTCCTACACATGGGACGAGACCTATAAGCTACCCGAAAACCTGTTCCTTGCGTACCAGCGCAGTGGCAACTCCCTTTACCGCGATATGGCGAAGAAGTTTCTCGAAGACGACACATATTTTGATCCGCTCTCTCAGGGCAATAACGTACTTCCCTTCGAACATGCCTACAGTCACGTCAATGCGTTTTGTTCAGCCATGCAGGCCTACATCACGCTGGGGAGCGAGAAGCATCTGCGGGCGGCGAAGAACGGCTTCGACATGCTGGTCAAAACGCAAAGCTTCGTGACTGGAGGCTGGGGTCCCAACGAGGCATTCGGCGAACCCGGCACGGGACAGTTGGGCAACAGCCTGACTCAAACCCACGCCAGTTTTGAGACACCCTGCGGGGCTTACGGACACTTCAAAATCACTCGCTACCTGCTGCGGGTCACCAAAGACGCACGGTACGGTGACAGCATGGAACGCGTCCTTTACAACACGATTCTCGGTGCTTGGCCGATCCAGGCTGACGGAACGTCTTTCTATTATTCCGACTACTCCACGACTGGGAAGAAGGTTTGGTATGGACAACAATGGCCGTGCTGCTCCGGGACGTTCCCGCAACTAGCCGCTGACTATCACATCAGCACCTACCTTCGGTCCGCGGATGGCGTCTACGTTAATTTGTTCACGCCCTCGAGCGTTCAATGGACCGACGGCGGTGGGAAGTACGGATTGCGCCAGGAAACGAAGTATCCCTTCGACAACAGGATTCAGATTCAGGTGTCTGCGTCGACTCCGAAAGAGTTCACGCTTTATGTCCGCATTCCCGCATGGGCGACGCCCAACCCAGTGCTCACGGTGAACGGGAAGAGGGTCTCGAATGAAGTCGAACCGGGTACGTTCGCCAGCATCCGCAATACGTGGAAAGATGGCGACCGTGTAGAGCTTGAACTGCCGATGCCGCTGCGATTGGAAGCGGTGGATGCGAATCATCCCGACGTCGTGGCGTTGATGCAGGGTCCGCTGGTATTGATGGCAGTGGCTGAGTCACAACCAACATTCGATCGCAGCGCCTTGCTGCAGGCGAAAGCCGCGAATAATTCCACAGGAGACTGGCTAGCCCATTCGACGGATGGCAAAAGCGTCACCATGCGGCCGTTCATGACGATCGATAAGGAAATGTACAGCACCTACGTACAGCTCAAATCGTGAAGGCGCGTTCCCGAGCCGGTTGAACGTAATAGCTATTTCGACTGTGCCTCGCCTTCGACTAGTTTGTAGCGATACTGCTCCCGCTCGTCCTTCGTCGCTTGTTGACGAAGAACCGCCAGCCGTTTCAGCAAGTCCGCGATTTCACCTTTCTTGTCCGTCTTTCTCAATGCTTGGATCAGGTGATACAGGGCAGTTTGATCTTTGGGATCGATCTCCAAAGCTTTTCGGCACTGGACAGCGGCTTCGGGATATTGCCCTGCCTGTAAATAGAGCTTCGCCAGCACGCTTCGAGCCGGCCCGAGCGCAGGACGCAGCGCAACGGCCCTCTTCGCGGAACGCATGGCCGTTTGAAACTCCGGACTGCCCGGCGTCACGCCTTGTTGGGAAAGCACGTCCGCTTGGAGGTAAAGCAAGATGGGGTCGTCAGGCTTGCGCTCCAATTTTTCCCGAACCTCGACAAGAGCGTGCGAAAGATCGTTCTGTTGAACGGCCGCCAGGCCTTGGGCGGCAACGCTTAAGGATTGCGTGGGCTCGAGATCATAGGCCTTTTCGAAGTCCGCCTGCGCTTTGTCGTATTCGGCGAGCTGTACATAAAGAACTCCGCGGGCGAAATAAAGAGGCGCCGCTTTGGGCTGCAGGTTTATTCCGTCATTCACCACGTTGATGCCGACCTGGAAGGACTGGTGGGTTGCCGAAATCGCTGCAAAACTCACATAGAGATGCACATTCTGCGGATCGAGCAAGATGGCTTGGCGCAGCGCATCCACCGCCTTGTCGGTGTCGTGCGCATCCTCGTAAGCAGCGGATGCCAACTCTAGAGTCTCAGCATCCGGATTGGCTCCCAACAAGGGATCGAGCGTGGTCAGTGACTCCTGCGAATGGTGAGCCATGAGCTGAATCGATGCCAGGACCTGGCGTTCCCGCCGATTGTCCGGATTCAAGGCCAGACTCTTCTGAAATACCATGGCTGCTTTGTCGAATCGCTTCAATTTGACGAGGCAGGTGGCGTAGGCGTGCAGGGCCGGCGGTCGCGAGTCAAAAAGCGAACCCGCGTTCTCAAAATGAACGACTGCAGCAGCGCAATTTCCCTGCTGGTATTCAAGCACGGCCAGCATTCCCTGGCTGGTTAGATCATTGGGGCGCAATCGGAGAAGGTGCTCAAGCAGGGGAATTCCTGATGGACTGCCGGCGTCGTATTCGATCTGAGCGGCTCCCTGCAACGCAGGGATGTTGTCAGGAGTGATTTTCAGTGCGCGGCGAAATGAGGAGAGCGCTTCTTTCTCCTGACCTCGCCCGGCGTAGGCTACTCCCTGCATAGTCCACAACTGCGCATTGCCTGGGGCCGCCTGCAGAGCGCCCTTTAGCAAGTCCAGGGCTCTGTCGAATTGCTGATCTCGCAGGGCGGAAGCGACCTGTTGTACTGCGTGCTCGCTTGTCTGCGCAAGGGCGCATGCGAGCAACACCAGCGGAAAGGCGACACACAGCGCCGATCGTAGACTCCAACGCACTTCTCCCATGGCCGCGGCTGCTTTTCTCAAGGTGCTGTGAAAGGGCGGATCCAGCGGTCCGCTCGACCATGGTAATAGGAAACGGCGTCCCGTGAATGGCCTTCAGAAAAGGAGGAACTCCTTCGATCTACAGAAGAAGAAACGACGGCCGGTGCTTTGGGGGAAGCGTCCCGGCCGTCATTGCTTGCTTACGATTCAAGACTGCGGAGCTCAGAACGAGATCCTCCCGCCTAGCTGCCAGAACCTCGGCTCATGCGACGCCGTGGCAGCGCCAAAGCTGCCATCCGGGAAATTGACATCGGGATTTGCATAGTTGGCCCGGTTGAAAAGATTGAAGACTTCGAACCGGAATTGGAAGTTCACGCGTTCCGTGATGGGCGTGTCCTTGTAGAAGTTCACGTTGGTCTCGAAGAAGTTCGGCCCGCGGAACTGCATCGGTTTCTCGTTCCCGCCCTGTCCAAAGGTCGGAACGGCAAAGTCCGATTTGGGGATGGCGCCCGTCAGCCAAGACTTATTATCTGTGGATTGATGGTAGCTGACCGCATCCGGGTAATCGAGGTTGTTGCCATCGGCGTTGTAATCGCCACTGAACGGCGCATAACCAACCGCCGGGTTAGCGAACGAAGGACAGGGAGAAGCCGTGGCCGATGTATCTTGACACACCGGGCTGTAACCGTTGAAGTTTTGCGCCGTCAATGGGTATCCGGATTGGAAGATGGTCGTACCGCTGATGCCCCATCCACGAGTCAGATAGCCCATTGCTCCTTTGCCGTCATGCAGTCCCTTCAGCGAATAGTTGAAGCTCAGGGAGAATCGATTCGGCACATCGAAAATCGATGGTCCATAGTATTGAGCGGGATTGGTTGGTGTTGGATAAGCCAATGCGTCATCCTTCGAACGAGCACGGGTGTAGGAGAAGTCCAGGAACCCACGCGAGAAGCGTCCTTTCAAATCGAAGAACACAGCATTGTAGTTTCCATAGCGGTTGTTGTCGGCATAGGAGATCGCTCCGAAACTCGGATTGAGCCGAGTCGGTGCGATGCTCTCGTGCGTAATCAGGTCTCCCGGCAGGACGTTGATGTCTACACCGTAGGAGACAAGGCCAATAGCATTGCCGTTGCCGACGATATCGTAGGAATGTGAGCCGTTGTAACCAACTGTGGCCGCAAAGATTTTGCTGATCCTGCGCTCCACGCTCAAAGACCAGATGTCTGCCTTAGGCGATTTCAAAAGCGGGTTGATTCCGCCAATGGAGAAACCAGCCCCGACCACTCCTCCCTGGGAGTTTAGACCGCCACCCGATTGTGGGTTAGGACCGGTCCCCGGCCCAAAAGTTGGGAAGGTAAATCCGAACGGAGGCTTGTTGCTGTTGCCGAGTACAAAGATGGGAGCCTGCGCACTCGCTGTCCCACCCGCAAAAAATGTAGGCGAAACCTCACCCGGCGGGCTGCCGCGAAATTCTTCCTGCACATTCGCTTGCGTCAACCAGTTGTTATAGATACCAAATCCGCCGCGGACGACCCAGTCACCCCTGCTGGTGGGATCCCAGGCGAAACCTACGCGAGGACTGAACAGGTTGTTCACAGAGTGGAGTAAGGCGTTGTGCGTGGCCTTGGCGTAACCGTTCGCGATCTGCTGCTCCTGGGTATCGCCCGTTCCTAGATAGAAATTCCCGAAGACCGTCGTCGGACTCTTGGACCACGGGTTTCCGCTATCGTCATAGCGCAGCCCCAGGGTCACAGTCAGATTCTTTCTGGCTTTCCAGGTGTCTTCTACGAAAAGCCCGAAGGTTCTGGAAGCCGCATCCCAACTCCATAGCTGCTGGGTTCCCGTCGCCGGGTTGTAATAAATACCGTTCTCATTGGTCGGGGCATCCTGCGCCAGCGTCAGCAAATTGTTGAACGAAAATTTGGGTTGCGACCATGGACCCTGAAAGGGTTCGACGTCATCTCCGTACCAACCCTCGTATCCGAACTTGAGGGTGTGCGTGCCGCGCACGTGGGTAAGCACGTCGCGCCAGTGATAGTTGTGCTGGATGAAATCGCCTTGCGCAAACCCGACGCCATAGGCCATTCCGGCGTCCGCGTTGATTCCGTTCACGGAGATCGAGGGCACCGTGTAATCCTTGGCGCCGCTGCCCAACACACCTTCGACTCGGCTGAGCCCGGCCGTGAATTCATTTAGAGTTGTCGGGGAGAACGTGTGCGTCCACGAAGCCTGACCGGCGACCTGCCAAGTGTTGTTAAGAGCTGAGAATTGCGGCATCGGAGACGCCGCGCCGGTCAAGAGAAGGGTTCGGAATAAGCTGACGTAAATACGGTCGTTTTTGAAACCCTGGTCGATGCGCGCAAAGTACTGCGTGCCGTTACGGATTTGCGTGGCGCCGAACGATCCCTGATCGATCATGGGTAGGCTGCAGGGCACGCCATTTTGCCCCGCTGTAGTTCCACAACCGCCCGCATCGGAACCGAAAACCTGCTGAGCCGTTTGCTGCACATTGACGCCGCCAACGCCTGAAGGCACGTACGTAGTGAGCACATGAGTTCCAACCGTGCCCGGATAATTGGCTTGCGCGAAAGCAATGAACTGCGCATCGGCGAAAGTGACTGAGCCTCCAGCACTTGCGGATGAGCGCAACGGTTCCACCGCAAAGTAGAAGAAGCTATTGTGGTGAGGAATAATAGGGCCACCGATTGCAAAGTCCATGTTGTTTGAATGGAAAGGCTTGTAGGAACTTTGGGATGAACTTACGAAGTGCTGGTTGGCGAACATTCCCTGGTAGTTGAACCAGTCCGAAGCGGAACCGTGGAAGGAGTCGGTACCAGACCTCGTCGTGAAAATCGTTTGCAGCCCGGCGGCGCGACTGTGCTCCACAGAAAACGTATTCACCTGCACGCTCGTTTCCTGAATGGACTCGGGCTGAGGAGTCAGATTCAAAACACCCTGACGGATTCCGCTGGTGACGTCCAGTCCGTCGATGACATATTGATTGTTGTTCTGACCCTGGCCATTGGCGCTGGCGTCGACTTGTTCTTCGGTCGAATAGTTGTCTACTCCGGACGCTGGACTTCCCGATGTGCTGGTCCCCAAACCGGAAACTCCTGGGGCCATCGTCACCAGCGTAACGAGGTTTCGCCCGATGATCGGCAACTGCGCGACGCCCTGGTTTTCGAGGGTCATCTGCACGCGGCTGTCTGCCGTATCTACGATCGGAGCCTCTGTACTGACGATCACCGATTCGCTGACAGAGCCCACCTTGAGGGTCAGCGGGACATTGAGGTTCTGTTCTGTAAGCAAGGTGACGGTCGCCTCGGATCTCGAGAAGCCGGACGCTTCGGCCGTAACCTTGTAGTTTCCGGGAGCGAGGCTGACGAAACGGTAGTTGCCCGCATCGTCGCTGGTCGCAAACGTGGTGACTCCCGTCGCGGTGTTCACCAACTCAATCTTGGCTTTGGAGACGCCCGCACCGCTGGGATCCTTGACGTCGCCCTGGATGCTGGCGGTGAACTGCGCAAATGCCGCACTGGCGGTGAATACGAGGATTGACAACAAGCAGAGCGGATAACGAGACATCATGCGTCGGGGCATGGATTCCCTCCACGGTGGTAATTCGCAAGGACGAACTTTTAATAGTAGGACTTTGGGAAAACGTTTACTCGATTACGCGTAATGTATAAATACTACGACCGGAGACTGTCAAGAACATTCTTTACATTAACGTTTCGCCGAGCTTCTTCCGCGCGTTTCAGCGTTGCACTTTTCGACTTACCTGGGCGTAAAGTCGAATCCCTCCAGAATACTTCGAACTAGGAATGGCTCAAGGCCTTATTGCCTACAACCCCCGCCCCTTCTCGGACGGTTATCCACTGGTTGGCAGAAACTTTCTTGAGTTGTTCGTGCAAGCCGTTGGGCCAGTACACATCGACATCAGCAGACACAGATGCGCCAAGACCAAAATGCAAGCGCGAATCATTGCAAGAGTAATAACTGGACTGGCTCAACACAGCCTGCGCTTGTACTTTGTTGCCGTAATGGACGACGACTCGGGCTCCGATCGCGCTGCGATTTGATTTCACGCCTTCGAGCTTCACTTTCAGCCAGTTCTGTTTGACCCTGATGTCGTTTCGCAAAAGCGAGGGCGGTTCATTCAGATTGACGATCAGAATATCCAAGTCGCCATCGTTGTCGAAATCTCCGAAGGCGCATCCCCGACTGCCGTGCGGCGCGGCTATCGCCTCTCCCGCCTGCGTTTCCAGTTCCTCAAAAGTACCGTCCCCCAAATTACGAAATAAAACTCGCGGAGTCTTGTAGGGATACTGGGGCAGCTTGCGCTCGACCTCCGGATAGACGCTGCCAGTAACGAAAAACACGTCCGGGTACCCGTCGTTGTCGAGATCGACGATGCCCGCGCCCCAGCTGGTAAAACGGGTTTCGACTCCGACCTTTGCCAAGCGGGTCACTTCGTCGAAGTTTCCCTTGCCATCATTGCGGTAGAAGCCACTGGTGTCCCCAATGAAATGGGTCTTGAACAAGTCGAGGTGTCCATCGAGATTGTAATCCCCAATCCCGACCCCCATGCCGGCCTGTTCCATGCCGTCGTCGCTCAACGCAACCCCGCGCATCACTCCTTCTTCGCGGAAGGTTCCATCATGGTTATTCATGAATAGAAGGCTGGGAGTTGAATCGCAGGCCACAAAAATGTCCGGCCATCCATCTTCATCGAAATCCGCGGTGACCACGGTCATCCCGTAGCTCTCTGTGGCTGAAGCAATGCCGGCTGGTTTGGTGACGTCGGTAAACGTCCCATCTCCATTGTTGCGATAAAGAGAATGCCTGCCCGTGGGAAGTCCTCGCGGTCCACAATTCACGGGAATACCCTTCCAGTTGCAGGTCGAGTTTTCGCCGGGGGCCGGGGCATGTTCAAACGAAAATCGGATGTAGTTGGATACGAAAAGATCCAGGTACCCGTCGCGGTTGTAATCCAGAAAGGCGCATCCGGCTCCCCAACGAGCCGGGCCCGATTCCCACAATCCGGCTTCCTTGGTTACATCCGTAAATGTTCCATCGCCGTTGTTACGATAGAGGCGATTCTGCCCGAAGTAGGTACAAAAAATGTCATCGAATCCGTCATTGTTGTAATCGGCAATGCACACGCCGTTCGCCCAACCTGCCGCCCGTAGCCCGGCCTTCTGGGTCACATCCGTAAAAGTTCCATCGCGATTATTTTTATAAAGGCGATTGGTCGCTTCCGGCGGGTCGCCCTCCAGCCGCGTCCCGGAAAGCAGAAAGATGTCGATCCACCCGTCATTGTCGTAATCGATGAAGGCGCAGCCACACCCATTGGCTTCCATGATGTATTTCTTAGTATCCACGCCGCCATAGATGACGGGCATGTGCAAGCCCGCCTCTTTCGCCACATCGGTAAAATGCGCATTAAATGGCCGCCCCGAAGAGGCCGGCTTGGCTTGCGCCTTTACCTCGCGGGTGGCAATTCCCTGCTGCTGTCCGAGTAATTGCTGCGCCGAGGCGCAAACAGAAAACAGGACGAATGAACGGCGGGTAATGGCCATATGTAGGGCTTACTGTAGGAGCCCATTATCGCGGGAATGGCGGTTCGGAGTAAAGGTTTACTGATTATTTCGACTCGGGGCCGGGCGAGACGACCAGTTTGTAGCGGTTGTGATCCGCTTCTTCTTTGGTCGCGTCCCGGCGAGCCCTGGCCAGTCTCTGCAGAAGGTTCGGAATCTCTCCCTGATTGTTCGTCTTTCGAAGCGCAACGATCAGATGGTACAAAGCAGTTTGATCTGCAGGGTTCCCTTCCAAAGCAAGCCGGCACTCTCTTATTGCCGGTGCCGTTTGCCCTGCCTGCAAGTAGAGCTTTCCCAGAACATTGTGTGCCGCTGATAGAGAAGGCTGAAGCGCGATGGCCTTCTTCGCTGACTGTACAGCTTGCTGGAACTCGGCGCTCCCCGGCTCAGGGGCCTTCTGCGAGAGTATCGCCGCCTGCAAATACCATAAGAACGCGTCGCCGGGTTTCTGGGCCAGTTTTGACCGCACCGTCGCCAGCGCCCGATCTGGATCGTTTTGATTCTGCTCCTCCGCGATCATTCCTTGGGCTGCAGCGCTCAAAGTTTGGCGCGGATCAAGCAATTCAGCCTTTTCAAAATCCGCTTCCGCCTTCTCGTAATCGGCCATCTGGACATAGAGAACGCCACGCGCCAGGTAAAGATCGGCGGCCTTGGGTTCCAGATTGAGACCTGAATTCATCAGGTCAATCCCCGCCTGAAACGATTGATGGGTCATGGCAATGTTTGCGAAGTCCACGTAGAGCGCAACATCGCGCGGGTCTTTGACAATGGCGTCGTGCAGCACTTTGACGGCGTTGGGCGTGTCTTGATTCGCTTCATAGGCAGCGGCAGCCAACTGCATAGTGCTTACCTCCGCATTGCCTCCCGCAAGAAGCGGCTGCAAAGTAGCGATCGCAGCGTCCGGCTGTCCCGCCGCGATTTGCACCACTGCCAGGCCGCGCCGGGCGCGCGGATCGTCAGGATGAGAAGCCAATATTCTCTGAAATATAGGAATCGCCTTCTCGGTTTGCCTGAGTTCCATCAGACAGGCGCCATATTCCTGCAATGCTCCGGGAGGTAAATCGAGTAGCGTATCGCTTTGCGCAAAGTGCCGCACCGCTGTCGTACAATCTCGCTTCTTGTACGCGAGGACCGCCAACATGGCATGACTCGTCGGATCATTGGGACGTAACCGCAGCACGTGCTGCAACAACGGGCTTGCCGAAGGGCTACCCGCCTCGTATTCCAATTGGGCTGCGCCCTCGAGGGCGGGAAGATAATCGGGTGCGATCCTGAGCGCATTCTGGTATGAAGACAGCGCCGCCTTCTGATTGCCTTTTCCGGAATGGGCCAAGCCCTGCAGCATCCATAGCTGTGGATTCTTAGGAGATTCCTGCAGCGCGGGTTGGATGAGTTGCAGAGCTTTGTCGAATTCCCCGCCGCGCAGCGCGGTGGTAATTGCGCCGACGCGATCGCTCGCGGCCTGCCCAAACATAGCGGAAAGGAGCATGACAACCGCGATCGGCAGATTAAATTTCTTCCAAATGAACATCCACATCATCGATTTTGATGCATTACTCTTGGATTCCTGTCTTCCGCCTTTATACTTCAGGTGGCATCGAACCGCCTAGCAATCGAACTCGCAGGTCCTCCTTACTGAAATGCTTGCTCACATGATCCCGGCCAGAATGTTTCGCGATCGCTGTCTTCCAATCAGACGCAGCTTTGGCTCGACGTCTTTCATCTTGATGTTCTTCGTTTTCATCGCCGCGACGCCTTCATTGCCACAGGAGCCTTCCGATGTCGTCAAGATTCTCGTAGACGCCGACCACTCCGATGGGAGAGTGGCCCCGGTTTGGAGTTTCTTCGGATATGACGAGCCGAATTACAGTTACGCTCCGAACGGGAAAAAGCTTCTCGGCGAATTAGCAGCGCTGAGTCCCGCACCAGTCTACGTGCGCGTGCACAATCTCCTGACCACCGGCGATGGATCCGCTTCTCTGAAATGGGGCTCGACGAATGTCTATACCGAAGATACGGCCGGAAGGCCTGTCTACAGTTGGACCATCCTGGATAAGATTTTCGACACATTCCACGCCACCGGCGTAAAGCCCTTGGTAGAAATTGGATTCATGCCGCAGGCCTTATCGATTCATCCCCAGCCGTATCGCCACAGTTTTCCCCACGGCGAAATTTTTACGGGATGGGCTTATCCACCTAAGGACTACCAGAAATGGGCCGGACTCGTTTTTCAATTTGTCCGCCATTTGCGCGACCGTTATGGCGATGCCGAAGTGAAGACGTGGCTGTGGGAAGTATGGAACGAGCCCGACATTGGATATTGGAAGGGAACACCCGAGGAATACTTCAAGCTCTACGATTTTTCAGTAGACGCGGTTTTGCGCGCACTGCCAGACGCGCGTATTGGCGGTCCCGACAGCACTGGCCCCGCATCCCCCAACTCGGCTGAGTTCTTGCGCTCGTTTCTGGAACATTGCGCTCATCAGAAGAATTTTGCGACTGGAAAAACAGGCTCCCATCTGGACTTTATCGCTTTCCATCCCAAGGGTTCGCCGAAATGGGAGAGCGGGCACGTACGCATGGGCATCGCCCATCAACTGGCTGCGATTAAAGAAGGGTTTCGGATTGTGGCGTCATTTCCGGAATGGCGAGACACGCCCGTCGTATTGGGAGAATCCGACCCGGAGGGCTGCGCGGCTTGTTCCGCCAAGGAAAACCCTCAAAATTCCTATCGCAATGAACCGCTGTACGCCGCTTACACCGCGGAAGTGCTGGAGCAGATCTATGCGTTATCCGAAAAGGACCACACTAATTTTCTAGGCGCGGTTACTTGGGCATTTGAATTCGAAAATCAACCACCGTTCGAAGGCTTCCGAGAGTTGGCCACCGACGGTATCGACAAGCCTGTTCTCAATGTCTTTCGAATGTTCGGCCTGTTGGGGAGTGAACGCGTGAAGGCGAGCAGCACGGGAACTCTGGCGACAGACGATGTCGTGCGAGACGGTGTGCGAGGCCAGCCGGACATCAATGTGATCGCCACCCGAAAGAACCACGAGGTCGATGTGTTGATCTCGAACTACCATGACGAGGACATCGCCGCAGCGCCTGCTTCCATCAACCTGGAAATGCGCGGCCTGACTGCGGCATCGACATCAGCCGTGCTCGAACATTTTCGAATCGACTCCAATCACAGCAACGCATTTACTTCCTGGAAGAAAATGGGCTCGCCGCCCTCGCCCTCTGAGGAACAAATGGAACAATTGCAAAAGGAAGGACAGTTACAGCTTCTTGGTTCTGCCGCGCCAATAGCGGTCGACAAAGGATCGGTGCATTTACAGTTTGCGTTACCCCGGCAGAGTCTCTCGCTGGTGCGCCTCACCTGGTAGACGCGGCCCAAATTCAGTTTTTTCCTACTAATTTCACGACGGCGGAAAAGTCTTGCTCGCCCAGCCCTTGGTCGACTGCACGCTTGAAAATCTCTAGAGCGGAATTCGCCGTTTGAATCGGAAGCCCACATTTCGCGCCTTCCTTGATCGCATAGGAAATATCTTTTGCCATAAGCTTGAGCGGAAAATTCGGAGTGAAATCGTCCGCAGACATCGCCGCCACCACCCTTTTAATCAGAGGGCTGGCCAGCGCTCCATTGGAAAGAATGGAAACGCTTTTCTCGCGATCGAGGCCGCCCAAGCGAACCAATGACATTGCCTCGGCAAACGATGCCGCCTGCACTCCGCAAACGAAGTTATTGATCAGTTTCAGCAGCGCGCCGCTACCGTTTGGACCGAGATGCACCGCTTCCCTGCCCAGGACCGACAAGATCTCTCGCGCCCGGTCAAAACCCTCCTTCGAGCCTCCCACCATGAAAAACAGTTCGCCGGTTGCTGCGTGCGGTTTGGTGCCGGTCACGGGCGCATCGAGAAACTCGCATTTCTTCTCGGCCGCCGCACCGGCGAGTTCCCTCACCCAATCGACGGACAGCGTGCTAGATTCCAGCAAAAGCGTACCTGCCTCGGCTCCCGCCAACGCACCTTCTTCCCCAAGCCAAACGCTTCGGGAGGCGGCATCGTCCGCGACCATGCTAATGACGATCTCAGCGCGCGTCGCCGCCGCGCGTGGCGACGCCGCTACGAATGCGCCGGCCTTGCCAACTTTCTCGGCCCGCTCGCGGCTTCGGTTATAAACGCTGAGCGAAAAACCTTTCCCGAGCAGGCGAGTTGCCATCCCTCCACCCATGATACCCAGACCTAGTATTGCGACGCGTGGTTTTGACATTGCCCTCTTCACCCTAGAGAACTGACTTCGATCGGCGCGGATGCCCGCGGTGCCACTTGAACCGGATTGCGCAACGCTCGCCCGAATCCCTCAAACCCAACTTCCATTACATCTCCATGCTCGAGTTGGATGCCGGCGCCAAAACTCAGGCAGTCGGTTCCGAAAAAATGTATGTGAACGTCGCCGGGGCGGCGGTGCGCTTCGAATTTGAAATGATGATGCTCCAGATTGCGCAGGCTGTGGCACATTTCCGCCTCGCCAGTTCGGAATCCGCCGGACCAGATTACGTTGCCCTGCCTTTCGATTTTGACCCGGGCAGATATGGAGGAAAAGTCAGGATTCACGACAAGTTCGGGGCCCAGCGCGCAAGTGCGAAGCTTCGATCCGGCCAGGTTCAAGTAGTTCCTCTTTTCGAATCGATGGTCCGAGAATTCGTTGCCGCCCGCCATCCCGATGCGGTACGGCAATCCACTGGGAGCAATCACGTAAATGCCGGCGAGTTCCGCCTCTTCACCGCCGTCCTCGGCGTAGCCGGGAATATCGAGCGGCTGCCCATGACCGCGCAACATTGTGCCCGTGCCCTTATAGAACCATTCCGGCGCCGTTCCGATCTCACCCGGCGCAGGACGCCCTCCATCCTTTCCCCAATGGAACATTTTCATGCTGTCGGTCATATCGTTGCGGTCGACGGCATGCATCGATTGCCGGTCCCGCGCGCTGCCAAGGTGTGTTAGCCCGGTTCCGGAAATCATGCAGCGAGCAGGCTCGTCCGGCTGGTCAATCGGCGGCAACAAGCGCCATTCCGACGTACCGTTGTAAATGGAGTCATAGTGCAGGCATTCACCCGTAAATCTCTTCCGCGCAATGTCGACGAGTTTCACCTGCTGCTTAATGGCCGCTTGTGCCAGCTCATACACCGAATTGCAGCCGTCGAGCACACGAAGTTGAGGTTCCTCAACCAGCGCCACGCGCCGCACAATGCCATTCTTAATCTGAACCAGCCGCGTCATAGAATCCTGATCGCTCCTCGTGTTTTTATTCCACTATTTCGAAATCTTGCAGCCTGGTCTCATCGATCGTGAGGCCGAGGCCCGGCACATCATCATCGAGATCAACGAAGCCGTCCTTTGCCTTCGGCTCGCCGGCGAACAGATACCAGAACAGCTCGTTCCCCACTTCGACATCCACCAAAGGGAAATGCTCTGCCATTGGAGAATTCAGGCTTGCCATGACGATGTGATAGTTGTGCATCTGCCCCGCGTGAGGAATCAC